>Ga0214923_10003643_pt1 | contig 19184 bp, 21 predicted proteins | sample LL1510_MetaG_FD_177993 | JGI IMG/M metagenome (GOLD analysis project Ga0214923, IMG submission 177993) | Freshwater microbial communities from Lake Lanier, Atlanta, Georgia, United States - LL-1510 | ecosystem: Environmental > Aquatic > Freshwater > Lake | place: USA: Georgia | collected...
TGCCAATCACAACCCCCGCATGCGCCTGCGTACGTACAAGGTGCAGTAACTCGATACTCGCTACCATCAAGAACTTCAACTACATCAGCACGCAAAAACTTCTTACTGATGTCGGTAATTTCAGCTTTAACTTTCTCGCCCGGTATTCCATGGCGAACAAATACAACTTGTCCATTAAACCGAGCAATACAGAATCCACCGTTTGCGACTTTATCGATTTGAAGCTCGACTACGTCGCCAATTTTTACCACTTCAGACTCAGCCATTACTGTCGCCGTCTAAATTTTTTGATCTGCCCAACAATCTAAATGTTAAGTAAATTCCAAGTGCGAATAGCGGATAACCCAAAAGGATTTTAAGTGTGCCCAACGCTGCTGTCTGACCCAGCAAAAATAGTGGAAACATGATGGCGACTCGTACTCCGAAAATCAAAACCCACAACCAAGTAATCGTGCTAAACAAACGATGAGCCTCATGATCTTTTACCCAAGACATATCTCGCCCACGCATAGCTTCAATGACGTATCCCAGCAAAGGTTTATGAATTGCAATACTTATTAAGCAAGCGCTGGCATAGACGGCATTGGTGATAATTCCAGGCAAAAAGAAATTGTCCGCATTGCCCGTTCGGTTAGCTAGAAATGCTGCGATTCCAATACCAATCAACCCAGAAAGGACCTGCTGTAGCGATTGGCGTCGAATCAGGCGCAAAATTGCGATGAGGGCCGCAGTTCCAACTGAGGCGTAAAGGGTAGTTTCTAGGTCATTGTCAGTTACTAAATAGACAATTGTGAAAATTACAAACGGAAGTCCTGAATCAATTACGCCAGCCCAACCACCGAGGACTTTGGCGAGCAGTTCCGAGTCATCCTTAATTTCGGAAACTAAATCCTCTTCATGTGGTTCTAAATCAGGATTGTTCACCTTATTACTGTAACCATTTAATTTCGAAAACTAATCATCTGCACTTAGAGCTGGATGTGAAAGTTGCCGAAGTTGAAGTTTCCCGTTGAATCTGAAGGACTTGACGGTCCTGGTTCATCACTACTTTCAACTGGACTGCGAAGCGCTATTCTTTCGCCAGGCGGAAGCGGGTCGTCACCACGTCTAACAACTAAACTCGACACCACTTCATCGATTTGACTCCTTGCGCTTTGATCTTGATCCGTTTGAACTAACGCACCGTCGCCGCTAATGACGACTCGAAGTAACCAGCGTGATCCACGCACTCCAACAAAGCGAACCGGCTGAACGTGTGCATTTCCGTCCAAATCAACAGTTGGCATGATGGCATGAATCTCAGTACCAAACCGACCCATTTCGACTGTGCAATCGACTTTTTGTTCGCGCAGTCCTGAAACAATCGCATCACGCATGTTCGCCCATGGATCCTCATTGGCGGCAGCAGCGAAAACTTGGACCTCAGCAATCGTCATATTGAGATGTAGCGAAACAGACTTACCAAATCCTGATCGTGGATCTAAATCCAGATGAACTTCAAGTCCAGGAATGTTTGGTAAAAATAATGGTCCCAGATCAAGCATTGAACTTGTATCTAGTTCAGAATGAAATTCGAGTGGCCCTTGTGTCATGACTTGATGCCTGTAGAGCCAAAGCCTTTATCACTTCGTTCGGTGTCATCAAGTTCTGGTACTTGGATAAACTGCGCAGTAACTACTTCTTGAATTACCAGCTGTGCAATCCGACTACCCGCTGGCAAAGTTACCGTTTCAGTTGAATCTAAGTTGATCAAGCAGATTTTTAGTTCGCCACGATACCCGGAGTCAATTGTTCCTGGCGTATTTACAATTCCAATTCCATGTTTATTAGCAAGTCCAGATCGCGGATGAACTAAACCGACGTAACCAGTTGGCAGCGCAATTGCAACGCCAGTTGGCACAAGTTTCCGCTCTCCTGGCCCCAATGTGACATCTTCAGTACAAACTAAGTCAGCTCCCGCATCACCGTCATGCGCATACTGAGGTGCCTGGGCCAATTCATGAAGCAGCTTGAATTCAATGGCAACTTTACTCACGGTGCAATGTCCAACTTCTTGACATAATTCAACGCACTTTCATCGCTTGCAGCTTTAGCAAGGTCTTCTGGGCGTCCATGTTTTGTGAAGTGTGCAATTGGTACCTGCATGTAAAGTGAACCTGCCTCGACAGCAAGTGGTCCATCTGGGGAATTCAACCTGCCTTCGGCTGTTGACCAAATTTTACGACCACTTATTGCCTGCATAGTGGCTTGAATATAAACCCGAGTTCCAACTGGTACCGGCAATCGGTAAGAAACTTCAAGGTGGGCAGTTACCGCAGGAGCGCGAATCAACCAATTTGTTGCCCCAAGTGATTCATCAAAGGCCAGCGACAAAATTCCACCATGGGCAATACCGGGAGCTCCTTGGTGATGTTCAGTCACTTCAAATACCGCGAAAGTGGTCATCCCTTCACCGGCTTCGATTTCGATATGAAGTCCTGTCGGATGATCGATACCGCAACCAAAACAATTGTTGTAATGGCTCGCAATCCTCTCCCCTGGAATTGGGGCATCTGGGTGTCGCTGTGGAACTTGAGCATCACTCGGGATACTCAACGGGTGAATCTCGCGGCCAATTCGTTCCATGTTCTTTAGAGTATCGTTTCTAATAAGTTGCATTTGATGCAGTGACCGAAATTGCGAAGTGAGTTGTTAAATGACCACCGAAGGTGTCGATGGCAAGAATCCCGTTTTCCAAGAACGGCTTTGGCCATCCCTTGGCATGTGGATTTTTGCATTCATAATGACTACATCACTAGGTATTGCTTATGGTCGCGCTTATGGAAATAATCTCGGCTTAATAGTTGCAATTTCCACAACAGCAGTAGTTGCCCTTGGACTAATCGTGAATACGCCATTAGTTCAAATTGATGAATTAAATTTTCGGGTTGGTCGCGCCAGATTGCCGCTTAAATATGTTGGTAAAATTCAAAAGCTTGATGAGCAGCAATCACGTCGCGCTCGATCAATTGATGCAAATTCCAATGCCCACTTTCAATTACGTGGTGGCATAAAAGGAACAGTAATAGTTGAAGTTACTGATCCGCAGGATCCGCATCCATATTGGCAAGTTTCCAGCAGAAAACCAGATTTGTTGATTGCTGCATTATCAAATGCGAAAAATATTTAAGACTGCTTAAGCGCAGGTCGTACTAATTAAGACTGCTTAAGCGCAGTCAGCGCAAACTGGCTGGCCTTTAACTTCCTTGGCCAAAGTGCTGCGGTGGTGAACCAAGAAGCAGCGTGAGCAAGTAAATTCATCGGCTTGCTTGGGGATGACCATAACTGTGATGGATTCATCGGAGAGATCTGCGCCAGGCAGCTCAAGAGATTCATTCAGATCCGCTTCATCAGCATCAACACTGGAACTTACCTTCGAGGCATGCTGGGCTTTAAGGTTTTCGAGACTTTCCTCGTTTTCCTCTTCGTCCGTCTTTCTCGGGGCGTCATAGTCGGTTGCCATTTCTAGCTAAATCTCCTAGCGGTTTCGTTATGAAGGAATACTCCAACGAGTCGGAATTTACTTCATTAGGCGCTCTCGGCAAGCACCGCCCCTAGGTTAATTGATTCTTTTCATTTCTACGGGATATCTGCGCGCATTTTCGGTATAAGTTTTTATGCTGTACGCGATAGTTTCCGGGTCTGCCGCGCCTTCCTTAATCTTGGCTGGCACTCCAACCGCCAATGCGCCACTAGGCACCAAGGTCCCACCTAATACAACTGCCCCAGCCGCGACCAATGCGCCAGTTTCAATAACCGCGTTATGCAAAACCAAAGAACCAGAACCTACCAGTGCCCCACTTTGTACGGTGCAACCTTCAAGATGCGCGTTATGACCAACAGTGCATTCGTCCCCAACAATTGTTGGCAACTCTGCGGTGCAATGAATTACGGAGCCATCTTGGATCGACGTGCGTGCTCCGATTTCAATTCGACTTGAATCACCACGCAAAACCGCACATGGGCCGATGAAGGACATTTCGCCAACGGTAACGTCACCGATGATGACCGCTTCGGGATGAACAAATGCGCTGGGATGGATGTTTGGAACTTTGTCTCCAAATGAATAGCTAGCCACATTAATCCTGATCTGCTTGGTTGGCTTCAAGTATTGCAACTAAGTCGCCGTGGATTGCTGGATTTGCAACCACGATCATGTCGTTTCCAATAGGTTTTCCGAATAAACCACTTGAGATTGCACCAGCCTCTCGAGCTATTAGTTCACCCGCTGCGTGATCCCAGGCATTTACGCCTCGTTCGTAATAGCCATCTAAAACTCCATCAGCAACTAAGCACAAATCCACAGCACATGAACCCAGACGGCGGATGTCGGCGACTTTTGGCAAGACCTGCTGTAGGACTCGTGCTTGGCTGGCCCGCCGGGTGCTGGAATATCCAAAACCAGTTCCCATAAGCGCTTTACTTAAGTCCGTGCAATCGGAAACCTGGACCCTTCTTGGCATTCCTTGCTCTATTACCCACGCACCTAAACCTCGACTAGAGATATACATGCTGTCTAAAACTGGAACGTAAACAACGCCGGAAAGGGCCTCTCCAGTGTTTTGTTCAATCAAACCAATCGAGACGCACCAATGCGGAACTTTATGCAAATAGTTCACAGTTCCATCAATTGGATCGATCACCCATCGCAAACCGGAGGTTCCAGTCTGATTAGCGCCTTCCTCGCCCAAAATTGAATCATTTGGGCGGTGAATCCCGAGTTCCGAAACGATAAATGCTTCGGCGCGCTTATCCATGAGAGTCACAACATCAGTTGCCGTGGACTTTGTCTGTACCTCCAAGTCATCTGGTCTGTCCAGAAGCAACTTGCCAGTCCCGTTAGCAATAGCCATCGCTATCGCAAGATTGGGATCCGCAATCAGTTCGGCAAAGGCAGCGGAAGGGGCTTTACTCGGCGGTGAAGTCACTTGGCTATTGTCCAGCCTTAGCGCGTAGTTACGCGACACACCACGCAATAACCCCGAATTTATTGGATTTTCCGCGAAACTAGAGGGGCATAAGTATTAGAGAAGGTGGCCATGAAAGAGCTAATTTTTGTCGGGCGCTCCGAAGACAACCTCGAACTTATTTTCATGGACGAAGACGGTAGCGAATTCGCTGTCGCAGTTGACGACCATATCCGCAGAAGCATAAATACCAATGACACCGCAACAGTCACCACGACGGACTCCGGTATCTCACCGCGTGACATTCAAACTCGGATTCGCCGCGGTGAAACTGCTGAGGCAATAGCTTCTGAGGCTGGCGTAGATGCTGCTCGTATCGAACGATACGCCGGACCAGTTTTAGCAGAACGTTCATACATGGCAAAGCGCGCTGCCGAAACTTTAGTTCGTAGACCACATGGCGAAGTTGTGCTTGGAGAATTAGCAACTGGTCAGCTTGCAAATCGAGGTGTCGATACCCTGACGTTAGTTTGGGATTCTTACCGACGCGATGATGCCCGTTGGACAGTTACCGTTTCCTGGGCAAGCGGAAGTGGTGGCGGAATTGCAAGTTGGATCTATGATCCGTTAGCGAAAAGCATTGTTGCTTTGGATGACGAAGCGCGTTGGTTATTCGACGAAGCGGCTGGAGCTAACGCCACTGAATCTAAATCTGAAGAACCAAAGCCTCGTTTAGTTGGACTTCCAACCGTTTCCGAACCAGAAGAAGAACTTGAACCACCGGCTTGGGCAGGCCCAGGTCACCCAACCATGCCAGTTCCTATGCCAGTTGCAACTCCAACGCCAGTTGCCGCTCCGGCTGCAGCTACTGATGATTCACCTTCCTGGGATGACATCTTGTTCGGCCATCGCCCGAATGACCAATAAGTATCCTTCACATACCTTTAGCAAGGAACTCGTATAACTATGGCTAAAACCACACCATCGAGACCTGCACATAACGCAGGAAAAATTGTTGACATCGATGTTGCAAACGAAATGCAAGATTCATTTTTGGAATATGCCTATTCGGTAATTTATTCCCGCGCACTTCCGGACGCGCGCGATGGACTCAAGCCAGTACAACGCAGAATTTTGCACACTATGGCAGCAATGGGGTTGCGCTCAGATAAAGGTCACGTAAAGAGCGCGCGCGTTGTAGGCGAAGTAATGGGCAAGCTTCATCCGCATGGTGATAGCGCGATTTATGACGCACTTGTTCGGATGGCTCAGTCATGGTCGCTTCGACTTCCGTTTGTTGATGGTCACGGCAACTTTGGTTCCCTAGATGAAGGCCCAGCTGCCTATCGCTACACCGAAGCCAGGCTCGCAAGCCCAGCAAGTGCGATGGTCGATTCAATCGATGAAGACACGGTAGATTTTGCGCCCAACTATGACGGTCGCGAACTTGAGCCAACCGTTTTACCTTCTGCAATTCCAAATCTTTTAGTCAATGGCGCATCAGGTATCGCAGTTGGAATGGCTACTAACATGCCACCACACAATTTGCGTGAGGTTGTTGCTGCGACTTCACACCTGCTGGCGCATCCCAAGGCAACGCTTGATGAATTAATGACTTTTGTTCCTGGTCCAGATTTGCCAACTGGTGGAATCATTTATGGCTTGGATGGAATTAGAGAAGCATACGAATCCGGCAAAGGCAGCTTCAAAGTTCGAGCCAAAGTCGACATCGAACAAATTTCACCACGTCGCCAGGGAATCATAGTTCGGGAATTGCCTTACCAAGTTGGTCCGGAGCGAGTAATCGAACGCATCAAAGAACTCGTAACTAACAAAAAACTACAAGGTATTTCAGATGTAATCGACTTAACGGATTACGAGTCAGGCCTTGAACTAGTTATCGAAATAAAGAATGGTTTTCATCCTGAGGCAGTACTTGATCAGTTATACAAACTAACTCCACTTGAAGACGCCTTCCACATCAATAACGTTGCCCTTGTTAATGGTCAGCCGGTAACACTTGGCTTGAAACCATTACTTCAAGTTTTCATCGACCACAGAATTCAAGTCGTGCGGCGCCGAAGTGAATTCCGTAGAACGAAGGCAAATGAAAGACTGCATTTAGTTGATGGTTTGCTCGTCGCAATTCTTGACATAGATGAGGTCATCGCAGTAATTCGTGGCAGTGACGATACAGCTGCTGCACGGGAACGCTTGATGAGTGTCTTCGATTTAAGTGAGATTCAAACTAATTACATTTTGGAAATGCCACTTCGTCGGTTAACTAAATTTTCTCGCCTTGAGCTGGAAAAAGAACAAGATGAATTGCGAACAACCATCGCTGACTTAACAGATATCTTGGAAAACGATAAGCGACTTCGAAAAGTTGTTGGGCAAGAACTAACTGAGGTAGCTAACAAATTCGGTGATGATCGCAGGTCTCAATTGCTTTCTGATGAAGGCATTATTTCTGCCGCGCTACCAATTCCACTCGAAGTTACGGATGACCCTTGTTATGTTCTGATGTCAGCTACCGGACTATTAGCCCGCACGACAGGTGATGTTCCACTGGAATTCGCCAAGAAGCGAACAAGTCACGACACAATTCGTTCTATGGTTCGTACAACTGCTCGAGGTGACGTGGGCATAGTTACTAGTTTCGGTCGCGTGATACGTCAATCTGTTGTTAATCTTCCAGCCCTTGCTGAAGCTGCCGCGCTTTCTGTCGCAGGTGGTGCGGCACTTAAGGAATTCCTCACTTTAGGCAAAGGTGAAACTCCCCTGGCTTTGATGGCTTTGGATCAGCCGGAGTCCACGCTTTTCCTCACAACCGCCTTTGGCACCGTTAAGCGAGTCGTCAACGACATACCTGGCTCGGCAGGTGACTGGAATGTGATTCGCCTTGATGAAGGTGACTACCTAGTAGGCGCTATTCAATGTGAGGATGAGAGCGGCGAAGTTGTTTTAATAACTAGCGACGCTCAGCTATTACATTTTGATGCTTCCCTGGTTCGCGCAACTGGACGTCCCGCTGGTGGCGTAGTTGGCATCCGGTTATACGAAGGCGCCGAAGTTATCTTTGGCTCAGTAGTTGATGCACATGATGAATGCTTAGTAGCAACAGTTGGTGGTGAAGCAGGAGCCCTGCCAGGAACTGCCGCCCACACGATGAAACTAACTCCACTTACCGAATTCCCTGGAAAGGGTCGGGCAACCAGTGGTGTTCGCTGTCACAAGTTCTTGTCAGGCGAAGATGTGCTCGTTGCAGCTACCGCAGGTAATGGCCCCGTTCATGCCTGTGGTTCAACCGGTGCTGCCGTCGATGTTCCTGATAGTTACGGCAAGCGCGACAGCACCGGGACAAAGCTGCGGAAGCCGGTAGCAGCTGTCTGCGCAGCACCATGAATTTGATTCATTTGAAGAAGATTGCACTAGCGATCGCAATCGCTTTCTCTTTTTCACTGTTATCAACTCCGGCGCAAGCCGTGTCAAAGGCCGTTTCTATGAAGCCGATTGCTTCCAAGGTCATGGCCGGGAAAAAGATTTCGGTAGCTGGAAAAGTCACTGGAACCCTCAAGGGACACAATGTCAGAGTACAAATCAAAAAAGGTGACAAATGGAAAACTGTAAACCTGGTTCGCTCCAGCAAAAAAACAGGCAAGTGGACAACTTCGTTTGTAACTCCTAAATCTAACGTTGCATTGTCTATTCGCGCGATCAGTAGTGGAAAGATTTCAAAAGTCCAAACAACGATCGTGATTGCACCACTGAACATTGTTGCAGCAGGCCCAGGTTCACGAATTCTGGGAGTGGACTTATCTCGCTGGCAAAGCTCTGACCAACCGTTAGATTTCAATCGGATGGCGGCCGCAGGTGTTGGCTTTGCATTTATCAAGGGATCCGACGGACTGTTAACTGAAGATGCTTTGGCAATTCCGCACGTGACTGCCTGGGCACCGGCAGCAAAGGCTGCTGGAATTTTAGTTGGCTACTATCACTTTGGTCGCATCCCTGTAACTGACGACTTAGCGTTGATCGCTGCCGATGCTCAGGCACAAGCGCTTCAGGCCGCAACACGTCTCGCAGAACTCGGTGGCTATGACGATCGCACTTTGCCTTATGTCCTTGACATGGAACGCGTAGATACCAAAATCACGGATGAAGCTGTAACGCTTTGGACCATAACTTGGCTTGATGCGATGCAGGCGGCAACCGGACGGGTTCCAATTTTGTATTCGTACCGAAACTTCCTTGCAACCCGTTTCTTACAAGACCCCGTTACTATCGACAAGCTTCGTAACTACCACTTATGGTTAGCTCAACCTGGTAATCCCGCCGACCCAGCGGTCCAAGTTGGCCAAGGACTTAATGGTCGCCCTTGTTATGAAAGTGCATGGAAACAGACGGATTGTTCGTATGTGTGGACCTTTTGGCAATACACAAATTTGGGAGACCGAGAAACCTTTGGCATACCTTGGGGTCCTGGCGCTGGCGACTGCCCAACCGATGTGACTCTCTGTTTCCCGGGTATTAGTTCGGCCCGTAAGCATCTTGACTTAAATGTGTTCAATGGCACTGCTGCTGACCTAACTGCACTCTTAAGTGGTCTTTGGGTTAGATCTCCGCTGGAATACAAGTAATCAAACTTCAGGTTAAACTTGAGGATATGAGTGATGTCCTAGTTATTGGTGCTGGTCCTGCTGGTTTATACGCTGCTTACTACGCCGGGTTTAGAGGATTTTCGGTCACTGTATTGGATGTTTTAACTGAACCTGGTGGCCAAATCACTGCCATGTATCCAGAAAAGGAAATCTTCGACATCGCTGGATTCCCCGCTGTAAAAGGCCGTGACTTAGTTGATGGCTTGATGAAGCAAGCCGGTGCTTTCAGCCCAAAGTTCATCCTTGGTGAGCGCGCTGAGGAGTTAGAAACTAGTGAAGCCGGCCCGGTTCGCGTCGTAACAGACAAGGGAACTGTGATTGAAGCCAAGGTTGCAATCATTACTGGTGGCATTGGATCCTTTACTCCCCGGGAATTGCCAGCTGGTAACGAATACGTCGGTAAAGGGCTGGTTTACTTCGTCCCCAAGCTCGATGTTCACGCTGGCAAAGATGTTGTGATCATTGGTGGCGGCGACTCTGCATTTGACTGGGCCTACTCACTAGCGCCAATCGCAAAGTCAGTAACTCTGGTTCATCGTCGCGATACTTTCCGAGCTCATGCCGCAACAGTTGATCAAGTCCGAGCTATGGGTGTTGAACTGATTATTAACTCCGAAGTCGAAAGTGTTGCTGGTGACGACTGGATTGAATCTGTAACTATCAAGAACAAAGATGGCGAATCTCGAACTCTGCCCGCACAAACATTAGTTGCCGCGCTTGGTTTCATTGCAAACATTGGACCAATCTCCAATTGGGGTATCGAACTTGAAAAGCGTCGCATTCTTGTTGACACCACAATGAAAACAAACTTGCCTCGGGTTTATTCCGCAGGCGACATCACAACGTATGTTGGCAAAGTTCCATTGATTTCAGTTGGTTTTGGTGAGGCCGGGCTAGCAGTTAATAATTCAGTTCCTTACATCGATGAACATCAAGGTGTATTCCCAGGTCACTCCAGTGGTGGCGGCGAATAAGACATGCCTAATCGCCCCTTTCCCGTCGAAGTATTCAGTGATGTTCTTGATGCCAATAAGGAATATGCAACAGATTTTGAAAGCTCACACCTAACCGGCAAAGCGGCTAAAGGTCTGGCAATTATCACCTGCATGGATTCACGTATTAGTCCCCTGGCAATTGTTGGAATGGGACCCGGTGATGTGAAGATTCTGCGAAACGCCGGAGCTCGAGTTACTGATGACGTTCTACGAACTCTGGTCTTGGCAACATTTCTCCTTGGCGTCAATCGCGTCTTGGTAATGCCGCACACTGACTGTCGAATGGCTAGTGCATCGGAACCGGAAATTCACGAAACGATTCTTAAGGAGTACGGTGTCGACACTAGAAGTGTGGAATTTCGAACCGTTAGCGACCCAATTGAAGCACTTCAGGTGGATGTTAAACGCATTCGTACTCACCCATTCCTAGTGGCCAACAAAGTAACCGTCGGTGGCGCTGTCTTTGATGTAAACACTGGCAAACTTCAGACATACGACTTCTAGTTAGGAATCTCATGCCATTTATAACTGTGCAATTGATTGAAGGCCGAAGCGTCGAACAAAAGCATGCCTTGATTAAGGAGATCTCCGAAGCGGCGATTCGGGTTCTTGCTGCCGATCCAGATAATGTTCGAATCGTAATTAACGAAGTAACAGCGGATGACTGGGGCGTTGGCGGCGTACCAGTTGCAGTAAGTCGCGCAAAGCAGTCTTAAACGTCAATTTTTGTTCGGTCGAGTTTTGCAGCGCCGTCAATAATGAAGTCTTTACGCGGGGCAACTTCACTTCCCATTAGTAATTCAAAAACATTCTCAGCTGATTTTGCATCGCTAACGGTAATGCGACGCAGAGTGCGCTTTTCTGGATCCATTGTGGTTTCACGTAATTGCACAGCATCCATTTCGCCAAGACCCTTGTAGCGCTGGATCGGCTCTTTCCAACGTCTGCCTTGCTTAGTTAGTTCTTTAACTGTGGCAGCCATTTCCGCATCGCTGTAGGTATAGACAATTTCGCCTGGCTTCTTTGCCGCGCCAACAACTTCAATACGATGCAGCGGCGGCACGGCAGCGTAGATTCGACCAGCTTCAAGTAATGGAGTTAGGTACCGCTGAAACAGCGTCAAAAGCAAGGTGCGGATATGTGCGCCATCGACATCCGCATCAGCCAAAATGATGATCTTGTTGTAGCGAACTGACTCCATGTCAAAAGATCTTCCAGAGCCCGCACCGATAACCTGCAAAATTGAAGCACACTCATTGTTTTTCAACATGTCAGCAAGTGATGCTTTTTGTACATTAAGGATTTTTCCACGAATCGGAAGCAAGGCTTGGAATTCACTGTTACGTGCTGACTTAGCCGTTCCTAGCGCGCTGTCACCTTCGACAATAAACAATTCCGTACGATCGTTGTCTTCACTTCGACAATCCTTTAACTTGGCAGGAAGCGTAGATGATTCAAGCGCAGTCTTGCGGCGCTGCGTATCTCGGTGGTGACGCGCAGCCAATCGGGCTCTAGAGGCGTTGGCTACCTTGTCTAAAACAATTCTGGTGGCCGGCTTTGCCCCTCGTGGTGGGTTAGTAAACCAGTTTGAAAGCTCGTTACTAACTACAGTGTTGACAATTTTTGCCGCAGCTGGAGTACCTAGAATTTCTTTGGTTTGGCCTTCGAATTGTGGTTCCGCCAAACGAACAGTGACAACCGCAGTCAAACCTTCTTGTACATCTTCTTTGGAAACTGCATCTTCGCCAGCTTTAAGTAAGCGCAGCGCTTTTAGCTGTTCATTTAAGACCTTGACAATGGCACGATCAAAACCAGTGACGTGGGTGCCACCTTTCGGGGTTGAAATAATATTCACATAAGACTGCAATGTGGTGTCATAAGTGTTGTTCCAAAGCAAAGCAATGTCGACACCGAGTTCACGTTCAACTTCTTGCGGGGTCATATGCCCCTGATCATCCAAAACTGGAACCGTCTCAGTAAATTTTCCAGATCCCTTTAGGCGAATGACTGGAGACACTGCTTCACCGGTTGTTAAGAATTCGCAGAATTCGGAAATTCCACCAACGTGTACAAACTCTGAGATATTTTCGCTCTTTAGACGATTATCCGTAACCACGATTGTCAGGCCTGGGACCAGATATGAAGTTTGTCTAGCTCGGGCATGAATTTCGGCTAAATCAAATGCAGCATCCGGTGTAAAAATTTGTGCATCAGCCCAGAATTTAATTCGAGTTCCAGTTGCGGTTTTCTTCGCAGGCTTACCAGCTTTTTTTAGGCCACCCTGTTTGGTGAATTTGCCAGTCTCGTCTTTTCCAACGAAGACGCCAGGAATTCCCCGACTAAAACTCATCACGTGGGTATTGCCAGAACGATCTACTTCAACATCTAAACGGCTTGAAAGGGCATTTACTACTGAAGCACCAACACCATGTAAGCCACCTGATGCTGTGTATGACCCGCCACCAAATTTACCGCCGGCGTGAAGCTTGGTCATAACCACTTCTACGCCAGTTAGTTTCGTTTTTGGCTCAACATCGACTGGTATGCCTCGGCCGTTATCGTGAACTTCGGCTATTTGGTCGGAATGTAGCGTCACTTCGATTCGATTGCAATGGCCGCCTAGCGCTTCATCCACTGAGTTATCGATAATCTCCCAAAGGCAGTGCATTAAGCCGCGTGAGTCGGTGGACCCGATGTACATACCGGGACGCTTGCGAACTGCGTCTAGGCCTTCTAGAACCGAAAGATCAGATGCGTTGTAATCGCCCGCACCAGATGCGGTCTTTTTGGCTGCCATAACCCTATAAGAATAGGCATTTTCTACCTATTCACCGGTCTGCCACGCCGCACTCCTACTGACACCTAGTGCGTTTGTGAAATCATTCATTGGACTTAGCTACAAATGAATTTCTACGCCATTAGTGAACCTAAACGCTTCTTGCAAGTCTTCGGCGTGTTAAGAAGCGAAGTGTCTGAAATGATTAAACAATAGTCAGAACAGGTAAAAAGTGACAAAGAGAAACTGGTGCAAGGATGACTTCAACAATCACTCGTACTCCACTTACTGCTGCCGATCGTTGTGATCGATGTGCTGCCCAAGCTCTAGTCCGCGTATTCCTTGAAGGCGGTTCTGCCCTTCAGTTCTGTAGCCATCACTTTAAAGAGCATGAAGTTCGTCTACGCGCAGTAGCTGTCGACGTTCAAGACGAAACCCACCAATTGGATAACGCCTAAATCTGCTAAGACTTCGAAGGCGAAGCCGACGGTGCCGCTGCCGGCGTAAAGGTTGCATCTCCGCTCGTGGTAATCAACTCAACCCAAGTCTTTCCAGGCGCTGGATGGACCACATTTCCTGACGGATCAGTAAGAGTCATCTGAGTCACTTCGTCAGGTTTTGACCAAGTGACTTCAGTCATGGTGTCACCAATGATTAAGTAACCTTTGCCTGTTCCAGTGACGACTGTTCGCGGCACATAGCCACCAGTTGAACCCTTGTAGCCTGCATCTGTTTCAGTGACCTTAAGCACAACCAGGCTGGTAGCTGACAGTTGCTTGCCGCTAATTGCCATATGCGGCTTCTTGCCGTCATCACGTAACCAAAGCTTTGTCGCAGCGTCCCAAGTCCAATTCGGTTTGGTAGCCGGACTGAATTTCAAAGCCACGTTGCTAATTGCGATACCAGCAGGCTCGGCAGCTGTGGCTGGCTTAACGAAGAAACCGTCAGTCTTTGAAACTGCAGCTTTATTGCTATCAATCAAATCTTGTGGGTACATAAACAAGTTGTGTGGCATTGGGTGGTACTTAGTTCTATGCATGCCCGGAGCGCCCTCGGTTGAAATCACAACACTGCTTGGAATTGTGTTGCCGAAATATTTCATGGTTGCTCGAGCGGCGCCGGAAAATACAAAATAGTCCGCAAAAGTTGGCACGATACTGGCATCCACGTGACGACCGCTTCGAACCGGACCAGCTTCTTCAGGGATTTCTGACTGGAAAACCGAGATGAATCTGGTCATTCCGCCCTCAACTAACTCTTCAAAGACTAAGTCAGCCATGTCTAGGCCATACTGCGGGCGGACACTTGGATCATTTTCAATCTTTATTGCAAGTACTGGCTTTTCGGCAGCATCAGCTGGACCAGGTAGTTGAGTAAATGGCCACAATGTCACCGGCGCTTCGGACGCGCTTGGGGTTGGGCTCGCGTCTGCGGTTTCGTTTCCCTTGGAGCAAGATGCAACAAGCAAGGAAATCGCTACAACTACGGTCGCGCTGCGGACAAACTTTTTCATTCAAAACCACCAAAGTTAGACAAAACTACCCTTTAACTCTGCCTGAAATTGACCGCTTTAAGGCGCTGCGACACGCAAAAAAGGGACTAGCGCTGGGCTAATCCCTTTTTGCAACGATCAAAAGTTGATCGAAAATTCTTAATCCAAGTAATCGCGCAATACCTGGGACCGCGATGGGTGGCGAAGCTTCGACATAGTCTTGGATTCAATCTGGCGAATGCGCTCCCGGGTCACGCCGTAAACCTTGCCGATTTCATCCAATGTCTTTGGCTGACCATCAGTAAGACCAAAGCGCATCTTTACCACGCCAGATTCGCGATCTGACAAGGTATCAAGTACTGAGTCCAACTGCTCCTGTAGCAGAGTAAACGAGACAGCATCAGCTGGAACAATAGCCTCAGAGTCCTCGATTAAGTCACCAAACTCACTATCGCCTTCTTCACCAAGTGGCGTGTGGAGCGAAATCGGTTCGCGGCCATACTTTTGAACTTCAACAACCTTTTCAGGTGTCATGTCTAGTTCGCGGGCTAGCTCTTCAGGTGTTGGTTCCCGACCAAGATCTTGAAGCATTTGGCGCTGAACGCGAGCGAGCTTGTTAATGACTTCAACCATGTGAACCGGAATACGAATAGTTCGCGCTTGGTCAGCCATGGCGCGGGTGATTGCTTGGCGAATCCACCAGGTTGCATATGTCGAGAATTTGTAACCCTTGGTGTAATCAAACTTTTCAACTGCGCGAATCAAGCCTAGGTTGCCTTCTTGGATTAAGTCCAAGAACAACATGCCACGACCGGTGTAACGCTTGGCTAGCGAAACAACGAGACGAAGGTTTGCCTCAAGTAAGTGATTCTTTGCGCGTTGACCGTCTTCGGCAATCCATTCATAGTCGCCTTGACGACGATCCTTGAATGGTCCGCGAGTTGCAAGTAGTTCTTCGGCGAACAATCCGGCTTCAATGCGCTTTGCTAAATCAACTTCTTCTTCTGCGTTAAGCAGCGGGACTTTTCCGATTTGCTTTAGATAATCCTTAACAGGGTCAGCAGTGGCGCCAGCAGTAATAACTTGCTGGACTGGTTCGTCGGTGTCATCAACGTCGGAGATAACTAAATTGTCGCTATCGACTGCAATGACTGGCTTGGCTTCATCTTCGTCTGCAATGTCAGCAAGATCTGCAACTAGTTCAGTTTCAAGATCAACTTCAAGTACTGCGGCTGCGGCAAGTTCTACATCGTCAATAACGATGTCAGCATCTAGATCAATTACTTCTAGTTCGTCGTCACCAGCTATAACTTTGGCAGACTTTTTGGAAACTTTTGCAGGCGCAGCAGTTTTCTTGGCTTCAGGTTTTGCCGACTTCGCTGCAGTTTTTGCAGGTGCCTTAGCGGCTGACTTCTTTACCGGAACTGAATTCTTTTTGGCAACCGCTTTAGCAGGAGCTTTCTTGGCTGCTTTTGCCGGCGTTGCTTTTTTCGCAACTGACTTTGCTGCGGTTGCTTTACTGGCCGTAGTCTTCTTGGCTGGAGTCTTCTTGGCTGGTGCTGCCTTCTTCGGTGCCACTTATGCCTCTTTCAGAACTAGCTTGCAGTATTCGTGCAATAACAAGAGCCCTTGTCAAGCAAAAAGCTCAACACGGGCGACACCGCGAGGATGTTTCTCAAGTGTACCCCCCATTTGTGACACTGCAGAATCGAGGGCGTCGGGGTCCAATTTAGCCAATTAGTGCGAAATCAGAACTGTCTTGGAAGACCTAACGGGAACCGCCAATTTTCCAGCCTGTCGCAAGATTTCGCCAGAAGTATCAAAGGTTCCAATGCCTGTGACGGTGTACTTGGCTTGCCAAACTGCGGTCACCCCAACGTCATAGTTTCCTGGACTTCGATATTGATAAGTAATTTGTCTACTTGGATACTGAGCACCAGCCACGCTTTTCCAGGCCGATGTCCCATCTCCCCAGATCCAGCGCCAAGTTGGTATCGCCGTGATTGATACCGAATGCCCTGAAAGCATGAAACTTGGTGGCTTAAAGTTTGTGGGCTGTCCGGTCCAGAAAATCACCGGCACACTGGTTAGCGATCCACCCGGTGGATCAAAACCGGGTCGCAAAGCTGGAATGTAGCGGACCACATAGTCATCGATGCGACCTTCAACTTGGCGTCGAGTAATTGGCTCGGTGCTCCCCCAACATACGGAACCGATCACAGCAATCGTGGTGGGTGTGCGGCCAAACCAAACTCGGTAAAGCAGACTTCCCCGCGGACATGATGTGACTGCATGCTTACAAGGCGCCTTTGCTCCTTGCATGCAATAGATCGTGTATCGCCAAGTGCAACCCAAACAATCTGAAACAGCTGACTTAGTCGCTTTGGATCCTGAAAATGAATCTGGCAACAACAATCCACCAGTTCCCACATATGCCGAAATTGAATTGTTTCCACCAACATCTGGAGTTGCACTAAAACTTGGCGAGCTGACAAACATCGCAAGACCTATGGCGATCGCAATTGCTGAAATGTTACGTCTCAAATTTGCTTTCATTTGATTCCCCCGAAATGCCTGTGGACTAAAGAGCTCAAGAGTTTGATCCTAGGTTTTTCGGGATCGGATTCATCATTGGATTTGCAACCTGTGGATAATTACGCGGCACCTTTTAAACAGGCATCGAAACTGACTGCAGCGAGCGATGAAGACCAAACGCTTGGCGGAACATCATGGCGCAGTGCAATGTCAAGAAGTTGGGCTAGCGAGTAGCTTGGGTCAAGTTTCAACGCGTGATCAACGGCCAGTCGCGTGACTTGAGTCTGTCCTTCGAGCCAGGCAATGCCGGCATAAACAGTTGCTAGCGGCGCTATACATTCCTGCTCAGCCCTAGCCACTTCGCGAATCAAATGGGATTGAAACTGCACCCGTAGCTCCGGTGAATCATGAAGCATTCGAAGTAAGCCATCTCGAGTTCTGATGTCGCAAATTCCAACGCTTAACTGCGCATGCTCGTGCCACGTTAGATCCGCTTCAACCTGCATACGTTCATAGATGCTGGTAACTAGCTCACCGCGAGCAGAGAGTGCATCAGCTGCAATGGCCGTGGCGAAAGTATTTGCAGCCTTAACTAATTGGGCGTTACGTTGCTTTACTTGCTTGGCACTGAGCGAAGGTGCCTGCGGATCTAAGAAAGAATCTGCCTGCTCATCATTAGTATTTTTCATTGCCAAAGCCTGCGTCACGAGCCAATTCAAATCCAACGTAGCTAAGTTGATGTGCGCAATTCGTAGTTGTGAATTCTGCAGAATTTTATGGTTCTAGATTAAAAATCCAGAACAATTTTGGGCACAAAAGAGCACCCAGAGTTCGGGTGGCTTCCCCTCCGCCGTCCCTCTGGGTGCTTAACGAAAATCTAGACAACAAACCGCCGCAACCTCGGTAATGACACGCCCAGCGTGTCGCAAGCAAAACCTGACCCCGGTGATGCGGACCTATCCCGGTTGTGCCAAAGTTTTCTCATGCAACTAGATCACGTCGCCTACGCCGTCACGAATGCCGAACTTGCGGACACAGTGCAGCGCCTTGGTGCTGAGTTAGGTGTTGCATTTATTGATGGTGGAAAGCATCCACGTGCTGGCACCCGTAACTTTATTTTGCCAATGGCTTCGGGCCAATACATTGAAATTGTGGCTCCCCTTGAGCACCCAGTTGCTGAAACTGTTCCGTTTGGTCAAGCAGTTCGTAACCGTGCTGAGGCTGGTGGTGGCTGGATGGGTTGGGCAGTTCGCGTTGATGATGTTGCTCCGCTTGAAACTCGAATTGGTCGCCAGGCGGGCCAAGGGCATCGGTTGCGTCCAGGTGGTACGGATCTAACTTGGAAACAGATTGGGGTTATCGACTTGATCGCCGAGCCGATTTTGCCATTCTTTATCAAGTGGGATGACATGGGCGCTCACCCAAGTGTTGGCGGAACTGAATCGGTTAGCATCACTGAATTTGCATTGAGTGGGGATAGAGATTCCTTGACTTCTTGGTTAGGTGATACCCCAGAAGCGCTGCTAGACGATATTGCTTTGACTTGGGTTGAAGACGATGAAATCGGATTAAGCTCAGTAACTTTCCAAACTCCAAACGGCGCCGTAACTATCAATTAAATCTCTCGAGATTTATCTAGGCAGTAGTACTGACCTTCTACCAATTCTTGGCTGCGGTGTTGGCTGCGTGAAATAAGTTAACGACTTGTAATTTGAAAGCATTTTTGGAAGCATCTGCGCCACCACTTTGGCATCATCAAGTGCTGTGTGCGCGCTCTCT
>Ga0214923_10003644_pt1 | contig 19184 bp, 24 predicted proteins | sample LL1510_MetaG_FD_177993 | JGI IMG/M metagenome (GOLD analysis project Ga0214923, IMG submission 177993) | Freshwater microbial communities from Lake Lanier, Atlanta, Georgia, United States - LL-1510 | ecosystem: Environmental > Aquatic > Freshwater > Lake | place: USA: Georgia | collected...
CAGCATCGGTAAGCAAGCTTCCCGTACCTCGCCTCATCAAAAAGTCTGGCATCGGGCCAGCTCGCTTCGCTCGGGCCTCTCTTCGGCTCAGCATCGGTAAGCAAGCTTCCCGTGCCTCGCCTCATCGGGCCATAGCGCAGTTGGCTAGCGCGTCTGCTTTGGGAGCAGAAGGTCGTGGGTTCAAGTCCCACTGGCCCGACCATCAATCAAACCTTGACAAATCAAGGTTTTTTTGTTAAAAAAGCGCAACACTTTTGCTCTGTGCAGCGTGATGCTGCATTTACAAAGGGGCCTGATGATCAAGCAGCTCTTTCAAAAATCTCGCATCTTCTTTTTTTGCAGCTCCTACTCTGGGATGCCGGAGATCCCCTACGTGCAGGACGTCCTCTACGCCTTGCGTCTCTCCGACGTGCAGCAGTACTACGAGTTCTGCATGAGCAATCACGCGACCTACATCGTTAACGTGGGACTTGTGATCGCTGCCGTGGCCGATGAGCTCTTGTCGATGCGTCCCTACGACGAAGCTACGGCGCGCAAACTTGTTGGTCGAGCCATTCTCGACCTGACGAACGACAAAGACAAGTGTCTCTTCAGCAGTGCGGTCGTCGCCGCTTCTGAAGAAGCTGGCGCACCGCTCAAGCGGTCTAATGACTGGGCGGCTCTTGTCTCCACCTGCACCTGCCCCGCCTGTCGCGAACGCGCGCTTCAGGCGGGATTCGCCGAAGAAGAGGTTCTGACCTTCATCTGACTACCGAACGCACTCGACCCTATGGTCTGAGTGCGTTTTTGTTTACGCTATGATTGACTTCATTGCTGATTTATGGCACCAATAGCGATCCATCGCCCCTTTAAAGGAGCTGCTCTTGACCATCGAACAGGTTGACTCCCCCGTTGTTACGCTACGTACCGGTCGCCGGGCCTCTCATTATCTCGTGAAGCAGGTCATGACCAATCTCAAGCTCATTCAGGATGACATGCGCAACGGCGCCATTCTGCTTAATGATTTGGTCATGAAGTGCCGGTACGAAGACCACCCATTTTTTGATGGAAGTCAGTGGAAACTGTCTGAACTCGGCTTTCTCGATACCGATGGTCGCGTGATCGAGACCATGCGAGAAATCATTCTGGCAGCCATCACCGATGAGACTGATGGATTGAGCGATACCTGGGGTCTCACCTCGCCCATCGCAACATAGCCACTATTTTCTTTCGTTTGACGCCCTAACAGCATCGTTAGGGCGTTTGTTTTTGCCCTTCCTTGTCAGGAGTGACAAAAACCTAAATATCTGCTACAACCAAGCGGTTTATGTCTTATCCTATTATTTCTCTTCTTCCCGGCAGGGATGTTCCCGTGCGCGCCGGACATCCATGGATTTTTTCAAAAGCGATTTCCAAAGAGCCAAAACCCGCACCCGCTCACGGCGAGGTTGTTTTAGTCCAATCGGCTCAAGGTGAAGCGCTTGGGTTTGGCACCTGGGGTGCAGGAGCTTCTATCCGCATACGCATGCTGACTAACGATGTGCAGGCGGTGATTAACACCGATTGGTTTGTGACAAAAATTCGTGCAATTGATACATGGAAACAGGCACATCTTCCGGCAAAAACCAATGGATATCGTGTGGTGCATGCTGAGTCCGACGGCATTGCCGGACTGATCGTCGATCGTTATGCGGATGTTCTTGTTTTTCAATTGCATACCGCCGGCATGGATCGTTTTCGTGAATCGATTATCGATGCTCTTAAAACCGTCTTTCAACCGACGGCGATTGTTGAACGATCAGACATCGAAGCTCGAGTACGTGATGGACTTGAGATGGTTGATCCGGTTGTACGTTATGGATCGCTTGAACAGCTGACTGAATTTACTGAGCACGGTCTTACATTTTTTGCGGATGTTCTTCATGGGCAAAAAACCGGATTCTTTTTAGATCAACGCGATGCACGTCATCTTGTTGGAACATTATCCAAAGATAAACGCGTCTTGAATTTATTTGGCTACACCGGTGGATTTAGCGTGCATGCTGCGCATGGTGGCGCGAGCTTTGTATCTACGGTTGATGTTTCTGAACCGGCGCTCTTGATCGCGCAGCAAACATTACGCGCGAATGGCTTTGATCCTGAAGATGAATCAACGCAGTTACTTCTCGAGGCGGATGTTATGGACTTACTCGCCCGACGCGAAATTGAAGGCGCGCCTTATGATTTGATCGTGTGTGATCCTCCCGCTTTTGCCAAAACCGGCACGCAAGCCGAGAATGCGCTTGAGGCCTATACCAAACTTAATATGTCCTGCCTTATGCGTTTGGCGCCCGGCGGCATTCTCGTGACGAGCTCTTGCTCGGGACGTGTTAGCGCAGAAGATTTTAAATCAATGCTTCGCATTGCTGCGGGACGCGCTGGACGAGATATCCGTTTGATCGCGGAACTTGGACAACCTATTGACCATGCTGAGCGCATCGCCTTTCCTGAGGGGCGCTATCTCAAAACGTTGGTGGTTGAGGTGACAAATGTCATCAAATAGATATCCTGGTTTTTTGCTTGCTTAGAAATAACGTAACATAAGATGTATATGCCTCCTATTTTTAAAAATCCTCGTGTTTTGATCGGTGTTGGCGCCGTGATTCTCATCTTTGTTCTGGGCGGTTTCTGGCTCGCATCGATTCCCTCGCGAACGAGCGATACAGCCAACATCGATACCAATGTCACAAGCGATTCCGTGACATATGCCGATGATGAGACGGTTGTTTCCGAGTCGATCGCCAAACGAATTACCAAGATCGACGATGACAAACTTGTCTTTGATGGGAACGTGAATGTCTCAAGCCTGCCGATTGGCAAGCCATTGCTCTTCCCAAATAAAGCCGTTCGCCGTATACGCGAGGTTGTGCGCGAAGGGGGAAAAACCGTGGTTTATACCGATAAGGCCAACTTAAATGAGGTGATTAAGGATGCTGATCTCAAATGGAATCAGGATTTTAGTTTTAGTAAAATGAGTAAAAGCGAGCTAGAGAAAATTCGTCCGTTATTTGGCGGAACGGCGCTTGCACAAACGGGATCTAATGAAACATCACTTTCCTTTTCTGGAGAAATTGAGGGTTGGGAAATCGAAGTCGAGTTATCGCCAAACAGCCCGCAGAACCGACTTGATGTCACGATCGAGGCAACCAAGGACGGACAAGCACGCTCGCGTATTTCCGCTGAGGGCTATATTTCCAACTTTGTCTCGCAAGGCTCGCTCGCTTATGCTAATAGCGAGCTGCAGCAATTTGGATACCAAGAGCGCGGCTTGAATGGACGACTGCATGTTGTATTTGCCGCGGTTGATCTAGGCAGCGACGTGCCGCTCTTTAATATCCCTGCTGAGATCGTAGTTCCTTATAATGTCGGGCTGATTTCCATGGAAGCAAAACTTAAAGCAAATGTGCGCGTCGTTCCAGAAGTCCATGGACTTGCCTCTTCGCAGGCCGATGTGACTGTAACCTATAGCGCGGATCGTGGGTTTAACTTTGAAGGTGGTCGCGTGACACCGCTTGGGATCTTGGAGGAACAGAATATCGCGATTACCGGTGAAACATTGAGTGCGGGTACGATTGCAGTCGGTATGGGCGTTGGTATCGAATTCCCAAGAATCGAGCTTTCGATTATGGGAGAAACAGTTGTGCCCTATATGTCGCTTGATAATTATACTTATACTGTCTATACACCTGATCCACCTTGTCAAGAAGGAGGAATGCGGCAGCGCGCTGTGGTTGGTTTGACTGCTGGTTTTCTTGGTTATGACTACTCGCAAGAAACCGAGATTTGGAAACGGGAACAAATCACGGAACTTGAGAATTCACGTTGCGGACCAAGGAATGAATAAATTATCTATAGTAAAACCACCCTGTTAAGGGTGGTTTTTTTATGGAGCGGGTGAGGGGAATCGAACCCCTCTCAGCAGGTTGGAAACCTGCGGTAATAGCCACTATACGACACCCGCTTATGGCAAAAAGAATGTACGCGATTCATTTTTTTTCTGCAAGTACCAAATCAATATATTTCCCTCCTCTCCTCCCCATTTGATTCCTCGTACACTGTGTCCTCTCTCTCCGCCTGCGCACCCTATAAGCCCCCTCTTCACTTTTTTCGCAACGTTTGGTACTGTCTGCGAGCCAAAACAAATACCCACGCCGAGGTAGCTCAGTGGTAGAGCGAAGGACTGAAAATCCTTGCGTCGCCAGTTCGATCCTGGCTCTCGGCACCATGGAGAACGATCCAACTCACTGGGTCGTTCTTCTTTTTATACAAAAATAAGACCGGCGTGAGGTATTCGGCTCATTCAAATGGGGCCAAGCCGTACCCATAGCCTTGATCACCAGTATCAACCGATGATGCGCTACAGGTGGTGGTACGCCGCCCGAGATCGTCGCCCTTCCGCTCACAGCGGATACGCAGACCGGATCTCAATGACCGAACATTAGCCCGAATCCTCACACCGATCATTTTTAGAATTCCATGTTCGCAAAATCGCGTCAATAAAATACCCCGTTTTAGTTTTTGTTCTAAAACGGGGTGCAGAGACTTACCTTCCTTTACTGTCGTAGGCACGAACATGTGCGACTAGTTCTTCCCAGAAGCCGAGATGCTTGGTCGGCATGGATGAGCCGTTGCACTCAACAAAATCTGAGGGCCAGTCGATCTCAAAGAGCACTTCTGGAAACAGCACAGGCAAGATGTCTTTGCAGTATTGCTTTAACTTGTAGCAGCCGTGATGCGCATCATCGTGGCGACACTTGCTATCGATGAAATCACGCATCGAAAGAAATTGCACTTCAACGATACGATCTGCGATCGACGCATTGTACTTCATCGCTCGAAAGCGATGACTCGAATTTGTGTTTCGCTGATCGAGCCTGCGCCCTTCTCGATGGCCCAGGTTTGAATCTTGGTCACATACCATGCCAGGACATGGTGCGAGCACACGGCGCACAGCCGAAACTACTTCATCGAGATGCGTCTCATCATCGATCGCGAATGTCATCGCGATTCCATCGCCGATATTAGCAAGCTGCGGGAAACGAATGTCTTTGATCAAGCCTTTCAAAACAGGAAATCGCTTGGGTCGAATGAAGAACATGATCGGGATATTCTTATCAGAAGCCAAGATGTAGCGATTTGTTTCAAGCATGAATCGCGTTGACAACGGTGGAATCGTCTCGCGCGGTCCTGCATAATGATAGTCATGACAGGCGTAAGCACGCTCCGGATCAAGTGAGGCAATGATCCGCACTTTTTGTTTGGACGCGCGCTTGAATAGCGTTCGTTCAAGCAGTCGCTTAATCAGCACGCTTTCATCTTCGAGCGTTTCTGAGGCATAGCCCGCACGACGATACTCGAAGCATGCTTGCGCGAGCACGAGCTTCGCTTGAGCCGCGTGCCTGATCCAAATACGATCTACCCACTCTCCTTTGCCTTTTTGTGTTCGGCGAGCGAGCTCGATCAGCTTGATCGGGTTATGTGTGCTACGCACTTCATCCGGACGGCGCAACCGATGATGAAGATCCCGATTCTGGCCACGCACTTCCGCATAACGCGGCAAATACGAGATCAGATAGTCGTACAATTCTTCAACATCCCGACACGCGTCTCTCCAGATACGATAGTTACGCTCAAAATCCGCCGGACATCCTTCGTACATTGGAATGGTTTTTCGTCCCGATGCACGTCGCAAACTACCGACATAATAGTCGTGCAATGTTTGCAATTGCACTTCCATGCGAACTTGATCGCTCCAATTGAGTTGTTCGGCCTTGGCCGTCACTTGATCGAGCTTGGCAAACAGCATTCGCCAGCGAACCGTTTCACCGTACATCACCGAGTGCTGATCTCGCACCATGCGCCCGAGCTCGGCCGCACGCAGAAACATCAAACTTGGAAATTTTCGCGCGAGCCCCGTTTCGGACATTCGTTTTGTCCTTTCCTGTCAAAGAGCGAATATCACATTTTCATATTCGCTCGTCATTGGCTAGGCCCCTAGCGTTTGCAACACCAGCGCCATCGCCGCAGCTCCAAGACCGATCACGGCAAGTGCATTACCGACATTTGACCATAGACGATTTTTCCATTCCTGCATTACCCGCTTCTGATTTGCCACGAGTAGAATCACTAATAATATTGGGGCTGCAATAGCTCCATTCAGCGCCGCAGATGCAACAAGTAAATCGATGGGAGCAAACCCTACAAGGCTAAAGAGCAAGCCTAAAGCAGTTGCCAATGCGATGATTAAGTAGAATCCCTTAGCTTTGTGCCATGGCTTGTTTAATCCCTCTTTCCATCCAAACGCCTCCGTGACCGCATATGCCGTCGAACCGGCCAACACCGGCACCGCGAGCAAGCCGACGCCGATAATTCCCAACGCAAATACCAGTCCCGCTTCATTTCCTACCGCCGGAATTAGGATGCGTGCCATATCTGCCGCCGAATGAATTACCCCCAAGCCTCCCGCATGAATAATCCCCGCTGCGGTCAGCATCACAAACCATGCGACGACGTTTGAAAACAACATTCCGATCCAAGTATCAATGCGCATTTTTCGAATTTCTTTTGCGAGTTTGCCATCTGTTCCATCGGCCACATGACGATGACGGCGCAGGCGCTCTTCTTCATGCTCTTGTCCCGCTTGCCAGAAGAACAGATAGGGAGAGATGGTTGTTCCAAAAATCGCGAGGAGAATATAGGCAAATTCTTTTTCTGGAATGATGACGGGAATCAAGGTTGAGGTCAGAGCTGTCGACCAATCCATTGGCCAGATGATGGCTGTCGCTATGTATGCAAGCAATGCCAGCGTTAACCACTTTAAATATTTTGCGTAAGATCGATATGATAAAAAAATCTCCAAGCACAATGCCAGAAGTGTGAATAATAATAAAAGCAACCACTGAGGAAGCGGCACGATCAAGCGCGCCGCATCTGCCATCATCAACAGATCCGCAGCGATGTTCACCACATTTGCCATCATGAGGAGGATGACAACCGGTACGACGAGCCCTCGTGAATATTCACGGATGTTACTCATTAAGCCTTTGCTTGTGACAAAGACAATTCGTGCGCACATTTCTTGTACAGCAAACATGAGAGGAAACGTAAAAAATAACGTCCAAAGCGGCGTATATCCAAAGCGCGCTCCTGCTTGCGCGTAGGTCGCTATTCCCGCCGGGTCATCATCCGCGGCTCCCGTCACGAGGCCCGGTCCTAGTATTCGTTTCAAACGATTCACGATCGTACTCATGCACCTATCATAACAAAATCCCGCAATGAGCTGCGGGATGATGTAAAAAATAATTTTTTATTACTCTGGTAAGAACCACTTTGGATCGTATTGGACGCGATCGTTGACGTGTTCGTACTTATGTAACTCGATATCGGTAAACCAGATCGCGATTTCATTCTGAGCTTCCTGTACGTTGCCGGATGCGTGAATCAAATTTCGCAATGGGCGACCTTGCGCGTTTGAAAGCGCGTAGGTGTCGTGAGAAAAATCTCCACGTATTGTTCCGGCTGGCGATGAAGCCGGTTCTGTCGCTCCCACGATCTTGCGAACTAATGAAACAGCCATCTCACCTTCAAGTACCAATGCCACAACTGGCGATGAACGTAGAAAATCTACTAACCCTCGCTTGATCTCTCCACCGTATGCTTTGTGATCTGCGTATGGAAATTCTTTTCCTTCCGCTTCATACTTTGCTTTTGCCTTTGTGTAGACAGCTTGCATCCATTCTTCGGTCAATGCGTAATGCTGATCTACATCTTCTTGCTCTGGGTGCACCATCTTCATGGCAACGATCTTCAGACCGACTAATTCGAATCGGTTAATGATTGTTCCGACCAAGCCGCGCTGTACGCCGTCCGGCTTAATTAACACAAGTGTTTGTTCCATAGATGGCCGAAGTATACACGTAAATGTAAAAAACTTGCAAAAAAATCAAGTTTTTGATAAACTTTAAGCATCAATTCACTGATTTACCTGATATGGGTCTCCCTGGACATCGACGTACAAGCTCACATAAGCGCCGCCGCGCCTCACATTTTGCGTTAACTAAGCCAGCTATTGTCACTGACAAGGCCGGCCGCGCACATCTTATGCACCGTGCTGCCCCTGGCGCCACGGAGTATAATGGTATTACCATCCACGTAAAAGGTCGCGATCGTAAAATCGCAAAAATGCTGAATAAAACCAAGCCTAAGCAAGTTCACGATCATGAACATGAGCATGCCCACGATGAACCGGTAGAGAAGGCTCAAGCACAGACGGCAAAAAAGGCTAAGAAAGCGTAAATATTGTCGGAATCACTTGCACCTTCCTCCCTATGTCTAATCGCCATCTCGCACGTGCGCTTGCCATGCAAACCTTGTATGAGTGGGATTTTTATGGTGGAGAAAAAGAGGCGATGCCGCTTCTTGAGCGAAATATGGAGGAATTTGCCAAGGATTTTGACGAAAAAGACTTTGCCCGGAATATCGTTCAGGGCATTATGAACAATCATGATGTCATCGATAAAACGATTACGACATTTGCTCCGGATTGGCCATTGATAAAAATTACCACGGTAGATCGCAATATTTTACGTATCGGCACCTTTGAACTACTTTTTAATTTTGATATTCCCAGCAAAGTCGCAATCAATGAGGCGATTGAGCTTGCAAAGACGTTTGGCGGCGAATCCAGCGGTAAATTTGTCAACGGCGTGCTTGGAGCCGTCTATCGTGATCAAATTGCTAAGGGTATCACTAAAGAATCTGATAAGCCGCGTGAGAAAAAAGATTTAAAGCCTACGGCCTCACCTGAATCTACAGCAACACCAGCATCAACCTAAGAATATGCCTACTCTCCCAGACCTTGGCCCGCTGGAAGAACGACTGGGGCACGCCTTCCGTGACCGTTCGTTCCTCCTGCAGGCCCTCACGCATCGATCGTTTCTGAATGAAAATGCTGATCATCCGTATCCGCATAATGAACGTTTAGAGTTTTTGGGCGATGCGGTTCTTGAGCTCATTGTTACGGAACACTTGTTTAAGAACTATGCCAACGATGAAGGCGACCTCACTAATTGGCGTGCGGCCCTCGTCAATGCAAAAACGTTAGCGGGCATTGCTCGAGATCTCCAATTTGAAGAATACATTCTCATGAGTAAAGGCGAGGCTAAGGATAAAGAATCCAAGGCTCGCATGTATATCCTAGCAAATGCCATTGAGGCTATCATTGGCGCGATTTACCTTGATGGAGGCGTGGAAGCGGCTGAAACCTTTATCCAAGCGTATGTTCTGTCTCACTTAAAGAAAATCCTTGAAGATGAGCTCTATGTCGATGCGAAGAGCAAATTTCAGGAAACGGCACAGGAAATTCTTGGAATCACCCCAACGTATAAGGTCATTGAAGAATCTGGTCCTGATCACGCCAAGGAATTCACCATCGGTGTATACTTAGGCAAGGAACTCGTTGCGGTTGGTAAAGGCACGAGCAAGCAAGAAGCGCAGGTGTCCGCGGCTGAGGCCGGACTCGAGGTAAAAGATTGGAAAACAAAGTCTAAATAACAAAAACCGCCGATCAGGCGGTTTTTTGTTGATGGTGCCCCCGGAGAGGATCGAACTCCCATCTCATGGTTCGAAGCCACGCATTCTATCCATTGAACTACAGGGGCGAGGAGTGAGCGAAACAATGAAGGTTACTTCCGTGTTTCCGAGCGACGAGCCTCTGTATCGAGCTCACGATGATACAGGGGCGAGGAGTGAGCGGTGAGGCACGAGTATTATTTCCTAGCATGCGGAGATTAGCTTAAATCCTCCTTTCGAGCAAGCTCGCGAATCTCTCCCCTCTTTCGTCATTTTCCTGCTCATTGTTTATACTGGAACCCATGTCTCAAGCTCCAATCGCTATTTTAGGCGCCGGCAACATGGCTTCGGCTCTCGCCCTCAATCTCGCTCGACATAAGCGCCCCGTGCATCTTTATTGCATTGAACCAGATGTCGAAGAAGACGTGCGCATGAATCAATGCAATACAAAGTATTTGGCAGGTCATCGTTTTCCGGAGAATGTCCTTGCTTCACCTGACCTTTCAATGGTCTTATCAGGCGCTACGGATTTATTCATTGCCGTTCCATCATTTGCGGTTATGCAGGTTATGCATAAGGTTCAGCCTTATCTTACTTCGCGCGTTAAAAGCATTTCTAGCATTACCAAGGGCCTTGATCCAAAAACACTGCATCCATTAATCATTCAGGAAATTGAGGTACTCCCCGCCTCACTCAAGTCTCGCGTATGCACTCTTGGTGGGCCTGCCATCGCCCGCGAAATGGCTGCAGGATCACCGACCGGTTTTGTTGTTGCCGGTACAAGCCCGGCTACCATTAAACGCGTCAAAGCCTTACTTGAAACATCAACAGTCAAATGCGCAACTTCAAAGGATGTGTATGGCGTCGGACTCGCCTCCGCTCTCAAGAACCCCTATGCCATTGCCATAGGCATCTGTGATGGCATGGCGTTTCCGACAAATGCGAAGGCCATGGTGCTTGCCATTGCGATCGGAGAGATGAAACATATCATCACGCGCGCCGGAGGGCATATTGATACCGCTACCGGATTGGCAGGTCTTGGCGATCTCATCGTTACCAGTATGAGTCCACACGGTCGAAATCGTACGTACGGAGAACGACTTGTTCACGCAAAAAGTAAAAAACCTGAGGACCTTGGCCTTGGAACAGTTGAGGGAATCTCCGCGACTGAGCAGTCCGTAAAGCTCGCGCGACGATTACGCATCAATACTCCTTTACTTGATGCAATTGACCGCTGCTTGCGCGCCCGCCAACATTTTGCACGACCCTTTGAGAATTATTTAACCCATTTGCAACTCCCCTAATATGCAACTCCCCCAAGAACTTCAACGCTTTGAAAATCCTTCGCTTATTGTCGTCGCAGACCATGTCCATGCGCAGTTTTGGCTCGCGCACAATGACACACTTGAAGAAGTCGATTTGATCGAGCTTCCTCAAGATACTTACTCGGATAATGAAGCCATTGGTCTTGGCTTGGAGAAAGGCGATGAACATCGCTTCCACGAGTATATTCACATGCTTGTAGAGCGTCTCGAGCAAATCATGAATGAAGGCGTCGCCGATTCTGTGCACATGGTTATGGATACTGACATTGCCAATGCCGTTCTTGACCATTCTTCTACAGAAATTCAAGAGCAGGTTGGCAAACAAGTGCATGCCGATCTCATGAAGGAAGATCCGCTTGAGGTGGTGAAGCGTGTCCTACAGGCCTAATCCCTTCATCCGTTTTTACCCTCACACTATTCTCTGTTGTAAGACATGTCGTACGATGCACCGTTACATACGACATTCCTGCGTTGCGACGGTCAGGAGAGAATGATCACTGTCTAGGCAGTTGTCTGATATCGAGTGAGCTCCCAATAAGGTACCTCTCCCACTTGAATACTCATGTTATGCGATCCGCTATCAGACATAACGATCCGTATGACATCCATTTAACTTATAGGCCATGATTTCCACAATATGACCCAATTAGACACTCTTAATCGAGGAGAATTATTTAATGAAATTTCTGATCTTGCTCGGGAACAAGGCGTGAGTACAAAAGAGACATGGTCTGAACTTGTTGACGAAGTTCTAGATAGCCATCTCTCATTAGCCGAGCTCAATAATGATAATGACCTCGTCGGTCTCAAAACTGCTTTAACAGATATGTGGGAGGTATATGAGTCCTCTGCAGGTGAAGAATCCCCTACCCAAATTGATGAAGATCCGGAAGCACCACGCGCTTAGAAAAAAGCCCCGATGAGATCTCGGGGCTTTTTTTAGAGAATCACTCTCGAGGCATTAACTCATCGGCTGGACAATGATTGAAGGATTCGCGAGTCAAAACAAAGGCCGATGGCGCAAGCTCTCGGAGGCGAGATTCGGATAGTCTCATCGCATCATCAATATGATAGCCCGCTTGGGTTGCCAAGTCTGAGGAATCAAAAAGATACGAGCGTGCATGCACGATGTAATAATACGCACTTTCCGTTTGTACAAGCGTGCCATCACGCAGACTTTGCGGCTCGGGGTTGTAATGATAACTTTCCCATTCATCGAGGCCACCATCAAACCAATCGAGCCAGCGTGTGTAGTAGCCCCATGATTCGAGCGCTTCAAGACTTACCGGTCTACGCTCAAAGCTGATCCAATTAAGTACAAATGGTCCGGGGTCGCCCTCAAATGGGCCGTATACGGGCCACCAGCCATTATTTTCCGGAATCCAATAGTCATCTCTTTCGAGCGTGCAGCGCGCTTCTTCGGATGTCATCGGAATTGCATCAGACTCATTCATGCCAATGAGTCCAAGCGTATCATCACCTGACACCGGTGAACGAAACCCGTAGCCCGTCATCATCCAGAGCTCACGGTCCTGATCGATGAGTAACGTGCCAACGGGATGCGTGCGCGGCCATGAATCAGGCATAGACGCATCTTCGTGCACACTCATCAGAGTGCCGGCATCATTGCAGGCCGTCGCTGCATCGGATGCGTCCGAACTTGCTTCATTCACTTGTCTGATCGGCTCACGATCAAACTCGCAACCTGACTGCAACATGACAAAGGCGAACAACCAGTAGATGTTTCGCATGCGATCCTCCGCTTTGTTTGACGAACATGTGTCCGTCTCTCTACTCCGTTCCATTTTTTTCTTTTCATGTCAAGAGTTCCAGATCATTCTTTTGACGATCTCTTTCTTTTTTGTTTTTATCATCAGTATTACTGTTATATTTCTTGCTCATGCCTTCCATTCCAAAAAAGCCTCGCGCTATTCTGATCGATGTCATTCCCCCAAACATGAGTGAAGTTACTGCCCTGAGACGCATTGAAGAGCTTGAGCAGCTCACAAAAACATATGGCGGAATGATTATCGTTAAACTCATGCAGAAAAAAGGAACGCCAGATTATCGGACGTATCTTGGAGGTGGAAAACTTGAAGAAATCATTGAACTTGCCCGCAAAGAACAAGCGGAAGTTCTCATCATCAATAACCTACTCAAGCCCGGACAAATGTTTCATGTGAATGAAGCGTTGCGCAAAGCCAAACTCAACATGCAGGCCTGGGATCGCGTTGATTTGATTTTGAAGATCTTTGATCGACATGCAAAAACGGCAGAAGCAAAACTTCAGATTAAGCTTGCCGCCATTCGTCACATGGGTCCTCGTATTTATGGCATGGGTATGGAGCTCATGCAGCAAAAAGGCGGTACTGGCACTCGCGGAGGGCAGGGTGAAACCAACACCGAGCTCATGAAGCGTCATTTGTTTGAGCAAGAAAAAAAGATCAAAAAAGATCTCGAGCGTGTTTCTATGGCACGTTCGGGACATCGCAAGCGCCGTGACCGTGTCGGGCTTAAGACCGTGTCTGTTGTGGGTTATACCAATGCCGGCAAATCTTCTCTTTTAAATGCCCTATCCAAAAAAGGTGCATATGTGGCAAATGCCCTGTTCGCGACTTTAGACACTCATGTCGGCAAGATTTGGATTCCGACAGAAGACGGTCGCGGTAAAGAGATTCTTGTCTCCGATACGATTGGTTTTATTCAAGATCTTCCCCCGCAACTCATTGATGCGTTTCGCTCCACTCTTGATGAAACAATTGATGCAGATCTTTTGCTCCATGTTATCGATGTGAATGACAAACATGTTCATGAGAAGATTGCAGAAGTCGAAGATGTCTTAACGCATATCAAGGCGCAGCATATTCCTAAGATTTACGTCTTTAATAAAACAGATCTCGTTAAACGTGTTCCTCGCAGTCGCTATCGAGCTTTATACAAAATGTATACACCCATGTTTGTCTCGGCTCATACGGGAGACGGGTTGTCTGAATTAAAATCCTTGATTGCCAAACGTCTGCTAGACTAGTGCCATGGAATTACAAGTAGCCATAGATCTGATCCGGCGAACTATTCCTCAAGCCTATCTTGTTGGAGGCTTTGTTCGTGATCAACTTGCCGGAATCGAATCTAAAGATGCAGATATTGAAGTATTTGGCATCGAGGCCTCTCTTTTGGAAAAGCGATTGATCGATCTCTTTGATGGTCGCGTAGAAACTGTTGGCCGATCATTTGGTGTCTTTAAGGTCATGCTTGGAAACGGCATTGACGTTGATGTTGCTATTCCACGTCGTGAATCAAAATCCGGCAAAGGTCATAAAGACTTTATTGTCGTAGGCGATCCAAGCATGTCGATTGAGGATGCGGCGCGGAGACGTGACTTTACGATCAATGCCATGTATCGCCATTTAGCGAACGACCAACTCATTGATCCGTTTGGTGGCGCTCAAGATTTACGTGATCGTAAACTTCGGGCCGTAGATGCTTTGACGTTTATTGAAGATCCTTTGCGTGTGTATCGCGGCATACAGTTTACCGCTCGCTTTGGTCTTACGATTGCTCCTGAAACCTTTGATCTTATGCGGCGCATGGTTCATCAACGAGAGCTTGATCATCTGCCCAGTGAACGCGTGACAACGGAAATCAAGAAATTGCTTCTCCAATCACAAATGCCGAGCATGGGCTTTGAGTTGATGCGGGAGCTTGGGATTATCGAACACTACTACCCGGAGCTTCAGGCGCTCATCGATACGCCACAAGAACCGGAATGGCATCCAGAGGGTGATGTCTGGATTCACACCATGATGGTGATCGATCGTGCGGCGCAGATCGCAAATCGCGGGTCGCAGCCTTTGAATCCATTTGAAGGATTTACTGATGATGAGCGACTGCAAATTGTTCTCGGAGCTCTTTGCCACGACCTTGGAAAGCCGGCGACAACCACCATGGGAGAAAAGCATGGCATTCCCCGCATTCGATCTCTCGGACATGAGGAGGCGGGTATCGATCCGACAAAATCTCTGCTCAAAAAATGGGACTTTGGACACTCAGCTTTTACCGCTGCAATAGTTGCAGCAAAAGAACATCTTAAGCCCGGCATGCTCTCCATGCAGGTCGATCAAGGACACATGACAGAAGAACAGTATGTCAATGCTATTCGTAAATTAATCAAGCGCATTTATCCCGTTTCATGGAAGATCCTGCTTGCGGTTGCGGAAAGCGACTATCGTGGCCGAACTATCCCGGGAGTTGAAACAGAACTTTATGTCGCCGGCCAGCGCATGCGGAATGCCATTTCTGAATACAAACTCGATGAAGCACCAACTAAGCCACTCTTAATGGGAAGCGATTTGATCGCTCTAGGCGTTGAACCTGGTCCGCGCATGGGTGAGATCATCAAGCGTATCGAAGAAGCTCGTGATGCTGGAACGATTACAACTCGAGAAGAAGCGCTTCGAGCGATGAAAGAACTTGTCGACCAAGCCCAGTCTGAACTTTCGTCCAATAGATAGCCCCTTGATTTCAATCACTAAATTTCCGCCTGCAAGGGAATGGCTCAATAAAAAGAACCCCGACTCATCCACTGAGTCGGGGCGTCAGAAGTCCGGTCGTATTTCATACCGGGGATTGGATTGGGGTCGCTTGGCCAGCAAGATCGCTACCAATGCACGAAAATAGTTTCTCCCGCGAAAGCGATAGAGTGCTGTCGATTTATCGACGCAGATCAAGCTACGTTTTTTGTAGACAAGCAAACCGGGCTTTTCCAGCAGCGTCGCCGTTTCCAGCGGATTATACAAGTTGCTGTTTGGCAGAAGCCCTTCCGCGGTTCCGCAGCTATAAATCTCCGGATTACGTGCATCACAACCGATGGCATATACCAGATCGATTGCGACGCTTCCGTCAAAGGCGTGATAGAGATAGTTCTCTTTGATCAGATCATGCTTTTGCAAGGTACGCCGAAAGAGTTCCGCGATTTTTGGGCGCTCATACTCTTCGCCTAGCTCAACACGTATGACCGTTGGATCATGCATGTTTTTTTCTCCCAACTAGATCCTCCAATTTTTGGAGGATAAATATCGCATCATGCGAAGACAAAAATGTCAACGGTTTTTTTGATTATTGACGATTTTCCTTAAACACTCCACGATAGCTTGAGTATGAAACAAATGTATACTGCCAAATCCTTTGAACTAGGTGTCCTAGACGGCCTGTCAGAAACGCAAATTTCAGAGCATCTCAAGCTCTATGCGGGATATGTAAAAAATACCAATGCCCTCCTTGAAAAAATTGCCAGCCATCAGACTAATCGCGAAGTAATGAACCTTGAGATCTCGGAGCTTACTCGTCGTTTTGGTTTTGAATTCAACGGCATGCGTCTGCATGAGTATTATTTTACTCAGTTTGAGACCGCTTCTGGTGATCGTCATGCTCTTCAGGATGCTCTTGCCGCTCAATATGGGTCATTTGATCTTTGGAAGCAAGAAATCTCCAACATGGCCGTGATGCGTGGTATCGGCTGGGTTTTGACGGTTGTCGATGAGACTAATGGCAATTTGCTCAATGTCTGGGTCAGTGATCACGAGCTCGGCCAACTTGGCGGTCAAAAAATCGTATTCGCTTTAGATGTTTGGGAGCATGCCTATACTGTTGATTACAAACCGACTGAGCGCGCAAAATACGTTGAAGCTTTTTGGAAGAATCTCCAATGGCAAAACGTTGAACAGCGTTACGCCTAGGCAAAAACAGACCCGATCGGGTCTGTTTTTTTAGTAGTGCTCCTCGTCACGTTCACCTTCTTCATAGGTTTTATGAATTGTTCCAACTTCATGACGCGGTGGAGCGTATATGGTCACAATTTTTAGATCTTCAATCCCTGTATTCATAAAATTATGTTTTGTCCCACGCGGCACAACAACGAGTGTCCCGGCGCTAATTGGGCTTTCTTCATCATTGAGTATCGCTTTGCCTGTTCCTGCAACAAATAAGAGGTTCTGATCGACATCGTTATGAACTTCTGAGCCGACTTCTGAGCCTGCCGGAATACTCATGATTACGACCTGCGCATCACGACAAGTCGCAATTTCTCTTCGATAAAATGTATTTTCTTTTGCCATGGAGACAATGTCTCCTGAGAAAGGTTTGAACATATAACGATATGGTATAGCATGCGTCCATATGCTGACGAGTTTTTATCGAAGTCTCCGTGAAGAACGCCTGATGGAAGCGACCGCTACCCAGGTCAACTCATGGATTTTGGCGACGTCTCCGAGCGAGCAGGAGCTTCAGAGCCTTGCCGAGCGTTATCATCTTGAAATCGGTCACCTTAAAGATGCGCTTGATCCGCTCGAGGTTCCCCGTCTTGAAATTGAAGGACCTGTCCTCTATTTGTTCACCCGTCTGCCATTACGCGAGGGTAGTGCGGCGACCAGTCCATATCTCATCATTCATACTGATGATCATCTTTTTTCCATTACAGAAAAACCGGTGTCGTTTTTATCGGCCTGGATTGAGCAATCCAAGGATATTGTCACCACACAAAAAACCAAGCTCATTCTTCAGATCCTCTCGCAAATTAATCATGCCTATGTCAGCCAAATGAATGCGATTTCTAAACAGATTCGTAGCATCGGAGCTCAATTAGCCGATGCTGATATTAAAAATCGTAATATTGTTCAACTTGTTTCTCTCGAACGTATCTTGCAAGATTTTGTGTCGTCGCTTGTCCCGATGAATTCAATCTTGAGTCAGTTACTGATCGGGAAATATATCAAATTTTATGATGAAGATAAGGACTTGATTGAAGACCTTGCGCATAGCACCGGACAGCTCATTGAACTTGCGCGTTCTCATCTCAAAACGATCGTGTCACTCCGAGAGGCTTCATCTACCATCATGACCAATAATCTGAATCGTATTATTAAACTGCTTACATCCCTGACGGTTATCTTGATGTTTCCAAATTTAGTAACCGGGTTATATGGCATGAATGTTGCCATGCCTTACGCTGACTCACCTTTTGCATTTGTCGGTATTCTCTTTTTTATTTTAGCGATGACGATTTGCCTATTTATTCTTTTTGCCAAAAATCGTTGGCTTTGATCTTTTCTATTGGACCCATGGTTACCGCCATTGACCTCAAAGGGAATATCATTACTATACGCCTCAATGTCAACGATTTTCTCGATTGAGCATCTGTCAAAATCCTATGGACCTCATGTCCTGTTTCAGGATGCCAATCTCTCGATCAGCGCCAATGAAAAAATCGGACTTATTGGTCGTAATGGGGCTGGAAAATCAACTTTTTTAAATGTTCTCATGGGCCAGGCGCATGCGGATTCAGGTCACGTTAATCTCCATCCGAATTTTCGAATAGGATTCTTAAAACAGCTAGATGACTTTTACGAGGGTGAAGCTGTCTTAGCTTATCTGCTTCGTGTGAGTGGAAAGCCAGAATGGTTTTGCGGTAAGATCGCTAGTCAATTTGAGTTAAAAAAAGATCGGCTTCATGTTCCAATCGATTCCTTATCGGGAGGTTGGCAGATGCGTGTCAAACTCTCTGCCCTTCTTTGTCAGGAACCGGATTTTCTCTTGCTTGATGAGCCTACAAATTTTCTTGATCTTAATACTCAATTATTATTGGAATCTTTCCTGAGTAATTGGCCGGGAGGTTTTTTGATTGTTTCGCATGATCGAGAATTTCTCTCAAACACCTGTACGCATACGCTCGAGCTTGAACACGGATCGTTTACATTCTTTCCGGGTGATATCGAAACCTATCTCGCTTACAAAGAAGAGCAGCTTGCTTTTCACATCAAATATAATCAAAAGATCACGACAGAAAAGAAAAAACTTCTTAGTTTTGTTGAGCGTTTTGGTGCAAAAGCCTCTAAAGCAACTCAAGCGCAGTCTAAATTGAAACAAATGCGCAAGCTTAAAACAATTGAGATTAAGCATCGACTCAAAACCGTGCGCATTGTGATTCCTCCGGTTGATCCTCGCAAAACATTTGCCGTTAAAGCGCATCATCTGTCTATCGGATATGGTGATCGTGTTATCGCAAATGATATTCATTTTGAGATTGATCGTGGTCAGAAAGTTGCCATCCTTGGACAGAATGGCGCCGGTAAATCCACTCTTCTAAAGACGCTTGCCGGCATCATCGAAAAACATGATGGAACATTTACTTGGAATAATCGCACGACCTTTGCTTATTACGATCAGCATACCGCTGAATTACTCCATCCCGCAACGGGACAATTGTAATTGTCAATT
>Ga0214923_10003645_pt1 | contig 19180 bp, 19 predicted proteins | sample LL1510_MetaG_FD_177993 | JGI IMG/M metagenome (GOLD analysis project Ga0214923, IMG submission 177993) | Freshwater microbial communities from Lake Lanier, Atlanta, Georgia, United States - LL-1510 | ecosystem: Environmental > Aquatic > Freshwater > Lake | place: USA: Georgia | collected...
TCCTTTTCAACAAAACTTGGCACCTGACGGCACCTTTAAAACCCCAGAGGAGTTGAGGCAAGAGTTTCTGGAACTGCTCGATGGCCGCGACCCTGGCACTGTGGTGCACCAATGCGGCAGCGGTGTCAGTGCCATTCCCAATTTGTTGGCAATGCACATTGCGGGCTTAGGTCGCACGGCGCTGTACCCGGGAAGCTGGAGTGAATGGTGTAGCGACTCCAGTCGGCCGGTAGCGATCGGAACGCAAACTTGACTTCAATAACTGAGCTGAGTTGACTTACCCCAGAACACTCTGTAAGAGTAAACGGTATAGGCAATAATCACGGGAAACACGACGAGCACACCATAGAGGATGATCAGCAAGGCTTCAGGTGAGCTCGCTGCTTGCCAAATATTGAGCCTTTCAATCACCAGCCAAGGAAAGAGGCTGTAGGCCAAGCCATAAAAAGACAATAAAAATACACCGACGGTGCATGAAAACGGAACCCCTGCGCCATATTGATTCCCTTGAAGCAACCGCACTGGCAATCGCACCAAACTGCGCCAGATCACAACAAACAAGCCCAAGGTCATGGCGGGTATGGGAAGCAACATGAACACATTTGGAAAGCTGAACCACTTATCAAAAATACGCTGGCTAACCCAAGGCGTGGCAACAGAGATCGCCAACACACCCGCAGCAGTTAGCCACAAACTTTTTTGAGCCCATTGGACCGCCTTGAGTTGCAATGTGCCTTCTGATTTCATGATCAACCATCCCGCGCCCAGTAATCGGTAAGCAAACACCAAACAAAAACCGATCAAGGTGCTGAAGACAAATCCTGATAGGTCTTGTTTAAAACCTGTAATGAGTTGCCCCAGCATAAAACCTTGGGACCACCCGGCTAAAAGTGAACCCCAAAAGAAAGCTTTGTCCCACCATTGACGATGGTGTGGTTTGGCCTTGACCCGGAAATCAAAAGCAACCCCTCGAACGGACAGGGCAACCAACATGATCGCTACAGGCAAATACAAGGCTCCCAAAATCACCCCGTGGGCCATTGGAAACGCTACCAGAAGCACCCCCACACCAAGCACCAGCCAAGTTTCATTGGCATCCCAAAATGGACCAATGCTTGCAATCATGGAGTCTTTTTGAACCAGGTCATCAGCATCGTTCATGAGTGCGCCCACACCCAAATCGTATCCGTCCAAAATGACATAGGCCAACATAGCCAATGCCATGACCAGTGCAAACACCAAGGGCAACCAACCCGCGGGGCTAAACAGATCGACTCCGACCTCAGACATGACTGAGCCCTTTCAATTCGACAACAGGTGTTTGATTTCCGTTAACCGCCTTTTTGGCCAGGTAAAACACCACAGACACATAAGCCGACAATAGAAGGGCATACAAAACGAGATACAGCGCCAATGACATTGCAATGTTGCCTGCGGGCACTTGTGAGGCAGCTTGGGCCGTGGTCAAGACCCCATGCACCAACCAAGGTTGGCGTCCTATTTCGGTCACGTACCAACCGGCCACAAGTGCTACCCACCCAGAAAAAGTCATAGCCACCAAAATCATGGCGGCCTTAGGAGTCAAAGTATTTTTGAATTTCAATTGATAAGCTGTGAACCAACTCACGGCCAGCATCAACAAACCCACACCAACCATCAGCCGAAAAGCCCAGAATACAGGTCCGACTGGCGGATGATCTGCAAATTCTTTGATACCTTTGACTTCGCCATCCCAATCATGCGTGAGGTAAAAGGAAGCCAGCTTCGGGATGGCCACTTCATACCGGTTGGATTGGCTTGCTTGGTCGGGTATCGCGAACAACACAGCCGGGACACCGCGCTGCGTATCCCAAATACCTTCCATCGCCGCAAGTTTGGCTGGCTGGTGATGCAATGTGTTGAGTCCGTGTAAGTCTCCCACCAAAATTTGAATGGGAATCAGGACGGCTGCCACCTTGACGCCTGTTCGAAGCGTGGCCATCACATCTTTGGTCCGATCATGATTGAGCCAACGGTAGGCGCTGATGCCCGCCAACAAAAAGGCGCCCGTCAGTCCAGAGGCTAAAAGCATGTGCGTCATGCGATAAGGAAAGGATGGATTGAAAATGACCTCCCACCAACTCAGGACATGGGCTTGACCATTGATCATTTCAAATCCAGCCGGTGTGTGCATCCAAGAGTTAAGCGCCAAAATCCAAAACGCCGAAGCGGTCGTACCCAAAGCAACAAGCCATGTGGCCAATGTATGAACACTTTCGCTTACCCGACCCCGTCCAAAAAGCATGATGCCTAAAAACGTCGCCTCCAAAAAGAAAGCTGTCAAAACCTCATAAGCGAGTAAAGGCCCTGCGACGTTTCCCACGGTATTCATAAAGCCCGGCCAGTTGGTCCCGAACTGAAAACTCATCGTGATTCCACTTACTACGCCGAGAGCAAAGGTCAAGGCAAAAATCTTGATCCAAAACTGATAAGCGTCCATCCAATACTGCTGACCGGTAGCGACAAAACGGGTCTTAAAGAACAGAAGAAACCAACCCATAGCAATGCTAATGGTGGGAAAAAGTATGTGAAAGGTGACATTGGCTGCAAACTGCACCCGGGATAAGAGAAGAGGGTCAAGGCTTTCCATATGCGTTTCGATTCGTGAGTTTCCTAGACGAGTTTGGGTTTACAGTTTTTGGGAACATCTAGCGAGATATTATTTACATGGCACATAACGGAACCCTTACATAGGCAACACCATTGTCTTCTTGGGGGGGCAAATTTCCAGCACGGATGTTGATTTGAATGGCAGGAAAAATCAGCACTGGCATTTCCAAGGTGCGGTCACGTTCGGTCCTCAGGGCCACAAAAGCTGCCTCGTCTATTTGGTCGTTTGCATGAATATTGCGTGCGCGCTGTTCTGCCACCGTCGTTTCAAACGCAATGGGCCGATCCGTAGGCGGGTAGTCGTGGCACATTAGCAATCGTGTTGCGGGTGGCAAACTCAATAAGCGGCGAATCGAGGCATACATGACTTGTGCATTGCCTCCCGGAAAATCACATCGTGCCGTACCCACATCAGGCATAAACAAGGTGTCACCCACAAAAACAGCCGTTTCGGAAGCGCCATCCTCCACTTGATACGCCACATCGGCTGGCGTATGGCCCGGAACCCACAAGACCTTAAACCGAAGCGACCCCAGCTCAAAAGTGTCTTCGTCCGCAAACAAGCGGTCAAACTGCGAACCGTCAGGTAAAAAGCCAGCGCCCAGATTGAACACCCCTTTGAACACCTGCTGCACTTGGGTAATGTGCTCCCCAATGCCGATACGCCCACCCAACTGAGCCTTGAGGTAAGCCGCTGCAGACACATGATCGGCGTGTGCGTGGGTCTCCAAAATCCACTCGAGCTTTAAGTTCAGCACTTTCACTCTATCGACCACCCGGTCCGCTGTGGTGTGTCGGATGCGCCCTGATTTGGGGTCATAGTCCAACACCGAATCGATGACGGCGCAAGCACTCCCGGCACCTTGGTGGACCAAATAGGTCACCGTCCAAGTCGCCGGATCAAAAAAAGACTCGATCTGCATTCGGGGTAGTGCTGGACTCATCAAACCTCCTTGAAAACGCGATGGGGTGAACTATCATGGTTAACTTTCATATATTATATGAATATATATTTTGTTAAAAGCTTAACTGTTATCCATGGAAACCTCGTCTCCGACTGACACCACCGATTTGCAAGCCCTGCATGACTCAGCCGAACAGGCTTGCCGCCTCATGAAGGTTCTGTCCAACCGGGATCGGCTCATGATCCTGTGCCAATTGAGTCAAGGCGAACTCCGGGTCGGAGAAATCGAAGCCCAACTGGGTATCGCTCAACCTACGCTTTCTCAGCAGCTCACCGTGCTGCGGGATGAGGCTTTGGTCAGCACACGCAGAGAAGGTAAGAACATTTATTACCAACTCAGCAGCCCCCAAGCCATGGCGGTGATCGAGGTGCTTTACGCTCAGTTTTGCCCACAACCGGAGAACCCCGCATGACCATCGACTGGAACCATTTCACCCCTTGGGCCGCATTGGGTGGCGGCGTTTTACTGGGTTTGGCCTCGGCCCTTTTTATGCTGATCAATGGGCGCATCTTGGGGATCAGTGGCATATTGGGGGGGCTGCTAGGTGCCCTCTCAAAAAGTTGGTTTCACAAAGAGACCTCAGCCTTTTCAGATACCGGTTGGCGACTGTCTTTTTTGGCGGGCTTGGCCGCAGCGCCTTGGCTGCTGGTCTGGCTGGCACCCGCAAGCTGGATTCCACAACCCCGCATTGAAACCAGCACGACCGTGATTGTGATGGCCGGGTTGCTGGTGGGCCTTGGCACGCGCTACGGCTCGGGCTGCACCAGCGGGCATGGCGTGTGCGGCTTGTCCAGGCTGTCACCTCGCTCCTTAGCGGCCACAATCAGCTTCATGGCCGGTGGCTTTTTGACGGTCTATGTCGTACGCCATCTGTTCTAACCCATTGCCAGGAGAAACCCAATGCATCGCATAACCGAGTTTGCCGTGGGCTTGTTGTTTGGATGTGGTTTAGTGCTTTCGGGCATGACCGATCCGGGCAAGGTGATTGGATTTTTAGATGTCGCAGGGCTTTGGGATCCTTCCTTGGCCTTGGTCATGGGTGGAGCTGTTGCAGTGGGCATGTTGGGTTTTGGATGGGCCCGTCACCGAAGCACCAACTGGTTGGGGGGCGATTTGCGTCTACCCCAAACAACCCAAATTGACATCCGCTTGCTGGCAGGGTCTGCTTTGTTTGGATTGGGCTGGGGACTGGCTGGTTTTTGCCCAGGACCTGCGTGGGTCAGCATGGCCTCGGGCAACTCCCAAGCCCTGATTTTTGTGATTGCCATGGTGGCGGGCATGGGGCTATTTGAAATATTGGAACATTTCAAAAGCCCAACCAAGGCCCAACCATGAACTTGGACGGACACTGGTGGGCTGGCGGCATCACCCTGCTCATCATGTTGGGCTATGAAGTCCGGCTGATCTTTCTGCAAAAGCAGCACCCAGACCAGCTGGCCCGCAGTGCCCACGCCACCTTGCGCGAAGACTGGCTGACTGCCGTCTCAGCGCTAAAGGGCTCGGAAATTCTGGCGGTGCAAACCCTTCGCAACTCGGTCATGGCCGCTACCATGACGGCTTCCACTGCGGTACTCGGGCTCATTGGCTCGGTGACTCTGGCATTTCCCATCCTGCACAATGCCCACAGCAGCACCTCGAACTCAGACGCCTGGTATCAGGTAGCCCTTTTGCTGACGTTGATGTTCTTGCTGTTGGCCTCATTGGTGTCCTCCACCATGGCGGTTCGCTTCTACAACCACGCTGGTTTTGTGGGCGGCATGCCCGTAGAGTCTGAGCAAAGAAAAAAATGGAATGTGCTGGGCATTCGATATGTCCGCAGGGCAGGTCTGCTCTACAGCTGGGGCATACGCCACCTCATCATGGTGGCGCCCATCTTGGCCTCCATCGTTCATCCCTACGCTGGACCTGCTGCCTCGATAGTCATCGTCTCCTCGTTGTACGTATTTGATCGAACCGATATCTCCAACCCCTAAACCCGAATTCTCAAACTATGAACCGTCACATTGCACTTCTTTCCATGGCGCAGGGTCTGTTCATGACGAACAACATCACCTTTATTGCCATCAACGGCTTGGTGGGATTAAGTTTGGCACCTGTGGCTTGGATGGCCACCTTACCGGTCATGGGCTATGTGGTGGGCGGTGCGCTGTCCACAGGTTTGGTGGCCAAGTCTCAGCAACGCTTTGGACGAAAAGGATCGTTTCAACTGGGCTTGTTGGTTGCGTTGTTGTCCGCTGGCTTGGGTGCTTGGGCTGTGCTGTCGCAGTCGTTTTGGCTGTTGGTGATCGCCACCTTTGTAGCGGGTTACTACAGCGCTAACGGGCAGTTGTACCGTTTTGCGGCAGCTGAATTGTGCGCATCGGATTATCGAGAGAAAGCCGTATCGCTGGTGATGGCGGGTGGGCTGATGGGGGCCATTATTGGCCCCAACCTGGCCATCCAAACCAAAGATTTGGCGGGCATGCCTTTCGCTGGAGCCTACATGGCGTTGGTAGCCATTGCCTTGTTGTCCATGGGGGTCATGAGCTTCATCACATTCCCGCCGCCGCCTGCATCGTCAGAGAGCGAAGGCCTTGGACGCCCCTTGAACGCCATCATGAGTCAGCCTGTTTTTGTGGTGTCTGCCATGGCAGCTGCCTTGGGCTACGGCGTGATGAATCTGTTGATGGCGGCAACGCCGCTGGCCATGCAGGTGTGCAGCTTTCCTTTTGAAGACACGGCCTGGGTGCTGCAATGGCATGTGATTGGCATGTTTGCTCCGGGGTTTTTCACAGGGCATCTGATTAAAAAATTTGGGGCTCTCCCCATCATGGGTTTGGGCGTTCTGCTCAATTTGGCCTGTATAGGCATAGCGTTGTCCGGTGAAGACCTGCATCAATTTTTAGGGGCACTCTTTTTGTTGGGGGTGGGTTGGAACTTCTTGTTCACCGGCAGTACAACCCTTTCCATGAAGGCCTACACCGCTGAGGAAAAAAACAAAGCTCAAGCGGCCATCAATTTTTTTGTGTTTGCAACCATGGCCGTCACTTCATTTGCATCAGGTGCCTTGGTCACGACCCAAGGCTGGGCTTGGCTCAATTGGGGTTCTTTGGTGCCCGTTCTGATCATCGGAGCTGGACTCCTCTGGCTGGCCCCAAAAAAGTCATCGGCCGCCTAAACTCCATAGGCGGTGGACTTGGGCCGAAGGCATTTTTTAATGCCCATTCACCGCAAAACTCACGGCGCTCACCAACCCAATCCCCATGGCCAGCCAGCTGATTTGAGCCAGCGTCTCGCTAAGGGACAGGCGTTTTTGCAGCTGGGGGATCAAATCTGCCAAGGCCACGTAAATGAAGCTGCTGGAAGCCACCACCAAAAAGTAAACCAAATAGTGTTTCAGGCTGTCCACCAACCAGTACCCCAAAAAACCGCCTAAAGCCGTGATGGAACCAGCCAAGGTGACCTTGAGCAAGGCAGCTCGGCGGTTGGAAGAGGTGTGGCGCAGCACTGCCAAGTCACCCATATGGTGCGGCACCTCGTGGGCCAACACCGCCAACGCAGCCAAACAACCCAATCGCCAGTCGGCGATAAAGGCCGACGCAATCAAAATGCCGTCGCCAAAGCAATGCACGCTGTCTCCAGCCAATACCGCCCACCCGCCTGAGGCATGGTGGTGCGCCGCGTTGCCATGATGGTCCTCATGGCTGTGGCTGTGGCTGTGGCCATGTTCGTGCCCGTGGTGCCAAAGCTCGGCTTTGTCGAGCAAAAAGAAAAACACCAAGCCCAGCAGCAGCGTCACAAACAACTGCTGGGGTGGCGCCGTACTTTCAAAGGCCTCGGGTAGCAGGTGCAAAAAAGCAGTGCCCAACAGGGCTCCGGCTGCCAAACTCAACATGTGCTGGGTGTAGCGGGCCAACAAGCCAAAGCTCAAGGCTGCAGCCAACCACACGCTGCCGATACCGGCAGCGAGGGTCCCCAGAACAATCGAAAGCAGCGTCATGCAGTCAGGTTAGACCACGCCCTGTGTTTTGAACCAAGCCAAGCAGCGCTTCCAGCCGTCTTCTGCAGCGGGTTTGCGGTAGCTGGGGCGGTAGTCGGCATGAAAGGCGTGGGGCATCTCGGGGTACACCACGATCTCGCTGGCCTGAGCCGTTGCGGGGCCTTGCTTGAGAGCGGCACGCATTTTTTCCACGCTGTCTTGCGGAATGCCTGCGTCAGCGCCGCCGTAAAGGCCCAGCACCGGAGCGTTGAGTTTGCCGGCAATATCCACGGGGTTCACCGGTGTGAGCTCGTTTTGCGCTCCCACCAAGCGGCCGTACCACGCCACACCCGCCTTGATTTTGGGCTGATGAGCGGTGTACAACCAAGTGATGCGACCACCCCAGCAAAAGCCTGTGATGCCCAAACGGTTCAGGTCACCGCCTTGGGTGGCAGCCCAGGCCACAGTGGCGTCTAGGTCGCCCATCACCTGACGGTCAGGCACCTTGGCGATGATGTCGGAAAGCAACTTGGCATATTCGGTGTTTTTGGCGTCGCCCTGACGAATGAACATTTCGGGCGCAATGGCCAAATAGCCTTGGCGCGCAAAACGCACAGCCACGTCTGCAATGTGCTGGTGCACACCAAAAATTTCAGAAATCACCAGCACCACGGGCAAATTGGTTTTGCCGGCAGGGGCTGCGCGGTAGGCGGGCATTTTGAAGCCCTGCACGTCAATAGTGACCTCACCCACAGTCAAACCATCGGTGGGTGTGGTGATGACAGTTTGTGCCTCAATAGGCAACACCGACACGGCAAAGCCCATGCCCATAGCCGCTTTGAGGGCGGTGCGGCGGCTGGTGCCGGCTTCAGTGCTGGAGCCTGGCAACAACGAGTCAAAGTCGTTTTGAGAATCTGGGTTCAACATTGGGGTACTCCTCATGAGTTAATAAAGCAGGGTTAAGGCAAACTCGGATTTGCCAACCCAGTTTAGGTGACTTCCGGGGCAGTTCACGCTGGGTTAGTGCGCTTGCTCCCAATTCGGGCCCACGCCCACTTCGGCAAGCAGGGGCACTTTAAGCTGTGCTACCCCTGCCATCAGGCGCGGCACCTCGTTTTTAACCCAATCCACCTCGGCCAGCGGCACCTCAAACACCAGTTCGTCGTGCACCTGCATGATCATTTTGGTTTGGAGTTGGCGGGTGTCTATCTCTTGCTGCACCTTCACCATGCTCATTTTGATGAGGTCGGCCGCCGTGCCCTGCATAGGGGCATTGATGGCGGCGCGCTCCGCCCCGCTGCGGCGCGGACCATTGGGGGAGTTGATTTCGGGCAAATACAGTCGTCTGCCAAACACCGTTTCCACATAGCCCCGCGCCTTGGCCTGTTGGCGGGTGTCTTCCATGTACTGTTTGACCCCAGCAAAGCGCTGAAAGTAACGGTCTATGTAGTTTTTGGCAGCGGTGTTGTCTATGCCCAAACTTTTGGCCAAGCCATACGCGCTCATGCCGTAAATCAGCCCAAAGTTGATGACCTTGGCGTAACGGCGCTGCTCGCTGCTGACCTCGCTGGTGGGCACGCCAAACACTTCAGCGGCGGTAGCGCGGTGCACGTCCATGCCATCGTGAAACGCCAGCAACAAGGCCGCATCTGAGCTGATGTGGGCCATGATGCGCAGCTCAATTTGCGAGTAGTCCGCGCTGGCAATGACGCTGCCCGCTGGCGCCACAAAGGCTTCGCGCACACGGCGCCCCTCGGGGGTGCGGATGGGAATGTTCTGCAAATTGGGGTCGTTGCTGGACAAGCGCCCCGTCACTGCCGTGGCTTGCCCGTAATGCGTGTGCACCCGCCCCGTTTGGGGGTGGGACAGCTGGGCCAGTTTGTCGGTGTAGGTGCCTTTGAGCTTGGAAAGGCTGCGGTGCTCCAAAATTTTGGCTGGCAGCGGGTAGTCTTCGGCCAGTTTTTCCAGCACTTCTTCGTCGGTACTGGGCGCGCCCGTGGCGGTTTTTTTCACCACCGGCAAACCGAGCTTGCCAAAAAAGATCTCTCCAATTTGTTTGGGGCTGCTCAGGTTAAAAGGTTGACCCGCCAGTTCATGCGCCTGAATTTCGAGATGCAAAATTCTTTGGCCCAGCTCGTGGCTTTGTGCGGCCAAAGTGGGCGCATCAATCAACACACCGTTGCGTTCAATTCGGTACAAAGCTTCAGAGCTGGCTATTTCGAGCTCGTAGATAAAGCGCAAGCCGCTTTGGGCTTGCAATTGCGGCCACAAAACCTGGTGCACGGCCAAGGTTTGGTCGGAGTCTTCGCAGGAATATTCGGCCGCCTTGGGCACGTCCACCTGGGCAAAGGAAATTTGGTGGGCACCTTTGCCGCACAAGTCTTCGTAGTTAATGCCTTTGCGCCCCAAGTGGCGTTCGGCCAAGCTGGCCAAACCATGGGGGCGGTGCACTTCCAGCACATAGCTTTGCAGCATGGTGTCGTGCACATAGCCTTGCACCTCAATGCCGTGGTTGGCAAATACATGGCGGTCGTACTTGATGTGCTGGCCCAGCTTGCGGTGGGCGGGGTTTTCCAGCCAAGGTTTCAGGCGAGCCAACACCTCGTCCCGCGGCAGTTGCAACGGCGCATCAGGGCCGCTGTGCATCAGGGGCACATAAGCAGCATGGTGAGGCTCCACACTCCATGAAATGCCCACAATTTCGGCCCGCATTTCGTCCAAAGAGGTGGTTTCGGTGTCAATGGCCACCAAATCGGCGGCCAGAATTTGCGCCAACCATCGCTCCAGGTTCGACCAGTCCAAAATGGTGTCGTAGTGGGTGTCTGCTGCCCAGAGGCTAGGAGCCGCATGCATTACCAGAGGCTCGTCAAACAAACCCGGAGCTTCCCCCGTAGCCTTTTGCTGGGCGCGCTCACTGCCGGCCAAGGCTTTGGCCAAGCTTTTAAAGCCAAAGCGTTCATAAAAATCACGCAACGCCTCGGTTTGGGGGGGGTGCAATGCAATAGCTTGCAGCATAGGTAAGCCTGCCACATAAGCAGATAAGTCGCAGTCGGTTTTGATGGTGAGCAGCTGCCGCGCCATGGGAAGCCAGCCCAGCGCTTGCTTGAGGTTTTCAGCTACCGCCCCTTTAATGAGATGGGCATTGGAGGTAATGCCTTCTAAAGAGCCAAATTCCGCCAACCACTTGACTGCTGTTTTGGGCCCCACTTTGGGCACGCCGGGCACGTTGTCCACAGCATCGCCCACAAGGGTTTGATAGTCAATCATCAAGTGGGGGGGCACACCAAACTCGGCTTGCACGCCCGCCACATCGCGGCGTTTGCCGTTCATGGTGTCCACAATGGTGATGTGTTCGTTCACCAGCTGCGCCAAGTCTTTGTCGCCGCTGCTCACCACCACTTCAAAGCCCTGCCGCGCTGCCAGGTGGGCCAAAGTGCCAATGACGTCGTCGGCCTCTACGCCGGGCACATCCAGCACCGTCCAGCCCATCAGCCGAACCACCTCATGGATGGGCTCTATTTGGGCACGCAGGTCATCCGGCATGGGGGATCGGTGGGCTTTGTACTCGGGGTACAGGGCATCGCGAAAGGTGGGGCCCTTGGCGTCAAACACACAGGCGGCAAAGTGGGCGGGCACGTCTTTACGCAGGCTTTGCAGCATATTGATCATGCCGCGTATAGCCCCAGTGGGCGCGCTGGCAGGGTCACCTGGCACCGCCCGCAAGTCGGGCATGGCATGAAAAGCTCGGTACAAATAACTCGACCCGTCAACCAGCAACAGGGTGTTGCGCCCAGGGTTTGAGTGATCGGCTGAAAGATCGGCGGGGAGATCGGACATCAAAGTAGTGGGCAGCAAAGTGGCTTCTGAACAACCCTGCATTGTGCCGCGCATGCAAAGGCGGGTTTTACAATGTCCTTCATGCGAACCGACCTCACCCTGTAGCCATGGCCGTGTTCACCACCGTCTCATTTGATGAGGCCGCCCAACTCCTGAAAACCCTGAACCTTGGGCAGCTGCAGAAGCTTGAAGGCTGCCAAGGCGGCATTGAAAATACCAACTACTTTGCCAGCTCCAACCAAGGTGAGTATGTGCTCACCGTTTTTGAACGCTTGAGCTTTGAGCAATTGCCTTTTTACCTGCGGCTCATGAAGCACTTGGCCGCGCAGGGCATCCCGGTGCCCGATCCCGCGGCAGATGCACATGGCGAAATTTTGCACAGCCTGCACGGCAAACCCGCCGCCGTCGTCAACCGCCTGAAAGGCCGCAGCGAACTGATTCCCCAAGCCACGCATTGCGCCCAAGTGGGTGACATGCTGGCGCGCATGCACTTGGCAGGCCTCAGCTACGACCGCCGCCAAGGCAATTTGCGTGGCTTGGCCTGGTGGGAAGCCACTGTGCCCGTGGTGCTGTCCCACCTCTCTTCAGATCAAGCCAGCCTGATTCGTGGCGAGTTGGCTTACCAACAACACGTGGCCGAATCTTCTGCCTACCAAGCGCTGCCTGTCGGGCCCATTCATGCCGACTTGTTTCGCGACAACGTGATGTTTGTCGCCCATGAGGGCGCTGCAGCCCAGCTCACCGGTTTTTTTGACTTTTACTTTGCGGGGGTGGACACTTGGCTGTTTGATATAGCCGTGTGCTTGAACGACTGGTGCATTGATCAGTCCACCGGTGTACCTGACGTGCATCGAAGCCAGGCATTTTTACAAGCCTATGGAGCTGTGCGCCCCCTCAGCGGGGCCGAACGCCAGCTTTTGCCCGCCCTACTGCGCGCGGGCGCTTTGCGGTTTTGGACCTCACGCTTGTGGGACTTTTATTTACCCAGAGAGGCCTCTATGCTCACTCCGCACGACCCAAGCCATTTTGAGCGGGTGTTGCGCCAGCGCATTCTTCATGCGGCGCAAGTCCCCCACTATCTGACCTGAACACCTAGACTCAAGCCTATGAAACTCAATCTCGTTCCTGCCCGCACCGGATGGCTTTGGGTGACCGAAGGTTTGAAAACCTTTCGCCGCCAGCCACTGGCCCTCTCGGGTTTGTTCTTTTTGTTCATGATGGCAGTGTCTTTGGTGAGCTTGGTGCCCTTGGTGGGCAATGCGCTGGCGCTCACCCTGTTGCCTGCGGCCACACTGGGGCTCATGGCGGCCAGTAAAGAGGCGTCCCAAGGCCACTTCCCCATGCCTTCCATTTTGATCAGCGCGTTTCGCGCCGGGCGTGAGCAGGCCCGGGCCATGGCCATTTTGGGTGGCATCAACGCCGTAGGCATTTTGGCAGTGCTGGGCGCTTCAGCCCTGTGTGACGACGGCGCTTTTGCACGGCTCTACTTATTTGGGGGCACCATCACCCCCGAGTTGGTCGAAAACACCGGGTTTCAGCAAGCCGTTTGGTTGGCCATTGCGTTGTACCTGCCTTGGTCTTTGCTGTTTTGGCACGCCCCGGCCTTGGTGCATTGGGGTACGGCATCACCTGTGAAAAGCCTGTTTTTCAGTTGGGTGGCGTGCCTGAACAACTGGCGCGCCATGACGGTTTACATGCTGGGCTGGGTAGCGGTGTTTTTGGGCATTGGGGTGGTTCTCATGTTGGTCAGCATGACCTTTAACGACCCCTCGCTCATGGGCAGCATGATGTTTGCCGCTACCCTCATTTTGGCGGCCATGTTCTTCAGCTCGATGTACTTTTCGTTCCGTGACAGCTTTATTTTGGACGCCCAAGACGTTCAGGCCTAGAGATAAAGCTCACTCAGTCAGCTCTAGCTCTCTGCGCGGTGAGTTAGGGTTGAGCGCTGCCTTGAGCTGATCGATACTGCGTTCAATCAATCCCAAATCTGAAGGCGGGAGCTTGTAGAACGTCTTGATGAGATCCAGTGTGGTGAGCGCCAATTCCGCAGCACTTTTAAGTTCACTCATATTTGTCCTATCTGTGCCGTCTTGGCAAGGTGTCGTAACTTTTCAGAAAAGCCAGTTTGCATTGCTAGCTCACATTTAAATCAGACAGTAGGTTCGATGTGTGACATTTTCATTTTCATCATTAAAGACCGTAAGGTCAGTTGCTGAAAAGTTCAGAATGCGTTCCAGCACGCACAAAGTTAAGGGTGTTGTTTTCTGACTGGTAGATCAGCAGGAAGTCGCCACCGATATGGCATTCCCTGTGGTCCGCCCACTCGCCTTTCAGCGCGTGGTCCTTCCATTCAGCGCCCAGCGGTGCGTCATTGGCAATTAGCAAGATCATGGCCTCTTTGAGACGCACCATGTCATACCGACCGGAATGGCTCAGGCGCTGCCAGTCTTTCAGGAAAGTCTTTGTGTAATCTACTGCCCTAGGAAGGGACGCACGTTTACTGGTGATTGTTTTTTTCAAGATCAGCAAGTAATGCGTCAGCGTCAGAGAACCTGGCTTTTCGCTTAGACATCATCACGCGTGACTCTTCTATGGCCGACAAAGTTTCGGCGTTAGGCACCTTGAGTTCCAAAGGAAATGCCTGGTCCACCACAACACGACGCAAAAAAAGTCGCACTGCGTCGGACATGGTAAGACCCATGGCAGTTAGGGCCAAAGTGGCCTGATCCTTGATGTCATCTTCCACCCTGATGTGGAGCATAGAAGTTTGTGCGCTCATTGCATTTCTCCTGTTTGAAGATGAATTTTGTATCTCAATTGAGATCGAGTCAAGGTCTCCTCGTTGCCGTTTGGACACAGCTTTATATGAGTTGCTGTAAACGTTCAGGCTTAGGTCTGAACCTTCCTAAACGGATCCCATTAAACGGTTTTAAGCCCCGGCAAAATCCGCAGCGCGTTGCCGCGCTCAATGGCGGCCAGCTCCGAACGGGTGAAATTGCGGTCGGCCAAGCCTTGGCGCACTTCTTCTCCGGTACGGTAGGGAAAATCCGAACCAAACAAAATCTGCGAGGTGGGAATGAGCGCGCGCAAGGCGGCAATGGCGCCTTCGTGGTGGCCTTGGGCGGTGTCGTAAAAATGCCGCTGCACCTCATACAACACGCCATTGGGCACCACGGCTTTGGCTTTGTCGCCCATATCCACCTGCTGGCGTGTGAAACGGCTCCACAAAAAGGGCATGGTGCCGCCGCTGTGCGACCAGATCCAATTGATATTGGGAAACTTGTTGGCCGTGCCGCTGAATACCAAGCTGGCCACGGTGCGGGTGGTGTCTGTGGCAAATTCAATGGCGGAGGGCGGCAAGCCCTCTATGGGGTTGCGGCAGCAATCGGGCATGAGCGGGTGGGTGTAAATGGTGGCTTTACGGCGGTTGAGCTCTTCCCAAATAGGCCAAAAGCGCTTGTCGCCCATGTAATGCATGCCGTAGCTGGTCATCAGGCCAATGCCGTCGGCCTTCAGGGTGTCCATGGCGTATTCAATTTCTTTCAAGCTGCCTTCGGTGTCCATCAGCGGCAAGGTGGCAAACGAGCCAAACCGGCCGGGGTGGTCTACGGACATGCGAGCGGCAAACTCATTGGCTTCGCGGGCCATGCGGCGGTCCAGCTCGGGGCCCTTGGCTTGTTTGAAGTACGCGCCCGGCTGCATCAACGCCACCACCGAGGTGGCAATGCCACTTTTGTCCATGTCTTCCAAGGACGCTTGCACCGACCATGGCGGCGCACCAGCACCCGTGACGCTTTTGAGCTCTTTGGCGTAGCTTGGGGGCACGATGTGGTGGTGAATGTCAATGCGGTGAGGCTTGGCGGTTTGGCCTGGCACGTTAGCGCACCCTGGCAATACCGATGCAGCACCTAAAGCTCCTAAAGCGCCCAGACCACTTAAAAAACCACGACGGGACGTACCGGCAGACGCCTGTGCCGTGACTGAATCGTGCGCCGCCTCATTAGGGTGACAAGCGCAGGTGTAGCGTGAGGCGGGTTGTGACATGGCAGAGCTCCTAATTGGATGAACTTGGGTGAATTTGCACTCAAGATAGCAGGGAAACCTGCAGACCTGTATCGGCATTCACCCTAGTCAAGTTCACCTTGCTTAGGTGAACTTGACTAGGGTGAACTTAAGTCACCGGCGTGAGCTTGGCCACCGACAGGGCCAGCCACTTGACGCCATGCCGAGGAAAGTTGATTTGGGCCCGCGCATCGTCACCCGCACCCTCCAGCGTGAGCACCACACCCTCACCAAATTTGTTGTGGAACACCCGCATACCCAAACGCAGGTTGACCGAAGCACCCGACGGGCTTGAGGCTTGCAACCCCAAAGAAGACGCCACCGATGCCGACACAGAAGGGGGCCCTGATGAGATGTCCGATGCGGCATTGTTAAAGCCCCGATTAAAAGACCCGTAGTCTGCACTGGCACCATACCCCTGACTGAACCCTGCCTGCTTGGGCGTGATCCACTTCAGTGTGTCTTCGGGCAACTCGTCAAAAAACCGGCTGCGCAGGTTGTAGCGGGTTTGCCCATGCATCATTCGGGTTTGAGAGTGGCTCAGGTACAGGCGCTTGCGGGCACGGGTGATGGCCACATACATCAGGCGGCGCTCTTCTTCAAGGCCATCAAAGTCGTTCAAGGAGTTTTCGTGAGGAAACAGGCCCTCTTCCAAGCCGGTAATGAACACCACATCAAACTCCAGCCCCTTGCTGGCGTGCACCGTCATGAGCTGAATCGCGTCTTGCCCTTCTTGGGCTTGGTTGTCGCCGGCCTCAAGGGCCGCGTGGGTTAAAAATGCCGCCAAGGGCGACATGACTTCGCCACTGTCGTCGTCTAGGCCAACGTTTACAGCGGCTTCCAGCGCCTCGGCGTCCCGGCCAAACCCTTCCAGCGATACAAAACTCTCAGCAGCGTTGGCCAGTTCTTCCAAGTTTTCTATGCGGTCGGCGCCTTCACGGTCGGTGCGGTAGTGCTCCACCAAGCCGCTGTGCTCCAGCACCAGTTCAATAATTTCGCGCAGGGTCAGGCCGTGGGTTTGCTCGCGCAGCACGTCCAGCTTGGCGACAAAGGCGCTCAAGTTGGCTCCTGCCTTACCGCCCATACGCGACACCGCCTCTACCAAAGCGCAGCCCGTGCCCGCCGCATCTTGCAACTGCTCCAAGGTGCGCGCCCCAATGCCGCGGGGTGGAAAGTTCACCACCCGTAAAAAACTGGTGTCGTCTTTGGGGTTTTCGAGCAGGCGCAGATAGGCCAAGGCGTGCTTGATTTCAGCCCGTTCAAAAAAGCGCAAACCGCCATACACACGGTAAGGCAAACCGGCGTTGAACAGCGCAGTTTCAATCACCCGACTTTGGGCGTTGGATCGGTACAAAACAGCAACTTCTTGCTTGCGAAATTCGGTATCCGGATCTGAGCCGCTGCTGGTGAGCTGGCGCATTTCGTCCACCATCCACTGGGCCTCGGCAAAGTCGCTCACAGACTCCACCACCCGCACCGGCTCACCCGGGCCTTGCGTGGTGCGCAAGTTTTTGCCCAAACGGTGGCGGTTGTGGCCGATCAGGTGGTTGGCCGTGTCCAGAATGTTGCTGTAGCTGCGGTAGTTTTGTTCCAACTTGATTTGGTGTTGCACCCCAAATTCGCGCACAAAGTCGGTCATGTTGCCTACACGGGCACCCCTGAAGGCGTAAATGCTTTGGTCGTCGTCGCCCACCGCAAACACCGCACCACCGCTGTGTTGGTTGCTTGTATCGCCGGGGTTGCCCGCCAACAACTTGATCCAGGCGTACTGCAGCTTGTTGGTGTCCTGAAACTCGTCAATCAACAAATGCCTAAAGCGCCTTTGGTAGTGGCTGCGCACACTCTCGTGGTCACGCAGCAGCTCATAAGAGCGCAGCAGCAGCTCACCAAAGTCCACCACGCCTTCGCGCTGGCATTGGTCTTCGTAAAGCTGGTAAGCCTCTATTTTTTTTCGGGTGTCGGGGTCTTGGGCGGGCACGGCATCGGGCCGCAAGCCGTCTTCTTTGCAGCCAGCAATGAACCACTGCAACTGCTTGGGCGGAAAGCGTTCTTCATCCACCCCAAACTGCTTGCACAGCCGTTTGATGGCAGACAACTGGTCTTGGGTATCCAGGATTTGGAAGGTTTGCGGCAAATTGACCGACCGATGGTGTGCCCGCAACATGCGGTTGCACAGGCCATGGAAGGTACCCATCCACATGCCGCGCACATTGACTGGCAGCATGCTGGTCAGGCGCGTCATCATTTCGCGGGCGGCCTTGTTGGTAAATGTGACGGCCAACACACCGCCAGGAGATACCTGCCCCGTTTGCAAAAGCCAAGCAATACGGGTGGTCAGCACGCGGGTCTTGCCAGAACCCGCCCCCGCCAAAATCAAGGCGTGCTCGGGCGGTAAAGCCACCGCGGCACCCTGCTCTTCATTGAGCGCTTGCAGCAGGTCCGTCACTTACGCCTTCATCACCATTTGGCTGGCCAACTGGTGCAGCCGCTTCCATGGGGCGGTCAGGTCTTCCAGCAGGCTGAAGTGGTTATGGCCTTCTATAGCCTCGCACACCGGCACGGCTTTTTGGCCCCACGCCTCCCGAATCAGCGTGTTCTGGCGCACAAATTCAGGACTTTCGTCAGCGCCCACCAAGGTGTAGAGCACCCCGTGCTTGGGCTTGGGCAAACGGCTGGGGCTGGCTCTGCTGACGTCTTCGGGCGTCAAGCGCAAATCGGCCTTCAAGAAAGGCGTGTGCATCAGGGGCTCCAGGTCGTACAGGCCCGAAATCGACATGGCCGCCTTGACCACATCTTTGGGCAAGCGCTTGTCCACCAGTTGCCAGTTGCACAACAGCAGCATGGCGGCCAATTGCCCCCCTGCCGAATGACCAATCACGGTGATGCGGTTTTTGTCGCCGCCGTAGCTGTGGGCATTGCGATAGGCCCACGCCACCGCGTGCACCATTTGCATCGTGATGTCCGGAATGGTGACTTTGGGGCACAAATCGTAGTTGGGCACCATCACGCAGGCGCCTTGGTTGGTAAAGGCAGGGGCAATAAACGCTTGGTCGGACTTGTCCAGAGACCGCCAGTAGCCCCCGTGAATGAACACCACCACCGGGCCACCTTTTTTGGACTTGGGCGCAGGGGCCAAATGTGAAGGTGGAAACACATCGATTTTTTCCAGCGGGCCATTGCCATAGGGCACATCCATTTCGCAGCTGTGAGCCTCGCGTGTGTCGTCTGAGGCATCGGCCCAACGCGTAAAGTACTGGGCGTAGTCTGGCACCAGCTCACGGTTGTTGTACATGCGCTCCAGCCAATCAGGGTCGAAGTTGGTTTTGGGGGTGGTCATGAGGTGAAGTCTCCTAAACAATGCCTATGATGCCCGCCATCTTGTCACAACTTCTGGCCGCCCCATGAGCACTTCAACACCTGCAAACCGCCCCACCATCGCCCTGCTCGGCATTGGCATGATGGGTTTTCCCATGGGGCGCAGGCTGTGTGAGGCGGGTTACACCGTTAAAGCCTGGAACCGCACGCGCGACAAGGCTGAACGACTGCTGCCCTTTGGCGCGCAGGTGTTTGACCACGCGGCCGATGCGGCAAGTGGCGCAGATGTGCTGATCACCATGCTGGAAAACGGCGACATCGTGGAGCAAGTGCTGTTTGGCGCTGCAGGTGCCCCCGGTGCATCGGCTGCACTCAAGCCTGGGGCGGTGGTGGT
>Ga0214923_10003647_pt1 | contig 19173 bp, 16 predicted proteins | sample LL1510_MetaG_FD_177993 | JGI IMG/M metagenome (GOLD analysis project Ga0214923, IMG submission 177993) | Freshwater microbial communities from Lake Lanier, Atlanta, Georgia, United States - LL-1510 | ecosystem: Environmental > Aquatic > Freshwater > Lake | place: USA: Georgia | collected...
GCTCCAAATTTTTTTCTCCGTCAGCAGGCCTTTGCATTCTTTTGAGGACTGCAGGATGACTGTGTTGAAAAGGAACATCCAAGTAAGGCAAGATACCACCCGAAGACATCAAAGGAATTAAATGATCCACACTGGGATAAGGATAAACATAATGCAATCTAACCCAGGCATGGTGCTTTTGCGCCAACTCGCCTAGGGCTTCAACCAACTCAAAAATCCGGCTTTTGATCGGGCGACCATTGAAAAACCCCAATTGGTATTTGACATCAACCCCATATGCAGAAGAATCTTGACTGATCACTAGCAATTCTTTGACGCCACTTTCAAAAAGCATATGAGCTTCATTCAGCACTTCGCCAATAGGCCTGGAAACCAAATCACCGCGCATTGAAGGAATGATGCAGAAAGTACAACGGTGATTGCAACCTTCACTGATTTTCAAATAAGCATAGTGTTTGGGGGTCAATTTGATACCAACCGAGGGCACTAAGTCCAAAAAAGGGTCATGAGGCTTGGGTAAATGGGTATGAACTGCGTCCATCACTTCTTGAGTCGCATGGGGTCCAGTCACTGCTAAAACCTTAGGAAGCATGCTTTGAACCAGATTGTCGCCTTGCTGATTTAATTTAGCCCCCAAACAACCGGTGACAATGACTTTACCGTTATCAGCCAAAGCCTCGCTGATGGTGTCGAGACTTTCTTTGACCGCCTCATCAATAAATCCACAGGTATTGACAATGACCAAATCTGCGCCTGCAAAAGTCTTAGACGTTTCATAACCTTCGGCACTGAGTTGAGTGAGTATGAGTTCGGAATCAGTTAAAGCCTTTGGGCAACCTAAACTCACAAAGCCAATGCGTGGGCTTGGCATCAACGTTTCAACCCCATGGCATTGAGCATTTGCGCTTGCATTTGCTTGAATATCTGTTGCGATTGCTCGGTATAGTTACCAAGCAAATTTTGTAAGAATGGGTTTGGGTTGGTCAACATTTGAGCCCAATTCTCAGAAGAAAAATGCTTAGTTTGTTCATTTATTTTTTGCTGCATATCCAAAAAAGTCTGAACATTTTTTTCCAGATATGAGCCCATGAAACCCTGCAAGCTGTGACCATAAAAACGAATGATATTGGCCAGTATTTGTTCAGAAAATATTGGCATCCCTCCAGCCTCCTCATCCAAGATGATTTGCAAATAGATACTTCGCGTCAGATCTTGGTGGGTTTTGGCGTCAATCACATGGATGGAGTGACCTTTCACAACCATGTCCTTGATCTCTTGCAACGTGATGTAACACGATGTATGCGTGTCATATAAACGGCGATTAGGGTATTTTTTTATCAACCTGCAATCATCGGCACCTAATTCGTTGGCGCTGTAAAAATCGCTTTGAGGGGATGTATCTTTTGACACAAATCAGTCCTGGAAGAGAAGTAACTCAAAATGACGGAGAAACTTGATCGGACGGTCAGAATAGACTTGATACGGTCAAATTGGTAGGCGCGATTGGACTCGAACCAACGACCCCCACCATGTCAAGGTGGTGCTCTAACCAACTGAGCTACGCGCCTTCGTTGCCGATTTTAGCAATTCTAGCAGGATCACACGGCGCATATCAACAACCTACCCACCTGACCTTCTTGCAGAAAGTACACCGTGAACCGCCATGACAGCATCAAAAACCTTTTGCAGGCGAGAGGTATTTTTGATTTCGAGGGTAAAAGTCATCCAAGCAACATCAGCAATAGTTTGTGTCTTTACACCAATCACATTCATCTTTTCCTTGGAAAAAATTTCAGAAATGTCTTTGAGCAATCCTTGCCTGTCGTTGGCAATGACCTTGATATCAACAGGGTACATGTGCTGTGAAAGATCACCAGCCATATCCCACCCAACTTCAATGACGCGGTCGAAACTTTTCAAGGAGAGCGATTGAAAATGATGGCAATCAATCCTGTGGATGCTGACCCCTCTTCCGCGTGTAACAAAACCCTTGACCAAGTCTGGTGGGGCAGGCCTGCAACATCTGGCCAACTGAGTTAACAATGAGTCAACCCCGACAACCAAAACACCGCTTGTTGATGCATTCGATTTTGTGCGATGAACTTGTTTAAGAATCCGGTTATCTTCTGGTTTGGGTAAAGAAGGTGGACGCAGGAATATTTCCAAGTTTCGAAGCGCATATTCTTCCTTGCCAACTGCTTCAAACAACTTACTTGAGTGTTCAAATCCCAGTTGCTTGGCTAATTCATCTAACTTAATTGAAGTCCGACCTTCTCTTTGCAGAATCTTCTCTACCATTTCTCGACCACGTGAAATGGTTGACTGTATTTTTTTTGCATTAAACCATGCTCTGACTTTGGATTTGGCTCTGTGAGTTACCAAAAAGCCCAATTCATGATTTAGCCAATCACGCGAAGGACCACCTTCTTTGGCCAAAATGATTTCAACGGTTTGACCGTTTTGCAATGGGGTAGATAGCGTGACCAGGGCGCCATCAACTTTCGCACCTCTGCAACGGTGCCCCAAATCAGTGTGAATGGCATATGCGAAATCAATGGGGGTCGAACCCAATGGCAATTCGACAATGGCAGCATCAGGTGTCAAAACAAAAATGCTTTCATCCAATAAATTCTTTGAGCGACTCAGATCTGCTTGAGAATGATCTTGATAAACTTCTCTTTCCCAAGCAAGCAGTTGTCTTAGGATTGCTATCTTTTGAGCTTGATCAATAGAAGCAGTCTTACCTGTGTAGCCCTTGACACCCGCTTCTTTGTATGCCCAATGAGCTGCCACCCCCAATTCTGCATGCTCGTGCATCGCTGTTGTGCGAATTTGTATTTCTAAAACCCGCTCTTGCGCATCTTTGACGATGGTATGCAGTGACTGATATCCATTTTGTTTGGGTCTGGCAATATAGTCGTCAAATTCGTTGTCAATTGCTTTCATGTGTGCATGCACCCAGGACAATGCAACATAGCAGTCAGCTACGCTGTTGACGATAATTCGGAATGCCCGCAAGTCCAGTACTTGCTCAAATCCCAAGGATTTACCACGCATTTTTTTAACAATGCTGTAGATATTTTTCGGTCGACCTTGTATGCGAGCATTCAGGCCTTGTCTGCAAAGACCATCGTTCAAAAATTCACGCAATTCAACTATCTCTTTTTCGCGCTCTGACCGCTTTAGCTCCAATTGTTGTGCCACCAGTTTGTAAGTATTGGGCTCAAGCATGCGGAATGCCAAATCCTCCAACTCCCATTTAAGTTGCCAAATACCCAGTCGATTAGCCAGTGGCGCATAAATATGCAAAGCTTCTCTGGCAAAGTACTCAAATCCAGGTTGCTTTAGCTTGGCAAGATATTTCAGTGACTGCAGGTGCGTTGTCATTAACAGCATGACGACGCGCAAATCTCTTGAAAAAGCCAACAGTAAACGTCTAATATTTTCTGTTTGCAATGGACTATGCCCAGATTGGAATTGCTTAGCTTGGGCATGCCTCTGCAGTTGAAATATTTTGGATGTTTCTAGGGATAAATTCACTACATCTTCATTGGTAATGCTGGAAATCAAATCTTTAGGTTTGACCAACAATTGGCAGGCATAGGCCAAGTAAACTGCCGCCTGCATTGCTGATGTGCCACCGATTTCCTTGAGCAATTTGGCCACTGAATTGGCATGCTCTAGCGCATTTTCACCAGTATCCAATACATGTGACGACAAAAACTGGCTGGAAAATTGACAAGCAACATCCACCCCATCTTGGGTCAAACTGATGATTGCATGAGATTTTGAGTCCCGCAATGGATTTGATTGCTTAACAGAGATCATTGATTGCAAAACTCAAAACCTTTTCAGAAAAAAACCCAGTGAGCACGCAGATCAGGGGGATGAGGGTATCAATCAGCAGACTCAACAGAATTAGTCTTTGACTCAAATATACGATTGCCAATCAATTGATTTTCACTTTCACCAATTGTGATCGTGAATGCATTGAAAGATTGAAAAGACTGCTTTATTGTTAAGGCTATGAAAAAACCCAAACCAAAACCTGAATCCGAGGCATTTGCGGCCCGACTCAGACTCGCAATGAAAGAAGCAGGCATGAAAGCATCTGCTACTCAATTGGCTGACGCATTCAATTTGCGCTACTGGGGTGAAGGTATCACATCCCATGCAGCTCGTAATTGGATGATTGGGGTTTCCATCCCCAAACAGGACAAATTAAAAACACTGAGTGAGGTTTTGCAAATCAGCCCACAAGATTTGCTATTCGGTCCCCAATCACAACAGACCTTTGCAAGAGAATTCACGCATCACTTTTCACTTTGCATGGGTGACACGGAGATGTTGAGGCAATTTTTGCAACTCAATGCAGAACATAAGAGGATGATTCGTCACCTTGTTAAATTGGCATTCATTTTTCAGAACCGGGCCAATGACGGACCAGATGCTTCGGTTGAAGAAACTATTTAACGCGCCATATCATGGCTACTGCCCTTGCCTCAATCGAATGACCCATTCCAACTGGTCCTAATTTTTCGGCGGTTTTGCCTTTGACGTTGATTTGACTGGGTTCTATGGCCAAGGTATGCGCAATACGTTGTTGAATCACATATTTAAGATTCCCCAGTTTAGGTTCTTGTGCAATCACCGTGCAATCGATATTTGAAATAGTCCATCTTGCTTCGATCAACACCTGAACCACTGACTTCAAGATTTGGATTGAATCCACGCCCGCCCATTTGGCATCAGTATCTGGGAAATGTGTGCCAATGTCACCCATTCCAGCTGCGCCAAGCAGGGCATCGGTGATGGCGTGAGATAACACATCGGCATCAGAATGTCCCATCAACCCGGAGTGGAATGGAATATCCACACCACCGATGATCAAGCGCCGACCAGGCACCAAGGCGTGTACATCCCAACCCTCACCCACGCGGAATTCAATGGGTGTCATGATTTTGAATCTCCATTTTTTGGCGATCTGCCAATAACGCCTCTGCCAGAATCACATCTTGCGGAAAAGTAACTTTGAAGTTGAATGAAGCACCATGCACCAATTTAGGAGAGATGCCCTGGTGTTCAATGGCACTGGATTCGTCAGTCACTTCATGCTTTGCATCTGTGAGTGCATTGAACAGCATTTGCCAACGAAACATTTGAGGCGTTTGAGCCAGCCACTTACATGAGCGATTGACCGTGCCATCGACACGGCCATCGAATTCAGATTTGAGGGTATCCGCCAAGGGAATGGCCAAAAGGCCACCTACGCCATCGTTCTTGCAACTGTCTATCAGGTGTTGAATCAATTCCGCTGTGATCAAACAACGTGCCGCATCATGAACAAGTACCCAATCGTCAACACCTGCGCCAAGCTCTTTGAGAGCCAACAAACCAGCTATCACGGTTTGTGAACGCACTTCACCACCTGTGCGTGAAACAGTGAACTTTCCCTTGGGACGAGTCTTGATGACTTCATCGATCCAAGTGTCGCTTGGAGCCACAACCAGAACGCACTGCCCCACTTGATGCAATGCTTCAAAAGCTTTCAGCGTGTGCAAAACCAAAGGCATACCTGCTAACGGTATGTATTGCTTGGGCATTTCCGCGCCCATTCGGCTGCCAGCTCCCGCGCAAGGAATCAATACGTGAACTATTGGGTTTGAATCGATCATATGCTGCGGGCAATTGGCAATGTCTATACGAATACGGCATCGGCATTCTAGAATGATGATGTCAGATCCCCGGTTAGCTTGCACTCGGGGCTATCGGACATGTCCACTCGTTAGAATTGCATGCACATCCCTCACCTGTCAGTCTCCCAGAAATTCACAGTGGCCAGGCCACCTGGATCAGCCGACGCTCTTTTCCTTGCCAAACTTATCCAGCAAGAGAAACCGCTTGGAAAGCAAGTCGCCATCATCACCGCTGATGCATTTGATGCACATCGGTTGAGTGAAGAATTGCCCTTTTTTGAACCCAACGCAAGATGCGTGACATTTCCCGACTGGGAAACCCTGCCTTACGACACTTTTTCACCTCATCAAGACTTGATCAGCGAAAGACTGTCAACACTATGGAAAATTTCGCAGCAAGATGCAGACGTGATCCTGATGCCCGCAACCACGGCACTTTATCGTTTAGCACCCCCATCATTTCTTGCAGCCTATACATTTGAATTCAAGGTCAAACAAAAACTCGATGAAGTCCGCTTAAAGGAACAGTTGACCTTGGCGGGCTATAGCCATGTCTCCCAAGTTGTCAGTCCAGGTGAGTACACGGTCAGGGGTGGGTTGATCGATATCTTTCCCATGGGTTCACTCGTACCATACCGTGTTGACCTTTTCGATGAAGAGATTGACTCAATTCGTACCTTTGACCCTGATACACAGCGAAGCTTGTATCCCGTTCCTGAGGTTCGACTACTTCCTGGTCGTGAATTTCCCATGGATGAAAAAGCCAGAACACTGTTTCGCGGCAGGTGGCGTGAGATGCTGGAGGGTGATCCAACAAAAAGTCGCATTTACAAGGACATGGGTAATGGCGTCGCGACCGCAGGTATTGAATATTATTTGCCACTCTTTTTCAATGAAACAGCCACAGTATTTGACTATCTGGGCAACGATGCATTGATTGTCATGCACGGTGATCTAGACCCTGTGATCTATCGCTTTTCACAAGATGCACAAGAAAGATTTCGATTAGCACAAGGAGAGCCAGACCGTCCTGTTTTGGCACCAAAGCAATTATTTTTGAGCTCTGAGCAGTTTTTTTCCAGCATTCAACATTACGCTAGCTTGTCCATCCGTGAAACCAGTTCGGCAGCACGTGCCAATTGGGTAGATGCATTGACAGAATTGACCGTAGAAAGAAACTCAGACGAGCCTTTGGCCAAAATCAAGCAACGGCTAAAAGTCACCAAGCAACGCATGTTGATATTGGCTGATACGCCCGGCAGACGTGAGAGCCTCATTGATTTTTTGCGTACCGGAGGAATTGAACCAGATATCTTTGATGACTTGAATGGTTTCATCGCCAGCGATCGACCTTTGGGCATCGCTGTGAGTAGCTTGAACACAGGTTTTGCATGGTTGGACCATGGTATCGACCTGGTCACAGAAACAGAGATTTTTGCGGCCAATCCGATGGTTCGCAAAAGACGAAAGCAAGAAGCAGTCAGCGATGTGGAGTCGCTGATTAAAGATCTATCAGAACTACAGGTTGGAGACCCCGTTGTTCACAGTATCCATGGAATTGGTCGCTATCGTGGTCTGGTTAACATGGATTTGGGACAGGAAGCACAGGAGAATGACATGCCACTTTTGCAGGAGTTTCTGCATTTGGCATATGCAAATGAGGCAAACCTGTATGTACCCGTCAGCCAACTGCACTTGATCAGTCGCTATAGCGGCATCAGCCCAGATCAAGCGCCTTTGCATAAATTGGGATCAGGCCAATGGGACAAGGCCAAACGACGCGCAGCTGAACAGGTTCGTGATGCCGCAGCGGAACTTTTGAACATTTACAGCAGGCGGGCTGCTAGGCAAGGACATCCCTTCCAATACACACCCCAAGACTATGAAATCTTTGCGAACGACTTTGGCTTCGATGAAACCGCTGACCAACGTGCTGCTATTCATGCTGTGATCCAAGACATGATCAGCCCACGCCCCATGGACAGGCTGGTTTGCGGCGATGTGGGTTTTGGCAAAACAGAAGTGGCCTTGCGGGCAGCCTTCATTGCTGTCATGGGTGGTAAACAAGTGGCTATCTTGGCACCAACCACTTTGCTTGCTGAGCAACATTTTCATACGTTATCAGACCGTTTTGCCAAGTGGCCTGTTCGAATCGCTGAAATGAGTCGCTTCAGAACGCCTAAAGAGGTCAAGGCAGCCATAGCTGGTTTAGCAAAAGGCGATTTTGATATTGTGGTTGGTACACATATGCTGCTAAGTGACTCTGTGAAGTACAAGGATCTGGGACTGCTGATCATTGATGAGGAACATCGATTTGGGGTGAAACACAAAGAAGCCCTCAAGGCTATTCGAGCAGAGGTTGATGTGCTGACTCTCACTGCAACGCCTATTCCACGTACGTTGGGGATGGCGCTGGAGGGTCTGCGAGATTTGAGCGTGATTGCAACCGCTCCACAACGTCGATTGGCCATCAAGACTTTTGTTCGCACAGAAGATAATGGGGTTATTCGTGAGGCCATCTTGCGTGAACTCAAGCGCGGCGGCCAATGCTATTTCTTGCATAACGAAGTGGAAACCATACAAAATCGAGCAGAACGCCTGCATATGTTGGTTCCTGAAGCCCGGATTGCAGTGGCGCATGGACAAATGCCAGAACGTGATCTCGAACGGGTCATGCGAGACTTTGTAGCGCAAAGGCACAATATTTTGGTGTGTTCAACAATCATAGAAACCGGCATTGATGTTCCGACTGCCAACACCATTTTGATGAGTCGGGCTGACAAGTTTGGTCTGGCTCAACTTCACCAGTTGCGTGGAAGGGTTGGTCGAAGCCACCATCAAGCCTATGCCTATCTTTTGGTTCCAGATATCCAAGGTCTGACCAAACAAGCAACCCAGCGGTTAGAGGCTATCCAGCAAATGGAAGAGCTGGGTTCGGGTTTCTATCTTGCCATGCATGACCTGGAGATCCGAGGTGCAGGAGAAGTTCTAGGCGACAGCCAAAGCGGAAAAATGCTGGAAGTGGGTTTTCAGCTTTACACGGAAATGCTGTCCGAGGCAGTCAAGGCATTGAAAAATGGAGCCGAACCAGACCTGCTGAGTCCTGTGAATGTCTCCACAGAAATCAACTTGCATGCACCGGCATTGCTTCCCAACGATTACTGTGGCGATGTTCATTTGCGCTTGAGTTTTTACAAAAAATTGGCTACTGCAAAAAATCAAGACCAAGTAGAGGCTTTGCTAGAAGAGTTGGTAGACCGTTTTGGAAAGTTGCCCTCGCAAGCGCAAAACTTGATTGATACGCATCGGTTGCGGGTCCTTGCAAAACCTTACGGAATCGCTAAAGTAGACTCCTCATCGGGTGTGACTTTGATCACTTTTCAGCAAAACGCCCCGGTCGATAGCATGCGCATCATTCAATTGGTGCAAAAAAACAAGCATATTCGATTGGCTGGAAATGACAGAATTCGAATTGAAAAAAACATGCCTGAAATCAAAGACCGCGTGCAGTTTGTCAGAGAGATATTGAGATCTTTAGGTGACCCAATCAAACCATTGCCCCTGACAACCACCGCCTGAGCCCATGGAGTTTCAACCAAACTTGATCATCCAGGGCATTCAATTACCTTTGGCACTGGGTGACTTTAAATTGATCGCCTTTGACATGGATTCCACGTTGATCAACATTGAATGCATAGATGAGATCGCGGAATTGGTTGGCAAAAAAAAAGAAGTATCAGACATCACAGACGCAGCCATGCGTGGTGACATAACTGATTACAAAGAAAGTTTAAGGCTACGGGTGGCCATGTTAAAAGGTATCCCAGCATCCACTTTGTCTGATGTCTATCAGAACAAGTTGCGATTCAATCCTGGAGCTGAAAACTTGGTATCGGCTTGCCAAAAAGCGGGAATGAAAATATTGCTCGTCAGTGGTGGTTTTACATATTTCACAGACCGCGTCCGTGACCATCTGGGTATAGATTTCACACGAAGCAATGTTCTGGAAATAGACAATGGCTTTCTCACGGGCAGAATGGCTGATCAGCCCTGGGGGAGTATTTGTGACGGTGAAGAGAAAAAACGCATGTTGATTCAGACTTGCTCAGACATGGGTATCAGCTTGACACAATCTATTGCCATGGGCGATGGTGCCAATGATCTTCCCATGATGTCAGTGGCTGGATTGTCTGTGGCTTACTGTGCAAAGCCTATCGTGCGTGAACAGGCGAATGTGGCAATCCTTGAGGGAGGACTAGACCGCCTATTGGCCATATTTCAACCGCCAGACTAGCGCAGGGCATCATAAATGGCTTGAGCCAAGTCAACTGATATGCCGTCCACAGTCATTAAATCTTGAATACTGGCATCTGCCACGCCTCTTACTCCACCAAAACGCTTTAACAACTTCGCACGTTTTTTTGGACCAATGCCTGGAATTTCTTCCAAACTGCTTGACCCCGTTCTCACCTTGGCTCGTTTAGCCCTCATGCCAGTGATTGCAAAGCGATGCGCCTCATCACGAATCTGGGCAACCAGCATCAGTGCAGCAGAGTCTTTGTTGAAGCTGAGTTTGGGCCGGCCATCAGCAAAGACCAATTCCTCTGACCCCACTTTACGGCCTTCACCCTTTTCAACACCCACCAATCGCGTCAGGTCTAAATCCAAGGATTCAAACACCTCTTTGGCCATTGTTATCTGGCCTTTACCACCATCAATCAAGACCAGGTCGGGAAGTTTTGCTTCTCCCAATCGCACTGCTTCAGCCAGTTTGGTGTAACGACGCATCAAGACTTGCCTCATCGCAGCATAGTCGTCGCCACCAGTGATGCCATCGATGTTATAGCGACGATACTCTGCAGCTTGCATCTTGTGATGATGGAACACGACACATGACGCTTGCGTGGCTTCCCCTGCAGTATGTGATATGTCAAAGCATTCAATTCGAAAACTGTCAATATCATCCGTAGCCAAATCCAAAGCATCCACCAAAGCGCGGGTTCTGGCCTGTTGAGAACCTTCTTCAGCCAATAAACGGGTCAGTTGCAATTGGGCATTTTGCATAGCCATGTCCAGCCAGGCTTTGCGTTGTGCACGTGGTTGGTGAATCACTTGCAACTTCAAGCCGAGCTGTGCGCCCAAAGCCAAGACCAATTCCTTCTCTACTGGATGGCTGGTAATCAGTGTGGGGGGTGCTGCAACTTCTAAATAGTGTTGACTGATGAAAGCATCCAAAACCTCACTGGCTTGAGCATGGTCAACATGTATCGGGAAATACGGACTGTCGCCAAGGTGGCGGCCTCCCCTTACCATAGCCAAATTCACACAAGCTTTGCCACCCTGAATAGTTGCGGCCAATATGTCAACATCTCTGTCGTCAGTGGTGTCTATGGCTTGTTGGTGCAAGACTTTAGACAGTGCAGTGATTTGATTTCGAATATCCGCCGCTTGCTCAAACGCTAATTGGTCAGCATGGGCCATCATTCGACGCTCAAGAGAAACCATGACAGTTTGGGTCTGACCTTGAAGCAATTCAAAAGCGCTTTGCACATCCCGTTGGTAGTCCTCCACACTGATTAAACCAACACAGGGGGCAGAACATCGTTTTATTTGATGCAATAAGCAAGGTCGCAGTCTGTTTTTAAAGACCGTGTCTTCGCAAGTTCTTAAACGGAATACTTTTTGAATCAATTGAATGGCCTCTCTGACCGCCCAAACACTGGGGTACGGACCAAAATAATCATGGTTTTTATCAACCGCACCCCTGTAGTAAACCACCCTTGGTATGGTTTTAGGATGTGGGTAAAGTCCTTGGGACTCCTGATGCTTGGAGGCTTGGGTTATTTTTAAGTAGGGATAGCTTTTGTCATCCCTGAACAAGATGTTGTATCTTGGCTTAAGTGATTTGATCAGGTTATTTTCAAGCAGCAATGCTTCAGCTTCCGATCGAACCACCGTTGTTTCTAGGCGAGCGATTTTGCCCACCATGTGACCTGTGCGTGTGCCGTTATGGTTTTTTTGAAAGTAACTGCTGACACGTTTTTTCAGGTGGTTGGCTTTGCCCACATAAAGCAATTGACCATCAGAGTCAAAGTAGCGATAAACCCCAGGCAATGGCGGAAGCGACGCAACTTGGGCCAACAATTGCTCGTCAAAGGCCAATCCATGAGATAAATCTGCTGGTTCTGGCGTAGTCTGATCAGTCAATTCTTTTCACCATTCGGGGTCCCAGTTGAGTCTCATCGCCAATTGGGCTTGCGTATCCACTGGGAAACCAGACACACCAAATAAAATCGACGAAAGGGACAATCCTTGGAGCGCAAAACATCGAAAACCCTTGCATCACTTTCAACCTTTCGTGAAAGCTCAAGGTCAAAAACCCAGACCATGGTTGCAAGCATTTCATGGTGCGGATCGAAATAAAATGGGTTGAATTTTAAATCAGCACAAGAATACAACTGTGGTTGGTGGCGAAATCGAAATTGAAGCATAATTTCTCATGGACAAACCCAACGCCTGCACCTATTGCAACCTTCCTGAAGCGCGCATTGTTGACCAAACTGCGCTTTCCATTGCCTTCAACGATGTGTTTCCTGTTTCGCCAGGGCATACTTTGATCATTCCTCGCCGGCATGTCGAATCCTACTTTGACCTCACTAACCAAGAGCGAGAGGACATGAATATCTTGATGATTCGAATCAAAAACAAACTCAAAGACGAACTAAACCCCAATGGTTTCAATATTGGTGTCAATGATGGCTTTGCGGCCGGTCAAACAGTCACCCACATCAATATGCATCTAATTCCCCGGTTCAAGGGCGATGTGACAGAACCCAGAGGCGGCATTCGTTGGATCTTTCCAGAAAAAGCTGTGTTCTGGAATGCCAAACCAACAACGACACCTCAAACAACCTGAGTCAATACTTCATTGCATCCAATAATCCCACGCTGACTAACCATGACCTACTCTCAAAAATGGATGACATACATGTCTTTGATCCTGCTAGCAGTGTCGCTTGCTGCTTGCACCCAGGAGCAACAAAACAAAATCGGTCGCGAGATCCAAAACTGGACGGGAACCGATGGTGTTTTGGAGGTATACGCTGGCGATAAATTGGTCAGGCGCTTTCTCAAAATCGATAAGTTGAGCACGGCTATGGGGACAGATGACGGCAAGCCCAGGGAATACCGCTATGGGTATGGCTACTTAGACAGTAACTTCAACATGCAGGTAGACCCTGGCGAGAAACGTGTTTATTTTGAAATCAGCAATTACACCAACGCTGTTTTCTTTGAAAACCCAAATTGATCGACTGATCCATTCACCAATTGGGTTTTCGCTTTTCAATAAATGCTTGAAAGCCTTCCTGGGCTGTGTCATCCATCATGTTGCACGCCATGGTTTGCCCAGCCAATTGATAAGCAGCCTGAATGCCCATTTCCAACTGCTGATAAAACAAGTTTTTTCCCATTCGCACCGCTGGTTCTGGCTTGGCCGTGATTTTGAAACACAGGTCTAGAACACGCTCACCCAGCGCATCATCTGGCACTGCTTGGTTGATTAACCCCCTTTGCACGGCAGTTTCTGAGTCAATGAAATCTCCCGTTAAAAGCATCTCAAAGGCCTGCTTTCTGTGAATGTTTCGACTCAACCCAACGCTGGGGGTCGAGCAAAACAAGCCATGGTTGATTCCTGAAACCGCAAATTGGGCACTTTTGGCTGCGATAGCGAGGTCACACATGCTAACCAATTGACATCCCGCTGCGGTTGCAAGCCCCTGTACCTCGGCAATCACGGGTTGTGGCAATGTCTGTATGCGAATCATGAGCTTTGAACATTGCTTAAAGAGCTTCGAGTAAAAGTCTTGGTTAGGATGGTTATTCATTTCACGCAGATCATGACCAGCGCAAAAGGCCTTTCCATTTGCAGCCAGGACGATCACCCGACAACCAGGTGTCGCAGATGCAACGGTCAATGCTTGATCCAATCTCGACAGCATCTCTGAAGACAAGGCATTGAAATGGTCTGGCCGGTTCAAGACTAAACGAACCACGCCATGTGCAGGCGATTCTTGAATCACCACATTTTCGGTAGCTGCAACCATGGTGTATCTTCCCCCCATCCGTTCATTCAAGGAATATCCCCCCGATTGTGATACATCCTGTGACTCGCCCTCTGATGCATCTTGGCACAGCGGATCCCTTGCCGTCGCCTGACTCTGCATGGGACAGCAACAGTCCCGCGCCAGGCCTGTTGGCATTGGGTGGAGGCTTAAGTGTTGATCGCCTGATAGAGGCCTATGGGCAGGCTACCTTTCCATGGTACAGCGATGGGCAACCCGTGATGTGGTGGAGCACTGATCCCCGTATGACTTTGCATGTGGATGACTTCCGCTTGCACAAATCATTAAAAAAGCATATCCGCCAGCTTCGAAAACACAACCGTATAGAAGTTCGCGTTGATCACGATTTCCAGAACATCATTGAGCATTGCTCGAAGGCACCACGCGCTGGACAAGCTGGCACCTGGATTGTCAAAGACATGATCCATGCTTTCCAATGTCTTCACCATGCTGGATTTGCACACAGTGTCGAGACTTGGATTGACAATCAACTGGCTGGTGGACTGTACTGTGTTTCGATGGGTCAGGCGGTTTTTGGCGAGTCGATGTTTGCTTTGCAATCGAACGCATCCAAGATATCGTTGGCTGCCCTGATTTGCATTTGCAGAAAAAATGCAGTGACGCTGATTGATTGTCAACAAAATACCCCACACCTGGCTAGCCTAGGGGCCAAGGAATTGACTAGAGCCGATTTCTTATCGCATGTTCGATTAGCTAAAAATAAACCACCCATCCCATGGCAATTTGACGATTTATACTGGGAGGAACTTGATCTAAATTGACTAACCAGGTGACACACCTTCACGACCTGCCTCTTGAATCATTGCAGTTTTATGCAACGGCTCCCTACCCGTGCAGTTATTTAGGGGGACGTCAAGCACGCTCTCAGGTAGCCACCCCCAGTTACTTAATCCACAACGATACCTATTCAGAATTGGTTTCCAAGGGATTTCGCCGCAGTGGCATGTTCACATATAGACCTTATTGCGATGGTTGCAGAGCCTGCATCCCCTTGCGAATCAACGTGGCATCATTCAACCCAAGTCGCAGCCAAAAGCGCGCTTGGAAAATCCACGCATCGCTGGATGCCCGGATCACTCAATTGGCCTACGTGCCAGAGCACTATGAGCTATACCTCAATTATCAAACTGGCCGTCATGCTGGCGGTGGCATGGATCAGGACAGCACCGATCAATACACACAATTCCTATTACAAAGCCGAGTGAATTCACGATTGGTGGAATTTCGTGAACTGGGTGATGGGCAACAAGTCGGTGAACTCAGAATGGTGTCAATTCTGGATGTCTTGAACGATGGCATCTCAGCTGTTTATACTTTTTATGATCCCACCTATACCGCAGGGCTAGGCACATACTGTGTGATGTGGCAGATTGACCAAGCAAAGGCACTTGGACTGCCTTATGTCTATCTGGGTTACTGGATCGCTGAAAGTTCCAAGATGAATTACAAAGCCCAATTCAAACCGCATGAGCTGTTGATAGAGGGCAAATGGAAAGCCGGTTGATTTTTCATCATATAAAATATACACATGCGTAAAAATGATGACGGACTAGCCACTCAACCGACAATCCAAGTGCTCGAACGCATGTTTGCACTGATGGATGTTTTGGCTGAAAAGGAAGGCCTGGCGACCTTAAAAGAAATCAGTGAAAAAACAGGCTTGCATCCATCCACTGCTCATCGAATCCTCAACGACTTGGTGTTAGGTCGCTTTGTCGATAGACCAGAAGCTGGGCATTACCGCCTGGGCATGCGTTTGTTAGAACTGGGCAATTTCGTCAAAGGGCGACTCAATGTTCGAGATGCCGCTCTAAAGCCGATGCGGGACTTGCATCAGCTTACTCAGCAACCGGTGAATTTAAGCGTCCGCCAAGGTGACGAAATTGTCTATATCGAGCGCGCCTATAGCGAACGCTCCGGCATGCAAGTGGTTCGCGCTATCGGTGGTCGCGCACCCTTGCACCTGACATCGGTTGGCAAATTATTCTTGGCTGCTGATGACCCCAATCGTGTGCGCGCCTATGCCACCAAAACGGGGCTCAGCGGCCACACCAAAAACAGCATTACCCAATTGGCTTTGTTGGAAAAAGAACTGGCCAAAGCTCGTCAATATGGCTTTGCCCGCGATAACGAAGAGCTGGAATTAGGCGTGAGGTGCATGGCTGCAGGCATTTACGATGACCAAGGCAAGTTGGTAGCCGGTTTGTCCATCTCGGCCCCTGCTGATCGCCTGGATGAGAGCTGGTTGCCTAAATTACAGGCCACAGCAACACACATTTCCGAGTCACTTGGATATTTTAAGAGCCCAATAAATAGAACCTGATGAAAGGCCTCGCGCCACCAACTTGAATGGGTTCAAGACTGTTCAGCAGGATGACGCAATTCAACCCAGCGCCTGACACGTTCAGCATCTGCAATTCGACTGAACTTGCCAGCTGAATCCAGAAAGATCATCACAAGCTTGCGACCAGCGACTTTTGCTTGCATCACCAAACATTGCCCAGCTTCAGAAATGTAGCCTGTCTTTTGCAAATCAATCACCCAATTTGGATTAGATACCAAGCGATTGGTGGATTTGTATTTCAAGGTTTTGCTTCCTACATCCACATCCATGTCAACAGATGTTGTCAATTGACTCATGGTGGGGTCGTTGGCTGCATAGGCAACCAAAGTCGCCAAGTCCTTGGCACTGGATTGGTTACGGCTGGACAGGCCAGTTGGTTCTGCATACTTGGTGTCGTGCATACCCAATTGCTGGGCTTTGGCATTCATGAGTCCCACAAACGCAAACAGCCCTTGCGGATAGGTACGTCCCAAAGCGTGGGCAGCGCGATTTTCGCTGGACATCAGTGCCAATTGAAGCAACTCACCTCGGGTCAATGTGACGCCTGGGCGCAAACGTGAACTGCTGCCCTTTTCCGTATCGATGTCCTCAGTCGTGATGGTGATGGCTTCGTCCATAGGCAAATTCGACTCACGGATGACCAAGCCGGTCATCAATTTGGTGATGGAGGCAATGGGTAATACGGCTTGGTCATTTTTGCTCAGCAGAACTTCTTTGGTGTCTTGGTCAATCACATAAGCCACGCTTGACTTCAAGGATAACTCGTCACCTAATTGGTGCAGTCCAGCCAGCTGCCCAAATGATGGTTTGGTGGGAATGTTCAATCTGCCACGCGATTGAATTCGGCTCGTGCGTTTGATTTTTGTTTTGACTGCGGCCTTTTTGTAAACAGAGGCATTGGCGCTTTTTGCCTGCGCAACGGGCGTGATGGCGATGAGTCCCAGACTCACAACGGCCAGCAACAGTGTTGAATGCAATTTTTTCAAGTGAAATCCTGACAAGGTCGGCTCCAAACTCATCCCAGTTTATACCTAATTAAAAAAACAAGCAAGATCAAAGACTTGCCTCTTTTATCTCAAGTATATCAAAGCATTCAATTAGTGAATACCAAAGTTAGCCTTGCGCAGCAACCCGCTCTGATTTGCTCTGTAATTTATTGAGGGCACTCAAATAGGCTTTGGCAGAGGCCACCACAATATCTGGGTCAGATCCAACACCATTGACGATGCGGCCATTGTTCTGTAGTCGCACAGTAACTTCACCCTGACTTTCGGTGGAGCCACTGATGGCGTTGACTGAATAGAGCACCATCTCGGCGCCGCTTTTCACGTGTTTTTCGATCGCCTTCAATGATGCATCAACCGGACCATTGCCATCTGAATCACAAGCCACCTCTCGTCCGTCATGGGTAAACACGATGGATGCATGTGGACGTTCTCCAGTCTCGCTGTGCTGTGACAGTTTGACAAAACTGAACACATCGCCCTCTTGTGAAATGCTTTCTTCACTAACCAATGCCAAAATGTCTTCGTCGAAAATTTCGCTTTTACGGTCCGCTAATTCCTTGAACCTGTTGAAGGCGGCATTGGTTTCTGATTCGCTATCGAGTTCCACCCCCAACTCATGTAGACGTTGTTTAAAGGCATTGCGTCCACTGAGTTTGCCCAGAACAATTTTGTTGGCACTCCAGCCCACATCTTCAGCGCGCATGATTTCGTAGGTATCACGGGCTTTGAGCACACCGTCCTGGTGAATCCCCGAAGCGTGTGCAAAAGCATTGGCACCTACTACCGCTTTATTGGGTTGCACAACAAAACCAGTGGTCTGACTGACCATGCGACTCGCTGCCAAGATGTGTTGTGTTTCAATTCCCAAACTCAGGCCAAAATAATCCTTGCGGGTTTTGACAGCCATCACGATTTCTTCAAGCGAGCAATTGCCTGCTCTTTCTCCCAGGCCATTGATGGTGCATTCAACCTGCCGCGCGCCACCAATTTTTACGCCAGCAAGTGAGTTGGCAACTGCCATTCCCAAATCATTGTGGCAATGCACGGACCACACCGCTTTGTCAGAATTAGGGATTCGCTCGCGTAAGGTTTTGATGAAATGACCATATAGCTCGGGAATAGCGTAGCCAACAGTATCGGGCACATTGATGGTGGTCGCACCCTCGCTGATAACAGCCTCCAACACCCTGCAAAGAAAGTCAAGATCGCTTCGGTATCCGTCCTCTGGACTGAACTCAACATCTGCCACCAAATTTCTTGCAAAGCGCACGGATTGCTTGGCTTGCTCAAACACCTGGTCAGGCGTCATGCGTAGCTTCTTTTCCATGTGCAATGCAGAGGTGGCTATAAACGTATGGATCCGAGAATGCTTGGCATTGGCCAAGGCTTCAGCTGCTCGAGAAATATCGCGGTCATTTGCTCGTGAAAGTGAGCAAACTGTTGATTCAGTGATGGCGTTGGCGATGGATTTGACCGCTAGAAAGTCACCTTCGGAACTGGCAGCAAATCCCGCTTCAATGACGTCAACGCGCAAACGCTCCAATTGCCTGGCAATGCGCAACTTTTCATCACGCGTCATCGATGCGCCAGGCGATTGCTCGCCATCGCGCAATGTGGTGTCGAAAATGATCAATTTGTCAGACATTATTTTTCCGAAATTTCAAACCCATGCGTCACCTGACAGCACCAAAACAAAAAGCCCGTTGCGGTTAGCAAACGGGCCTGATAAGGGTGAAAACGAACACTACCAAAGCCCACCTGGAAGAATTGGCAATAGATGGTTAGAGGTTTTCATGGGGCGAATGTAGCACAACTTAAAAGAACCGTTGTTTTGCGCGGATTCAATGCAAACCCACTTCATCGGGTTCTTCGGTAGACGTGCTGATGACGCTAGTTGGCAATCCTTTGGCGCGCCGCCAAGCATAAACCACATAGCCACTGCACCCGTAAACCAAAAACAGAGAAAAAAGAACGATTGGTGG
>Ga0214923_10003649_pt1 | contig 19169 bp, 17 predicted proteins | sample LL1510_MetaG_FD_177993 | JGI IMG/M metagenome (GOLD analysis project Ga0214923, IMG submission 177993) | Freshwater microbial communities from Lake Lanier, Atlanta, Georgia, United States - LL-1510 | ecosystem: Environmental > Aquatic > Freshwater > Lake | place: USA: Georgia | collected...
CCACTAAAACTCTAGATTTTTGCAGTTTTTCTTGTCCGACCTCGCCTATTTCTGGCAAAATAATTTGGCGAAGGTATAGCTGATGCTGATAGGTTGTTAACATTAATCTCTTAACAGCTCGTTGATTGAGGTTTTGGATCTAGTTTTTGCATCTACTTTCTTGACAATAACAGCACAATAAAGAGATAGATCTTTGTTGTTGCTAGAGGCTATACTGCCCGGCACAACCACAGAATAAGCAGGAACCCTGCCATAGAAAATTTCACCACTATTGCGATCGATAATTTTGGTTGAGGCACCGATATAGACTCCCATCGACAAAACGGAGCCTTTTTCGATAATTACCCCTTCGGCAACTTCACTTCTAGCACCAATAAAACAATCATCTTCGATGATGACAGGATTTGCTTGCAATGGCTCCAAAACACCGCCAATTCCTGCACCTCCAGAGATATGACAATTTTTGCCAATTTGAGCACAAGAGCCAACGGTTGCCCATGTGTCGACCATTGTGCCAGTATCTACAAAAGCACCAATATTGATAAAAGACGGCATTAGAATTGTTTTTTGTCCGATAAAAGCACCTTTGCGAACAATCGATCCGGGTAAAGCTCTAAAGCCAGCAGATTCGAAATCGACTTGTTGCCACTCGCTAAATTTAAGAGGAACTTTATCGTAATAACAGAGATTGTCACCTGCGGTTCCTTTGTGTTTGCTTATATAGTTTGGGTTGAGGCGAAAATATAGCAGTATGGCTTTTTTAATCCATTGATTAACTTGCCAGCCTTGAGCGGTTAATTCAGCGACCCTGATTGCGCCAGCATCTAAAAGATTGATAGTTTGATCAACTGCAAATTTAAGATCAGCAACCTCTTCTCCAGAAAAGGCTTTGTTAATAATGGTTGATAAGGTTTCTAGTTGCATAAAGTAGTTTTTTGTTGTTGTGCTAAAGTAAAATATTGTTGAAACATTTGTAAATTGCCTAAATTTTTGTGATTGTAGGCTAATAAGCTATAAATTTGATGATTTTTTTCGCTTTTGAGGCATTGCATAAGATGGCGACAAGATGCTTCAAAATCTGAATTTTTGAAGGTGACATAAGCTAGAGCCAAATCTAGAAATATACCACTTTTTTTACTAAATTTTTTGACTGCTGTTAATTGTTTGGAATAAGACATTTTTTTGTTGAGAGCATACCATAATTTTATGAGAGCAAAATCTGGATTGTTGTATAAAAAGCTATGTAAATAAATATTGGCAAGTTTTGTTAATTTTAGTTTTGCATAGCTTTTAACGATAATTAATTGAGCTGGTAAAAAATTTGGCAATGATTTTAGTGAATTTTTAGCAAAACTAATAGCGGAAAAATTTTGCTTGTTTTGCAGTTTTTGTTTAGCTATTTCGCAAGCAAGAATAGCATAATCATAGTTTAATAAAAGATTATTTTGCTTGATTAGATGTTTTTTTTCGGAAAATAAGCTTTGCAACTTTTGCCACATATTATTTTGTTTGTAGATATCGATCAAGCTAGATATTGTGCTGATGTGATTAGGGTTAATTTGCAAGATTTCGTTGGCATTATTTAGTGCTGTTGATAATTGATTTTGCTGAATGGCTAATTGTAATTTGCTGTATTTTGCCAAAATATCGGCCTGTTGAGAGCCGATGTTGTCAAAAAATTTACTAGCATCGCTAAAGTCACCTAAATCAAAGGCTAATTTGGCTTGCAAAATGTTGTTAAGTTGTTTATTTTTGATATGAAAAGAAAAATCTTGATAAGCTGATTTAGCGAGTTGATAATTTTTGTTTTGCATTGCTAACAAAAAATCTGTTAGGCTATTGAAGCCAAGCAACTGGCGACGAAGTGATTTTTCGAGTTTTTTAGTATAGGTTTTGGTAAAAAAAGTTTTGAGTAAAAATGGAAATTTTATTGCCAAGATTCTGATGGTTATTTGCAAGAATGTAGCAAAAAATATAAAAGCAATAATGATTATTATTGATGCGGTTAAGATATCGGTGGATATTTGGTAATCAAGCCAATTGATAACTATAGTGCCGTTGTTATCTAGTAATAAACTAAAGACTATTGCAAAAAAACCTATTAAAATTAGATACCAAAATATTTTTATCATTAGATGAGGTTTTTGATGATTTTAATAATTTCTTGATCGGCTTTTTGTATGGCGATTGCTACATTTAAAGAATTTAATACTTGGATTAATGTTGTTTTTTGTTGGCTTGGCAGGTTATTAATGACAGAAACAGCAACTTCGTATTGCTGTTGTTTAATTGCAGATTCTATTTGATTAAGTTGGTGATCTAGGCTATCGATACTAGCATTGTTGATTTTGCGAATATTGATTAACTTTTTAATTGTTAGTTTTATTTTAGCAACAAAGCTAGTAGAATCTATATTGCTCACTTGTAAAGCAGGAATTGATGATTGCAATTGCTGTAAAATTTGTTGTTGATTAGCAAAATCTTGTAAATTATTTTTGATTACCTCTAAATTGCCCTGTATATCGGGATTTTGCATAATTATCAATTCAAAACTATCTATTAAAGCAAGTATTTCATTTATTTTAAGGGGATTTTGATATATTTTTTCTCTCAATTCAAAATAAAAAAGGGCAATTTTGGCAATTTGTTGATTATTTTGATATTTGATTAGTTCTTGATTAAGGATGTTGATTTTGGTATAGAGATCTTGGATTTGTGTTTGGTTTTTTATTAGCAACTGATAAATAAATTCTGGTCCTTTTTCTTTTATTTCGGCGAAATTAAAATCTTCGATACTGATGTTTTTGGCATCTTCTGCCAAAACAAACAAATCATCGTCATGCTTAATTGATGTTGATGGTAGTTTGTTTTGTAAAAAAAAGTGATAAGAAAAATAGAAAATAACCAACAGTGCTATAATCGCAACTGAAATTTTAGTGATTTTATTGAAAAAATTAGTTTGGTTATTTTGTGTTGACATATTTAAACAATTTCTGCAAAAGTAGAGATATGCTTATAGCCATAAATTTTGGCTAAACTAGCAACCTCGTCGCTTATGCAACAAATATTAGCCGATATTATTTTATTTTGCAAGTTATTATTTTGTATTTTATGAAAAAAAATAGCAAGCGAATGAGCAGAAAAAATATAAACTTTATCAAGCTGATAATTAGCTAAAAAATTGAATAATGCGGTAGAAACTTGTTTATTATAATTAGTTTTATAAACGATTAGTTCTTTTAAATTAGGCAACGGTAATGATGATTTGATTTTATCGCCTCGCAAATATAAAAAATAATCAGAGGGAAAAAAATGGTGTTGCTTAATAAGATATAATAAATTTTCTATTCCGCTAATTTGAGGAAAAATGATATTTTTGTAACCAAGATTGGCAACATCTTTGGCGGTATTTTTGCCGACCGCAAAAATAATTGTTGTTTTTGAGATGTTTAGAGTATGCAAGGCATAAACAGCATTTTTGCTCGAAATAATTATTGCCTTTGGCAGTTGTTGCTGTTGCTGATAAATATATTGCCATTTTTTACTAAAATCGATGCGATGAATACTAAATAAAGGCTCAAAAATAACATTGTCGCTTGCTTTAATCAATCTTGATAAAAGATGTTGAGTTTTTTGTTGCGATCTGGCGATTAGAATGTTTGCCATATTTAAGATTTATTTAAACCCTGAACTTCCATAAAGATATCTTTAGCTATTGGCGCCGCCGCCATCGAGCCACTTTTGCCATGTTCGACAACTACCGATACCGCATATTTCGGATCGTGCACAGGGGCATAACCAACAAAAATAGCATGATTGGCATTGTTTTTGCTTTCTTCTTTGGTCATTTCTTTTTCTCTTTTAGAGATTACTTGCGATGTTCCGGTTTTGCCAGCCATTTCAAAGCCAGCGATTTCGATTCTTTTGCCATAAGCTGTTCCGCCAGGTTGGTTTATAACTCTTCGCATACCTTCTTGAACTGTTTTTAGATATTGAGAAGAGATTATAGGTTGAGATTTGAGGTTGTCGAACTGCTTAAAAATATTGCTATTTCTGATTAGATAGGGCTTGATTGGTATTCCTCCGTTGGCTAGTCTGGCGGTAACTACTGCCATTTGTAGCGGACTAGCAAGCACACTACCTTGACCAATAGCAGCATTTAAGCTATCCCCTTTAACCCAAGGCTGTTTAAATGCTTTCATTTTCCATTCTTCGTTTGGCACTAGGCCAGATTTAATGCCACTTAAACTGATATCAAATTTTTCGCCGTAGCCGAATCTTTTCGCAACATTAGCGATTTTATCATAATTCATTTGGTTGGCAAGAGTAAAAAAATAGGTATTGCAGGAATGCATTATAGCATCAGTAAGATCAAGAGAACCGTGCCCTTCTTCTTTCCAACAGTGGAAGGTTCTTTTGCCTAATTGATATGAGCCGTTACAAAAAACTCGATTGTGAGGGTTATAGCCATTTTCTAGTGCAGCCAAAGCAACCATTAGTTTAAATGTTGAACCAGGAGGATAAAGAGCTGAAACAGGCTTGTTATTAAGTGGCTTGCGAGGATCGGAGTTGAGCTGTTGCCAATATTCTTTGGAGACTCCTTCGACAAAATTATTGGGATCGAATGATGGAGAAGAGGCATAAGCTAATATTTCTCCAGTTTTTACATCAATAGCCACTACCGATGCTACATCGTTTTTGATTCTGTCAGTGACGAATTTTTGCAAGTTAAAATCAATGGTAAGATTGATTCTAGAGCCTTCGCTATATTGTTTGTAATCGAGAGTTTTTAGTGGCACTTCATGCACATTTACCTCGACATATTTAATGCCATACTGACCTTGTAATGGTTTATCAAATGTTTTTTCTATGCCAAAAGAACCGATGCGAAAATCTGGATGCATAAATAAATCTTTATTATTCTGCTCATTGTCTTTAGATAGTTTTTCTATTTGCTTTTCGGATGGAAGAGATACATAGCCTAAAAAATGAGCGGTTTCGAATGGATATGGATATTTGCGAATAATACCACTTTCAATAGAAACAGCTGGCAATAAATGTGAGTTGGTTTCGATTCGCGATAGGTCGTCCCAGCCAAGATTATCAATCAAAGAAACAACATTTTTTTTTAGTTTAGCCTTATTTTGAAAAATTTGTTTTTGCTCTGGCGATAAATCAAGTATTTCGGCGAGCTTGTCTATTGTTTTGTTGATATTATGTTTTTTGCCACGATACATCAGTAGGCGAAAATTGCTTTCGTTGCGAGCCAAGGGCAGGCCATAGCGATCAAAAACAATACCTCGAGGTGCTGGATTGATTAATGCTCTAATGCGATTGCTATCAGCTTGGATGCTATATTGATCATGCTTCCAGATTTGTAGATAACCAAGACGAAGCATTAAAAAAGAAGTTAAGATCGATTGCCCAATGCCTAAAATAAAAATGCGACGATTGAATATTTTGTTTTTTCTTACATCTCTTAACATTGGGACAATTATTGTTGAATTTTGTTAACAAAAAAATCAAGAAATCTATGAAAAAAACCATAAGCAATTACCGATATCAAGCCTTGCACAAAAACTGGAGATATGCTTAAAAAATTTTTATTACTCAATGAGATTATCAACCATTTTAATAGCAAAAATAAGAAACAAAAGAAGACAAATTGTTGCCAAATTTGAGCAAAACTTTCTTTTAAGATCATACGATCATTGATTACTAAAAATAATTTTACTACCAAGATGTAGCATAAAGAAGTTGTGCCTAACCCAATGTTGTTGATGGAATCATGCCAAATGCCCACCAAAAAAATAAAGAAAAAGCCAAAAAAATTGTGAAAAACAGAGAAATAAAAAATTGACATTAAATCAAAAAGTGGAAAAAAATAACTAAGACCAGAGATTTTGATATTGTTAACATTGACTATGGTAAGAAATATAACAAACAGATATATGAAAATGTTATAAAATTTAGATTGCGAATCCGACATAAAATGTATTTTTTAATATAGTTCTGCAGGAATCTTTACCGTAAATTCTTGTGGCAAAGATTGCAACAGATCGATTAGCTGTTGTTTAAGATTTTGTAATTTGATTGGCGAATTTGCCTCGCAACGAACGACCAAAACGGGTTGAGTATTTGATGCCCTAAGTAGCCACCAACCATCGCTGTTGCTCACTCTAATGCCATCTATATTGTTAAAATCTAGCAGTTTGCTTTGCAAATAATCGACCACGGCGAATTTTATTTCTTCGTTACATTCTATTCGTATTTCGCTGGTTGAATAAGTTGTTGGTAAGCTTTTTAACAATTCTGATAATGGTTGTTTGCTGGCAATATTTAATAGGCGAATGGCCGCATATAAAGCATCATCAAAGCCATAATATTTATCGGCAAAAAATATATGTCCAGACATTTCGCCAGCAAGTAGTGCTTTTGTTTCTTTGATTTTTGCTTTAATAAAAGAATGTCCAGTTTTGCACATTATTGGCACTCCACCAGCCTGCTTGATTGCCAAAAATAAACTATCGCTTGCCTTGACATCGGCAATTATGCTAGCTTGCGGATGTTGTTGTAAAATATCTGTTGCATAAAAACTCAATAACTGATCGCCCCAAATAATATTTCCTAGATTATCGACAACACCAATACGATCTCCGTCGCCATCAAAAGCAATACCTAAATCGCAACCATTTTTTTTAACACAAGAGATTAAATCTTGTAGATTTTTAGCAACTGTAGGATCGGGATGGTGATTAGGAAAATTGCCATCGATCTGAGTATAGAGTAGAAATGTTTGGCAATTTAATTTTTTCGCTAGCTGATCAATTATATTGCCAGCAGCTCCATTGCCAGCATCAAAAGCAACTTTTAGCGGTTTAGACAAATTCAGATCTGCCAATAAACGATCGCAATATGAAATGCTGATATCGATACTGGTTGCACTACCATTGCCAACAACAAAATCGCCTTGACTGCTGATTTTAGCAAGTTGCAAAATTTGTTCGCCAAAAAAAGGATTATTACCCATAGTCATTTTGAAGCCGTTATGATTGCCAGGATTATGCGAACCCGTAACCATAATTCCAGCATCTGCTTGCTGATGATAGACTCCAAAATACAACATTGGAGTTGGGCCAACACCGATGTCAATAACTTGCAAACCACTTGCAACAAGACCTCTAATTAGTTGTTGTTTTAGGGCGGGAGAGCTTAATCTGCCGTCGCTTGCCACTACTATTTTGTTTAGCTTAGCTTGATGCATTATTGTTGCAAAAGACTTGCCAATAAAAAAAGCATCATTATCGTTTAAAGTTTGTTGATAAATACCTCTGATATCATAGGCTCGTAAAATAGAAGGATGAAATTGATGCGACATAATTTATGAATTGATGGTGTTGATTAATGGACTAGAAGCATTAGCAAAATTAGTTTTAGGCATTCTGCCTGCCAAGAAAGAGGCTCTGCCGGCCTGGATAGCTAACTTCATGCTAGTTGCCATTAATATAGGATTTTGAGCTTTAGCAATAGCAGTATTCATAAGAACTCCATCGCAACCAATTTCCATAGCAATGGCCGCATCAGAAGCGGTGCCAACTCCAGCATCGATCAAAACTGGCACTTTAGCATCGGAAACAATAAACTCAATATTGAGGCGGTTTTGTATGCCAAGACCAGAGCCAATTGGAGCACCTAGTGGCATAATGGCACAACAACCAATGCTTTGCAATTCTTGAGCAACAACAGGGTCATCGGATGTATAGACCATCACCTCGAAACCATCGGCAACCAGCAATTCTGCCGCCTTAATGGTATGAATTACATTTGGATATAGAGTTTTATCGTTAGTTAAAACCTCAAGTTTTACTAGATTCCAGCCACCAACACTACGAGCCAAGCGAAGAGTGCGAACAGCATCTTCGGCAGTGAAGCAACCAGCAGTATTTGGTAGGTAAGTGTATTTTTTAGGATCGAGGTAGTCTTGCAACATTGGTTCTGCACTATTTTGCAAATTAACTCTACGAACTGCGACGGTTACTATTTCGGCTCCAGAAGATTCTATTGCTTTGGCTGTTGTAGAAAAATCTAGGTATTTGCCAGTGCCGACCAGTAGGCGAGAAGTAAACTTTTTACCAGCGATAATTAGGGGATCTTGATCTAAAAACATATGCCAAATTGTTGTGGAAAAATTAAGACTAATAACCAAACCATTGGAGCGACCAATACTAGACCATCGAGGCGATCAAGCACTCCGCCATGCCCAGGAATAATGTTGCTAGAATCTTTTACCCCAAATAATCTTTTGATTTTTGATTCAAGAAAGTCGCTAATTTGCTCTATCAATGAAAGCAAAGCACTGATGACGACGAAAAAGAAAATGCTGCCACTAAACATTAAGCCAGAAATTACCCCAATGCAACAACTAGCAAAAACTCCGCCAGCTAATCCAGCCCAAGTTTTGTTAGGGCTGATGCTAGGAGCTATTTTTGGACCGCCAAAATATTTGCCAGCAAAAAAAGCGAAGATATCCGTTGCCCAAATGATACTAAACATCCAAAAAACAATCGAAGAACCAGATGCAGAAGAGGAGCCGTCAGACATTTTGCAAGAGACGATTTGCTGAATCTTTAAAACAGAAAAAAGCGGTATAACAACATAACAAAAACCAAATAACAGCCATTTTTTTTGATTTTCGGCCGTCTTGGTAATGTTGACCCATTCATAAGTCATAAGAAAAGCGATGCCAAGCAATAAAAACAAAAATAGCGATGGCGAAAAAAAGATAGCGACAACAGCAAGCGGAATAAGGATTGCCGAGATTATGATGCGTTTTTTTAAATTAGATGAGGGATCAATTTTTTGTAGAAAAACAAATATTTTATTGACATTGCTACATATTTTTTTTGCGAGTTCCATAATTACGAGTTCGTTGTTGAAAATTTTTGATTGCTTTGTCGAGATCACTAGGAGTAAAGCTTGGCCAAAATTTATTGATAAAATAAAGCTCTGTATAAGCTATCTGCCACAGCATAAAATTACTAATTCGCAAATCGCCAGCGGTGCGAATTAACAAGTCTGGATCAGGAAGTTGTGGCTGATACAAGTAGCTAGCAAACAAATCTTCGTTAAGATGATTGATATCTATTTTGCCAGAACTAATATCTTGATGTATTTTGCTAGTTGCATCAACTATTTCTTGGCGAGCGCCATAAGAAAAGGCAACATTAAGAATAAGCTTTTGATTATGTTGGGTTTTTTGTACCGCTTCGTTTATTTTGGCACATAACATTGGCGATAATTTGTTTAGATTGCCAGAAATCAACAATTTAACTTGCTTTTCTAGCATTTTTGTTAAATTGTTATCGAGATATTGCTCTAGCAACTGCATTAAATAAGAGACTTCTTTGGTTGGTCGTTGCCAATTTTCGGAAGAAAAAGCATATAACGAAAGATAAGGTAGTTTTATTTTGAGGCAATGATCGATAATTTTTTCGATGTTTTTGGTGCCAAATAAATGCCCATCTTGAATTGATATGCCTTTATATTTAGCAAAACGAGCATTGCCATCCATAATAATGGCAATATGCTGTAAGTTTAGCGGTTGTAGTTGGCGAAAAAAATTAAACACAAAAGCTAAAATTATACCTTCATGAGATCTTTTTCTTTTGTCGCCAAGGCATCGTCTATTTTTTTGATAAATTCGTCGGTAGTTTTTTGGACTAAATCGCTAAAACCGTGAGCTTGATCTTTGCCTAGTTCTTTTTCATGCTTTTTAAATTCGTCAATAGTTTCGCGACGAATATTTCGTATGACGATTTTTTTATCTTCTGCATATTTTTTGGCTAGCTTAACTAGTTCTTTTCTTCTTTCTTCGCTTAATTTAGGGATGGCAATTCTTAAATTTTGCCCATCTACCAATGGATTAAAGCCTAAATTAGCATTGACTATAGCTTTTTCGACAGCTTTGACATTGTTTTTATCCCATACTTGCACTAATAATGAAGTTGCATCACTTACTGCAACATTCGCTAGTTGAGCTAGAGGCATAAATGAGCCATAAACTTCGACTTTAACGGTATCTAATAAATTAGGATTAGCTCTGCCAGTAGAAATACTAGCGAGATCTTGTTTGATAAAAAATGATAGAGTATCATCCATCTTTTTTTTAGCTTTATTAAGTAGTTGATCGATCATAAAAAATTAATTAATAATTGTAAATTTACCTTGCTGATTAAGAACTTTTTGCAAAGAATCGAGTTCTTTTATTGAAAAAACTATAATCGGCAGATTGTTGTCTTTAGCCAAAGTTACGGCGGTTTGATCCATCACTCGCAAATCTTGCTTGATAAGATCGAGATATTTTAGGCTAGGATAATGCACTGCATTTTTATTGATTTTAGGATCGGAGCAGTAGACACCATCAACTTGAGTGCCTTTTAAAATAACATCACATTTCATTTCGATAGCTCTTAAAACCGCAGCTGTATCAGTAGTAAAAAATGGATTGCCTGTGCCAGCAGAAAATATTACTATGCGATTTTTGTCGAGATGGCGAGAGGCTCTGCGCTTGATATATGGCTCGCAAACACTATTCATATGAATAGCGGAAAGCATCCGAGTATCGAGACCCATTTTTTCGAGAGCGCTTTGTAGAGCAAGGGCATTGATGCAGGTAGCAAGCATACCCATATAATCAGCAGTAACTCTTTCGGTACCAACCGCCGCTTGCGATATGCCACGAAATATATTGCCACCACCAACGACTATGGCTATTTGGCAACCAAGGTTATAAGCAGAAGCTATTTGTTGACAGATTTTGTTGATAGCTGTTGGATGATGACCAAATTGCTGATCGCCCATCATGGCCTCACCAGATATTTTAAAAAGTATTCGCTTGAAATTTAATTGTGTCATAAAAAAAATAATTATTTGCTACTATTTTTGCAGAGTAAAATTAATATTTCAACCATATTTTTTGCTTTTCATAAAATCGATTCTTTTGATTTTTTTGTTATCAAAATCTTGAATAAAAATGGATTAAAAGCTATTGACAAAATTGAACCAGCTATAATTAGATCGTATAAAATATTGGAAAAACTTCCCATTTTTAGTGCCAAAGCTCCTAAAATAAAAGAAAATTCTCCTATTTGAGCCAATCCGCAAGCCATAATAAGAGAATCTTGTTTGTTTTGTTTTAACATTTTCATTAAGACAAAAACTACAGCTGGGCGAACAATTGTGATTAAAGAAAATACTGCAAAAACCAGCAAAGGCTTCTGCATTAAAATTGCAGGATTAAAGATCATGCCAGTGGCGATAAAAAATAATACTGTAAATAAATCTCGCAATGCCAACGAGGATTCTGCCATTTTTTTGCCAGCATCACTCTCGTTTAAAATAAAACCCGCCATAAAAGCCCCAAGTGCTAGCGAAGTATCAAAAACATTGTAAGCAACAAAAGCAAACCCTCCAGAAATAGCTATGATTCCTAAAGACATTAGTTCACTTGATTGAATTTGGTAGATTTTATGCAGTAATTTTGGTAAATATTTTTTTACTAAAATAACCATAGTTGCAACAAAAATAACTATTTTTAACAAGATTATCGATAATTTTATTAAAAAATCTTGCCAATTTATTTTGCCAGTATTGCTTTCTATAATTATTGGCAACATCACCAAAAATAAAACCATCAATAAATCTTCGACTATTAGCCAACCTATTGCCATTTTGCCGATTTTATTGTTTAATAATTTCTCTTGCTCAAAGCCTTTAAGTAAAACAACGGTGCTAGCAACAGAAAGACAAATGCCAATAAAAAAACTTTCTAGCAAACCAAAGGAAGAAAAATAAAATATTAGTAAACCAATTATTGCCGTTATGGCAACCTGCAAGGTTGCTCCAACAATGGCGACAAATCTCACTATTAACAGATCTTGAAAAGAAAAATGCATACCAACACCAAACATCAACAATATAACCCCTATTTCGGCGAGCTGTTTAGCAACAGCAACATCAGCAACAAATCCAGGAGTATATGGACCAATTATTATACCCGCCAAAAGATAGCCAAGTATAGCTGGCAATTTAAAATAATTAGTAATTAAGCCTAAAACAAAGGCATAAACAACACTAGATATTATGGTTATTATAAGCGGATAAGATTCTGTTATCATGTAGTGATTTAATTAATTTGCCACAGCAATAGGTTTTGGTTATATTTAGTCGTTTTTAGATTTTTAAAATTTTAATTTTAAATTTAGATTTAGCAAATGTTTTTACAGCGACTGTCTCAAAAAGATACAATTGCCATAAAAATAGCTAAGATTTTAACCAAAAATCATAAAAAAAATGCATTAATTTTTCTCAATAAAAATATAAAGTTGTATTAAAAAGTTCTTGCTATCAAATTATTTGCCATTAAAATTTATCGACATAGTTGCAATAAAATACAAAATTTATGTCAAATAATCACCAAAATAGCAATATTAACAGCCCTCACCAACATAGCAATTGGCATCCTGCTTCTTGGCGAAATTTACCCATCAAACAGCAACCAAATTACAATAATCAGCAACAATTGCAAAAGGTAGAGTGTGATTTAGCAAATTTACCCCCACTAGTTTCGTGCGACGAAATCGATAATTTGCAAAATCAACTGGCTTTAGTTGCTAAAGGCGAAGCATTTTTATTGCAAGGGGGCGATTGTGCCGAAAGTTTTTTAGAATTCTCTGCAACTAACCTAAAAAATTATTTTCGCACAATAATGCAAATGACTGTTGCTTTAATGTATGGTCTCAAAAAGCCAATAGTAAAGGTTGGTCGCATAGCAGGCCAATATGCCAAGCCTCGTTCTTCTGCCGACGAAACTATTAACAACCAAACCTTACCCGCTTATAAAGGCGATATTGTTAATGCTATTGATTTCAGCGAAAGTTCTCGCAATCCCGATCCGCAGAGACTTATGCAGGCATATTTTTATTCTGCAGCATCGCTAAATTTTTTGCGATCTTTGGCTCTTGGTGGCTATGGCAATCTCGAAAAGGTCAATCAATGGAACAAAGAATTCAATCTTGGTAATAAACAAACAAATCAAAACATTACTAACGACATCAATCAAATACTACAATTCATGAACTCTTGTGGCATTAACTATAAAAATATGCCTCAATTTACTACCGCCAGCTTTTTTACTTCCCACGAAGCTTTATTGCTTAATTACGAACAAGCATTTACAAAATTTGTCGCCGAAAAAAATAAGTTTTATAATTTTTCTGCTCATATGCTCTGGATTGGCGATCGCACTCGAAACCCTAACGAAGCTCATGTCGAATTTATGCGGGGCATTGCAAATCCAATAGCCTTTAAGGTTGGGCCTACCATTACCGAACGAGAGCTACTGCTGTTGCTTGATATTCTCAATCCAAGCAATATTCTTGGGCGAATCACCCTGATTTCTCGCATGGGCAAAGACAATATTCACAAACATTTGCCTCCGCTAATTAAGGCAGTCAAAAACAACGGCAACAATGTTATTTGGTCATGCGATCCGATGCATGGCAATACTATCAAAACCTCTAACGGCTACAAAACTCGCGATTTTAATCATATTTTAGCCGAGGTAAAAGCATTTTTTGCTATACACGAACAGCTACAAACAATTGCTGGCGGTGTGCATTTTGAGCTTACTGGGCAAGATGTAACCGAATGCTTGGGAGGCAATCAACAAATATCCGAGCTTAATCTATCCGATCGCTATCATACACACTGCGATCCTCGACTTAACTCGTCGCAAAGCATCGAAATGGCTTTTATTATAGCATCACAATTAGCAAAAAAATATGAATAAAGAAACTCCAACTCCAGATCCAAAAGATCGCACTAAATACCATCCAAAAGTCCAATATCTTGATAAAAAATTAGCTCAACCTAAGCATAATCCTGATTCCTCCTATCTAGGATTAAATGAACCTTTGTCAAAAAATGGTTCTAAATCTCGATAAATTTATCAGTGACACTCAGCAAGAAGCATCTGATCCACAAAATTCAGTTTGGGTTATGGCTTCTGCTGGCTCTGGCAAAACCAAGGTGCTTACCGATCGCTATTTGCGATTATTATTGAGCGGAGCTAATCCTAATAATATTTTATGCCTCACATATACCGAAGCTGGAGCAAGCGAAATGTCACAACGAATTTATCGCGAGTTGCTAAATTTTGCTACTACTGATGATATCGAGCAAAAACTACAAGATTTAATTGGCAATAGCAACGATAATTTATGCAAAACAGCAAAAAATCTACTTAACAACATTTTAGAAAGCGATCAGCGAGTGCAAATACAAACTATTCATAGTTTCTGTCAGTCACTGTTAAAAATATTTCCCTACGAAGCGAATGTTTCCGCTCATTTTGATATTGTCGAAAATACCGCTCTCTGTCTGCAAGAGGCCTTACAAAGAGTCATTGCCGATCAGCAAAATAAAGCTCTAGTAAAAGATGCGGTCGATAAATTTTATGATTTTAGAAAAATTAAAGAATATGTCATTAAATTATTAGACAAAGCAACATTTGTTAATGATCTGGATTTATATTTACAAACAAACTCTATCGATAATATAGCTGATATTTTGGCTATGGAGTTAATTGACGATCAATATTCTGACAAGGCAGATAGCCATAAACAATTAAACAGGGTTATTGACGATTTTTATAAAAATCTAGATAGCGATTTATATAAACTTAAAGATATTTTATCAGCAATTGCAGATGAAAAATCATACATAAAAAAAACTACAATAGTAATAGATGAGATTTTAGAAAGCAGTAAATGTGAATTAGATTTATGTAAAAAGTTAAGTGATTGCCTGAAACAAAATAGTAATTTGTTAAAAGCAATCGCAAAAGAAGCGGATCTTTGCAACGAAATCAGAAATAAAATCATAAATATCGCTCAAAATAAAGAGGCGGTAGATTATATAGAAAAAACTATCATCATAATTCAGTTAGCAATTTTGGTTAATCGCGAGTTTAAATCTTATAAACAGCAAAACAATCTACTAGATTTTCAAGATCTCATCTCTTATGCCAAAAACTTACTAACAAACAAAGATTATTCTGATTGGGTTAATTATAAACTTGATGGCAGTTTTAATCATATTCTTCTTGACGAAGCTCAAGATACCAATCCCGATCAATGGCAGATAGTAAATAGCCTTATCGATGATTTTTTCAGCTCCGAAATTAATAAAAAAAGTATTTTTATTGTCGGCGATGATAAGCAATCCATTTATTCTTTTCAAGGTGCAGATATCGACAACACTAAAAAACAAAGAGAGCAACTAAAAACACGATCTAACGATCAAATGAAAGTTATTAATTTTGATTATTCTTTTCGTTCTGCTACCAAAATTCTGCAAACAGTAGATAATATTTTTCACAACAAAGATCTTATTTCTGATTATCTAAATCACAAACCATATCGCAAAGAGGAAGGTCTAGTTCTACTGTGGAAACCAGAAATAATCAAAAAAGACGAAGAACAGAAAAACGAAAAAGAAGATAAATACAAAATAAATTTAGATTTTGCTCGCAAAATAGCTCAACAAATTCAGAGTTGGATAGTTAGCGGCAAAACTTTGCCGTCTCAACAAAACAGAGCCGTAGAGTATCGCGATATTTTGATTTTGTTTCGTAAAAAAAGCAATGAAGAAGGTATTAATTGTTTAAGCAAAGCTTTTCGCGAATTGAATATTCCTTTTGTTAATAATGAAAAAGTTCATTGCGAAGATTCGTTATTGATTAGCGATATTTTAGCTATGGCTAATTTTGTATTGCTACCCAACGATGATTATAATTTAGCTTGTTTACTAAAATCACCATTTTGTAATCAAACGGAACAGCAATTGCAATATCTAGTTTTGGCTAGCAAAAATAACTATATTAGTTTATGGCAACAAATCATTAATAACAACGATCAGCTTTATTGCAGTTTACAGCAAATTATTGACGTTTTTTATAACAACGATTTGTTTCAAGCTTTTTATTTGTTGCTAAAAAACGAGCAGTTAATAGCCAATTTTACCGTTCGCTTTGGCAAAAAGACACTTTCCTTTATTGAATTTTTCTTGGATTTAGTGCAAACTTTTTCTAATAAAAATAGCAATAATTTAACCAAGTTTATCGAGTATATCAAAAAATATAATCCGCAAATTTCTCAAAATAGCGAAGATGTCAATGCAATCAAAATTATGACAGTGCATTCATCGAAAGGATTGCAAGCTCCAATAGTTATACTACCTAATTGCACAGGTATGTATGATCAAAACAAAGATTCGTTTACTTGGATTTACAACTCACATGCAAAAATTAATATTCCTTTAATATTAAAAACAGGTAGCAGAGGCAAGGATACTAAGCTTGAAAAAATAATGACAAATAAGTTAGAAAAAGATAGGCAAGAAGAAAATCGCTTGCTTTATGTTGCCTTAACTAGAGCTCAAGACGAACTTTATTTAACTGGATTTCCAAAAAAATCCAAAAAAACAGAAGAATCTTCGGAAAAAACAGAGGCTTTTGCAAAAGACTCGTGGTTTGATTTAGTAAAAAGTGCTAACAAAGATTTGCCAATGCAAGAATTGCCACCTTTGTTAGATTGCACAACCATCAACAATCAAAATGCCACCAACTATAATTTTGGTTATTTTCAACATAATAGGCCAATAATTAAACCAACGGAGCAACAGCACTTTTATGAACAGTATCTCGGAACGGCAATGCATAAAGCATTTGAAATAATCGGTAAAAATCATTGGCAAAACAAGCAAGATTTATTGTTATTGGCTAGCAATTGTCTGAAACAATACAGCAATATCAATATTGTCGATCGCGATATTATCAATAAAACTATCAGTGATTTTTTATATTCGCAGTTGTTTAATAAAGTCTTTGCAGGCAAAATATTTTGTGAACGAGAAATAGTAAGCAACAAACAAATATATCGCCCCGATCTATGGCAAGAACATAGCAACAAAATAATAATTATTGACTACAAATCCGACCACTCACCAGACATTAGTAAATATACACAAAAACTACAAAGCTATACCACAGCAATGCAAAAAATATATGCAAATCACAATATTGCCACCGCTATTTTTTGGTTAAGAAGACTAGAGCTGGAATGGCATTAGATAGTACTCGATCTAAATCGATTATCGCTACTCTTCTTGATATTCACTTTTGCCATACCACTCTTCTTTGCGAGTAAAATGATCTTGATAATTTTCGATATCGGTAGAGCAGTTAAATTGCGGAAAATCTGTTTGCAAAAATTCAGATAAAGTATTGCAAATATCGTCGTAATTTTTATTTTTCTTGTCGCTATTTTTACTGTTATCATCTTTTATTTTATTAATTATTGCTTTGTCAATATTTTCTTCTTTCAAAAACCAAAAACAACAACCTGTCGGCTTCATTTGTTTACTTTGCAAAGCCAAATCATAAATTCGCAATTGAAAATCATCTTGCGATTTGTTTTTTGCATATTTATAATCAAAAACCATAATTTCATTAACACTTTTTGCTATGCGATCTATTTTGCATTTAACTTTTATAAGATCTAAAAAAATAAATTCTACACTATCTTCGCATATATTTTTAGCAAATTGGTATTGCTTATTAAGTTTTTGATTAATGTTGATAAAATTATCAATAGTTTTTTTTAAAGAAAATTGATAAAAAAAGTGCCAATCCTTGTTGACAATAAAATCTTGCACTGCAATTTCTTGAGATTTATCTGGCAATTTCTCAAGCAAGCTATGCACTATTTTACCAATATCTAACTCTGTATATTGAGGATCTATGTCTTGCAAACTAGATAATTTTAAGATTTTTTTAAAATAAAAAGCATACGGATTTTTATACAATAAATAAAGATCGGTCTGCGAAATTTGTTTTTCAGAAAATTGACAATTCACGCTTGGTTTTTGCCAAGGCAAATAAGGCAGATCGATTTGAGCTGGTTTATAATTGCTATGCAGAGATTTTTTTAGCAAAATTTGTAATTTCAATAAAAAAGGCGATTTTTTGAGATTTTCTTTTTTGTTTTTTAGACTATAACTGAAGCAAACTTTTTGCTGAAAATAACAACAAAAATCAAAAGCCGCTTGCCCAAACTTTTTTTTGTTAAGATTAATACCAAGCTCTGTTTTGATTTTGTTGCCAATCATACCGCCGTCTTGAATTTCGGGAAACGATCCTTCGTTGACATTAGTCACCAACAATAAATCAAAATTCTGCAATCTAGCTTCTAAACGAGAGACTATTTTGATTGTTGCTTGATTATTTTTACTGCCCTGAAAATATGATAAAGTATTAATCAAAACCTCCAAATCGCTATTTACTTGATATTGTTTTGCTGTAAAAATAAATTCTAGCATCTCTACATTACCATCAAGCAAAACATCGATCGATTGCTTACTTAACAACTCAATAGTTTTAACGAAATCAATTAAATCATTAGTTGTCGGCAAAGATTGCTGTAATTGCCTTAATGGAGGAAGTAACTCAAGTAATTCTTTGTTATTTTTCGTAGCAAAAAAATCGATGAAAGTTTTTAAGTCTCCGGCAGGCAAATGTTGACGAAGTAGCTTTATTTCGATTTGCTCAATAATTTCTCGACTAATAAAATTTGTCAACAACTGATGTTTGAGTATGGCAAGCAAAGTAAAAGCATTGCAATTTTTGCTGTTTTTAAGATCGTGTAGCAAAAACAACAATACAAAAAAAGGATGCTTACCAGCATTTGTTGCTACAGCATTATCAATAGCAAAACCGTTGAGTTCTGCTAATAAAATCTGATGAAAATCATTGTTGTTAACAATTATGCCGATATGTTTATTGGGATTTGCTTTAATTTTATTGCGAATAAAATCAGCTTCAGCATAATAATTAACACATTCTGCAATCTCAAAATCATTGGTATCGATATCAATATCCGTACTCGAATCGCTAAATAAGTTTTGCAACATTTCTTGCTTGGCCGATCTGTCGCCAATATTGGTGATATGAGTATTTTTGTGAATTATTTGATGCAATAAATATTGCGGATGTGTTGGCTTAGGATTATCGACCCTAATAAAACCATGAGCGAAAAAAGTGCCCTTTTGTT
>Ga0214923_10003651_pt1 | contig 19168 bp, 15 predicted proteins | sample LL1510_MetaG_FD_177993 | JGI IMG/M metagenome (GOLD analysis project Ga0214923, IMG submission 177993) | Freshwater microbial communities from Lake Lanier, Atlanta, Georgia, United States - LL-1510 | ecosystem: Environmental > Aquatic > Freshwater > Lake | place: USA: Georgia | collected...
GTCACATCCTACACCAACACGGCGGGCGCCACGGTCAAGATTTACGCCGGGCCAACCATTGCCTCGGTCAGCAAGGCTGCGGACAATGTGACCATCACGGTCACTCTGGCTTCGGAGACGGTGACAGGCACGGAAGACGTCATCGACATGCCGTCCAGATCGGGGCCGCCTCCCTGTGGCTTCGCCTTCTGGAACGCCTCGGCCAACATGGACGCGGTGTTCTCCAGCAGCAGCCCGCCACCGATCCAGAGGCCCAAGAATAGCTGGGCATGGAACAGCAGTTCAAAGGCCCTGACGTTTACTCTGGCAACGCCAATCACCGGGACCATCGCAATGGCGTTCCCCTTCGACAACGTGGCCGACTTCAACCCGGACGCGGTGATCTGCGGCACGACCTCTGACAAACCCCTTCAAAGCTGGGCGCGCTAGCCGTGCGTTGAGCCCGTGCGTCACGTCCCGCCTCTTGGCGCGGCATGGCCCGTAAATCCACAAAGCTGAACGCCAACCAACCGGCGCCTGAGCCCATCCTGTTCGAGCCGGACGGCTATGTGCTGAATCGGTTTCTGACCGACCGCACCGAAGTCGCCATCGTCCAGGGGCCTATTGGATCCGGCAAGACCCGCACCCTGATCATGCGGATGATGGCGCACTGTCAGGAGCAGCCCGTTCAGCGCGACGGCAAGCGCCGGTCCAAGTGGCTGGTGGTGCGGCAGACATATCCCGAACTTAAAACCACGACTATTGCCGCCTTCCTTGAGACGTTTCCCGACTCGCCCAAGGGGGACGGGTTTGGCTGGATGAGCTGGTCGCCGCCGTTCACCTACCATTTCCGGTACGGGGACATTGAGGCGGACTTCATCTTCCTCGCCCTCGAAAAAGAGGACGACGTAAAGAAGCTGCGATCCCTTGAGGTCACGGGGATCTACTTCAACGAACTCCAGTACATCCCCCTGTCGATGTTCACCGAGGGGCTGTCACGGACAGGCCGATACCCGTCTGTGAAGGACGGCGGCTGTACCTGGGCGGGCGTGATCGCGGACATGAACGCGCCCGAGGCGCTGCATTGGGTGCCGATCATGTTCGGCATGACCCCCATGCCCGACCACTTCACCCCCGATCAGGTCAAGCAGCATCAACGTCCGGGCCATTGGGTCCTGTTCCAACAGCCGCCCGCCCTGATCGAGGTCATGAACGACCGGGGCGAGGTGGAGCGGTACGAGGTCAACCCACAGGCCGAGAACCTGCGCTGGCTGCGGAACGCCGGGGACTACTACGCCAAGAAGCTGTCGGGCACGTCCAAGCCGTGGATTGACGCCAACCTGCTGAACCGCCCGGCGGCTATCATGAAGGGCAGGGCGGTCTACCCCACCTTCAGCAACGACCGACACGTCAGCCGCTCGCCCCTGTCCTTCAACCAGGACCTCGACCTGTACGGCGGGTTCGACTTCGGGATCACCCCCGCCTGCGTGTTCGGCCACTACGTCCGGGGGCGGATCTACGTCCTGTTCGAGATGTACGCCGAGGACATCGGGTCAGACACTTTCGCCCCCATGGTCAAGGCGGAACTCCTGCGCCGCTACCCCCGCTTGGACCCCAACAAGGTGCGGCTGTTCGGGGACCCCGGCGGCGATATCCGGGTGCAGACCGACGCGACCACGGCGTTCCAGATATTCCGCAAGAACGGCATGATGATCCAGCGGGCGCCGGGCGCGAACCGCATGGCCGGTCCCATGGGCCGCAAGGACTTGATCGAGCGCGTCCTGAACCGCCAGATCGACGGGCACCAGGCCCTCTGCATCGACCCCTCCTGCCGGATGCTGGCGAGCGGTATGCAGGGCGGCTATCAATTCAAGGACGTGCAGTCCCCGACTGGCATCTACAAGTCCGACAGCATCGTCAAGAACCAGTACAGCCACGTTTGTTTCGTGGCGGGTACGCCGATCTCGACTCCCTCTGGCCCCGTTCCCATTGAGAACATCAAGGTCGGGGATTTTGTCACGACGCCGCAGGGCAAGCGCAGTGTCCGTGCGGCCATGTCTAGGGTTGCCCCAGCCCTTGTGGAGGTTTCCCTGTCTGATGGGTCCAGCATTGTCTGCACCCCGGAACACCCGTTTGCGACCCGTTGCTCTTTTGTTAGCGCCGAGGCGTTACAGTATGGGCAGGTTCTCATACGGGAAGGCGATCCATGGGAAGACCCGCGAAACACCCGATCCAAGAGTTCAACGGCGTCCGCTACTACTACAAGCCCACAGGGTACTACAAAGCTGATCATAAACTGGGCGGGCAGTATATGCACCGCGCTGTCTGGACACACCACAACGGCCCGATACCTAAGGGCTGGCAGGTCCATCATATCGATCATGACCCGGCCAATAATGCCATCGAGAACCTTGAACTTCACGACGGCGGCGATCATGCCACGCTTCACTACGAGAGCGGCGCAAGCATCAAGCCGTTCTCCTGCAATGAGTGGCTGGCGTCCATTCGCCATCTTGCAGCGGAGGCAAGGCGAGACCCCGAGGTTGTCGCCAGAATGGCTGAATCACAACGGCGCGCCTGGGACCGGCGCAAGGCCGTTGTGCGCCAATGCACCTACTGCGGCAAAGAATACTCTGCCAGAGGAACGGCAAAAAAGGGGTTCTGCGGCATGTCCTGCCAAGGCATGGCGCGTAAAAAATCCGGCGTCGATGATATCGAGCGCGTTTGCCTTCATTGCCAAACAGTTTTCAAGTCGGACAAATACATCGGAGCGCGGTGCTGCTCTCGCAGTTGTTCGGGTAAGGTCGCTGCCGCAAAGCGAAACGCCGGTAAGGGTCTATGACCTAGAGGTCGATACCGAACACGTCTTCTACGCGGGCGGCGCCCTCGTCTCCAACTGTGAAGCCTTCCAGTACATGGTGCTGGGCATGGGCGAGGGTTCTGACCTGTTGTTCGGGGGTGAGCGGGCCAAGCCTGTCAAGACCCTGCAAATGGGCAAGGTGTTCGACCGGGGGCCGCGCCCCAAGCTGCAAGTGCGGGGCCGGTGATGGAGCCCGCAGAGATCGGGCCTATCCCGTCCGTCTGGTACGCCGCCTTCTATGGCGACCAGGATCGCTGGTGGTGGGACAAGATTTGCTCGCCCGGCTTCCGGCATGTCGCCGCCTTCACCTACTACCCCGGCCCGGACGTGTGGGTCATCTACGACGTGACGTTCAACCGGACCAATATCCGGGTGATCAGCCGCACCGAATGGATGGCGTGGATCCAGTCGCTTCCCAGCCACCGGACAATTCTGCGCGCCGAGATTCCCGAGGACCCGTGGCCGCGCCCGTGGTGGCTGAAGCTGACCTTCTGGTGCGCCCCGGCGGTCGCCCACCTCATGGGCATCCGCTCCCGTGCGTTGAGACCGCAGGCACTTTACCGCGATTTGCTGGTTCACGGCGCCACTCCAGCTTTCGAGATCAGCCCATGATGAAAAGTGCGCCCACGGAATCCAAGGCGGATCGCGCCGCCCGGTTGGCCGAGGAAGCCAAGGTCGAGCAGGAACGCCTGCGCGCTGAGGGTAACCGCATCGACGACACCCAGAGCATCCTTGACGCCGACACCCTGCGCCGTGTTCGCCGCTATGGGCAGGCTCCCGGCACCTCCCTGTTTGGTGGCGCAGGCGGCGCGGGCGCCCCCGGCGGCGACCTGAACATCGGCGCCCTGATCACCCGCAGCCTGTTCTCTGGCGGGACGCCGGGTGGCATGGCCGCTGTTGGCAGGAGCGGACGCTCTACCGGACTGGCGGCGCTGGTCTGATGGCAAATGAAATCATGCGCCGCATCGAGGCGGCAAAGCAGGATCGCAGCCGCCACGCGCACTGGATCAACGACACCCTGCGCCTGGCCATGCCGACCTACCGGCAACTGGATCACACGCGCGAGGCGGACACGCGCACGGGCGACCAGAACGACCTGTTCGACACGACCCTCCAGGAGACTATCGAGGACTTTGCGTCCGACATGATCTCGACCTTCACTCCGCGCTATGAGCGGTGGGTGGAGATGGCGCCGTACCAGTCCCTGCCAGAGGAAGTGAAGCGGTCAATCGAGCCCCAGCTTTCGGCCTATGCTGATCGCATCTGGGACGAGATCGAGCGGTCGAACTACTGGGACGCCGCGCAGGAGTGCTTCCCGTTCTGGGCGATTGCCGGGATGGCCGTTGCCGTGTCGGACATGGGGCCACTGGAGCCTATTCACTTCCAGCCTGTCGAGATTGCCGACCTCCTGCTTGAGCGCGGGGCGGACGGGACCACCACGGGCCGCTGGCGGGAGATGAAGTTGACCCCCGCCGGTCTGCACCAGCTCTGGCCGACCATCTTCCCGCCCCCGACAGCCAAGGAACTGGCAAGCAACAAGTCCCTCAACGTCTATGACGGCTGTGACCGGGACTACAGCACCCCCGGCGTCGAACAGTGGACCTACCGGATCATCGTTGACGGCAAGACCAAATATGAAAAGACGATGCAGGGCTCTGGCTCTGCTCCGATCATCGCCTGCCGTTACAGGCACCAGGCAGACTCCGCATGGGGTCCTGGCCCGGCGCACAAGGCAACGCCCCGCTCGCGGGTGCTGGACGAACTGTCCTACCTGTCCCTGAAGGCCATCCAGAAGTCCGTCGATCCTGTCACCTTCTACGAGGAAGACGGGGTGACGAACATCGAGGGGGGGCTGGAGCCCGGCACCTACGTCCCCATGGCCATCGGGACCAGACCGCCAACACCCATGCAGGTCGATACGCGCTTTGACGCGATGATCTTCAAGTCGGACGAGCTGGCCAAGGGGATCAAGAAGGCGCTGTATCAGGACCGGCCAGAGCAGCCCGGCCAGACGCCCCCGACCGCTACGCAATGGATGGACGAGAAGGCGTGGAACACCCGGCGCCGGGAATTGCCCCGTGACCGCTGCGTCCGCGAGTGGGTCCTGCCCATCATCGAGCGGGTGGCGTGGATCCTGAAGGAGCGCGGCCAGCTTCCCGATATCAAGCTGAAGGGTGGCGAGATTGTAAACGTCCGCCCGATCTCGCCGCTTTCCAAGGCCAAGGACCTGGAGGATATCCAGGTGACCAACCAGATCATGCAACTGGCCATGGCGGTCGGGAACCTGAAGCAGACCGGCGCCCCCGTGGACGTGAAGGCGACCATCGAGAACCTTCAGGCCACGGCCAAGGAACGCCACCTTGCCATGATGACCGACGAGCAGATCGCCCAGGAGCAACAGATGGCCATGATGGCGCAAGCAGCGGGAGCAGCCGGTGGCGCGTAAGTGGGCAGACCTTCGACCCCCTGCGCCCGTGCGAACGGTCCAGGTGGAAGACCCCATTGAAACGGTAGTTGCGCGCCTTGCGGGCACCCATGACGGGCGGCGCCTGTTCGAGTTCCTGATGGAGGAGAGCCTTCGGCCCTCACCCGTTAACGCCCCGGATTCCCTTGTCAGGGAAGCGGATGGAGCCCGGAGACTGGTGGACCGACTCCGCGACATGGCGTCTGTCAAGGCATAAAAGCACCGTGCGTTGAGACAGGTGATCGGGCGCGCGATTTTGCGCCCATGATCGAAAGCGTACCCCCTGAAGGCGAGTCCGTAGCAGCCCCCGAATCGGCTGCTCCTGCTGCTGCGCCTGCCGCCCCCACCCGCCCCGAGGCCCTGCCCGAGGACTACTGGGATGGCGAGGCTGGCGCTCCCAAGTGGGATGCGCTCTCCGAGAAGCTGACCAAGGTTCAGGAATACGAGGCTGCTGAAGCCGCGCGGCGCGAGGCTGTGCCGGTCGAGGCCAACGCCTACAAGCTGGACCTGCCCGAGAACGTCGTGGGCCTGGACGGCAAGCCCGTCCGCCTCATTGCCGACAACCCGGCGACCAAGGCGGCGCAGGAACTGGCGGCCAAGCATGGCCTGACCCAGGAACAATTCACCGATTTCGTGGCGTTCCACGCCGGGCAACTTCTGGCGGACCAGAAGGCGCAGGCCGAGGCCGTGGATGCCGCCATGAAGGCGGAAATGACCAAGCTGGGCGCGGAAGCCCCGGCCAGAATCAAGGCGGTTGACGCCGCCCTTCGCGCGCAGGTCGGAGACAAGGCGCAAGCCCTGCTCGACAGCATGGTGACGGCTGAAGCGGTCGAGGTCCTTGAGGCCCTGATCGCCAAGACCGGCGCCCCCGCCATCTCCGCACCTCATCAGGCCGCTGCTCAACCCTTGAGCCACGCCGAAGCACTCTACGGGAAAGGCTGACTTAAATGCCCGCTATCGGCGCTTCCTTCTTTTCGCTAGCTGATCTGCACAAGGGTTCCAACCCTGCAATCGGCGCGACCATCGAGCTGCTGACCCAACTCAATCCCATCATGGAAGATGCGATTGCGGTTGAGTGCAACATGGGCACCATCCACCGCCACAGCATCCGCACCGGCCTGCCTTCGGTTGCCTGGGGCAAGCTCTACCAGGGCGTGGCGCAATCCAAGTCCAGCAAGCAGCAGGTCGATGACACGACCGGCTTCATCGAGGGCCTGTCGTCCATCGACAAGCGCCTTCTGGATCTGGCCGTCGCCGCCAACCAGTCCGAAGCCGAAGTTCGGCTGGGCGAGGCTCGCAGCTACCTGGAAGCGATGTCTCAGGAAATGGCGTCCTCGATCTTTTATTCCGACACCGCCGCCAACCCCGAGAAGATCAAGGGTCTGGCCGCTCGCTACGGCGCCTCGACCGGTTCCATCGGCAACCAGGTCATCAAGGCTGGCGGCGCTGGTTCGGATAACACCTCGATCTGGATGGTCACCTGGTCCCCCGACCACACCATGCTCCTGTATCCGCAGGGCACGGCTGGCGGCGTGACCCGCGAGGACAAGGGCGAGCAGCGGGTTCTGGACGGTTCGTCCAACCCCTACTTCGTCAAGGAAGAGATGTTCACCCAGCACCTCGGCGTGGCGGTCAAGGATTGGCGCTACAACGCCCGCATCTGCAACATCGACGTTTCCGACCTGCGGGCCGGTTCGGTCGATATCTACGACTACATGCGGACGGCCTACTACCGCCTTCAGAACCGTCGCGTTCCCGGCGGCAAGCAGGTCATCTACTGCAACAGCGACGTTCTGGAATGCCTGGACCGCCTCGGCAGCAACAGCGGCTCGTCCGACAACTTCGTGCGCCTGACCCCGATGGAAGTCGAGGGCAAGGAAGTCATGACCTACCGTGGCATCCCGATCCGCGAAGTTGACGCCCTGGTCAACACCGAAACCCTCGTCTCGTAAGGAGCGACTTCTATGATCTTCTCTGCACAGGACGAGTTCTCGAACAAGCAGGCGGTCACGGCCTCGGCGGCTTCGACCAACTACATTGACCTGCTGGCGATTGGCACCCCCTACGGCGCCGCCGCTGCCCTCAACCGCGACCTTGGCAAGGGCAGACTGATCCCGGTCTTCATCGGGGTCACGACCGCCTTCGCCACCCTGACCAGCCTGAAGGTGGCGGTCCAGACGGACGACAACACGTCCTTCTCGTCCCCCACCACGGTCCTGGAAACCGAAGCGATCCCCGTGGCGTCCCTGATTGCCGGGTATCAGTTCAACATCCAGAACATCCCGCTGGCGACCACCGAGCGTTATGTCCGCCTCTACTACACCGTGGCCGGATCTAACGCGACCGCTGGTAACATCCAGGCTGGCGTGACCATGGGCAACCAACAGGCCCCGATCTAGTGGGTCGCTACGTCGCCACCGCCCCCGTAGCCCTGCCGACCGGCATTGTGCCGGAAGGCGGGGAGTTCTCGTCCGACGCGGTGCCCGGCCTCGCCTGGTCGCCTCTGGACAAGGACGCCGAGAAGGCCGTTGCCAAGGCCAATGCCGACCGCGCAGAGCGGAAGGCCGCCAAGGCTGCTCCCAAGGGCGAGGACAAGCCGTCCCGGCGTGATCCCATGGTGTTCCAGCTCCGCAAGGAAGTGGACGCCCTGAACGCCGAAGTGGCCGACCTGAAGGCGCTGCTGGAAGGCTTGACCGCCCCGGAGGCCCCGGCCCCTGAGCCGGTCGAGGAAGATACCCCTGAAGGAGAGGACGAGGCGTAACGCCTTAGTCAGCTTTGAAGGGCGCGAAGGCCGCAGCGGGAATGGACGCCTCTGCGGCCTTTGCTTTTTCCCGTGCGTTGAGCGTGGCCCTCCAATGGGGACGATGCAGACATGCCCCGTTTTGCCAACGACATCGAGGTTATCCAGGCGGCGCTCCACCGGGTAGGTGAGGCGTCGATTTCGTCTTTGACGGACGGGTCTGCCGCCGCGCTGGTCGCCGCCGCCAACTACGAGGGAATCGTGGGCGACCTGCTGGAGCGCCACGCATGGTCCTGGGCGACCAAGACCGAAACCCTGACCCTGATTGGCGAGAGCGACAACAATGCGTGGGGCTACGAATATGCCCTGCCCGACGATCTGATCAACATGCGCTTCCTGACCCGTGACGGCATCCAGATTGGCGAGGGCCAGTGGACACTTCAGGGCGACAGGATCCTTGTGCTGGCCGAGGGGGACTATCAGGCGACCTACACCCACCGGGCGTCCGTCTCGCTGTGGTCCTTCAACTTCGGTGAGGCAGTCGTGACGCGCCTCCAGGCCGTGTTCCTTGAGGGACTGCTGGACCGCTGGCAGGACGCGCGCCTCAAGGAAAAGGATGCGGACGCCAAGTTCCTGAAGGCCATGGTGCGCGACAAGCGCCAGTCCCCCGGAACCCGCGCCTACCGCGCCACACTGGCCCAACGCTGGACCAACTGGAGGGGGCCGGATTATCGCCGGGCAACGGGTGGCTAGGCGCTGGACCTTCACAAACGACCTGTCTGCGGGCGAGCTGGCCCCTGACTACATGAAGCGGTCTGACGCTGCGGTTCGCAACCGTGGCGCCCGGACCATGAGTAACGTCTATCTTCAGCCGGGCGGCGGGTTCAAGCGCCGCTGGGGAACGCGCCGTCTTGCCGGTCTGGACAGCTTTTCCCGCCTTGAGACCATCGGCTACGGGTCGGACGACGCACGGCTGCTGCTGTTCTCTGACGGTAAGTTCGGATACCGCAACCTCGATGGGTCGCTGATTCAGACTGTCTCATCCTGCCCGTGGTCGGAAAACGACCTGCGGTCCATGCAGATCGCCATTGAGAGCGAGCGGTTCGTTGCGACCTCCCGGTCCTTCTTCCCGCAACTCATGACCCTGACGGCGGGTTCGTGGGGCCTTGCCGACTTTGCCTTTGCCACGGGCCTGGGCACGTCCAAGCGCCAGCCCTACTACCGCCTGGCCCCGCGCAGCATTTCGATCCAGCCGTCCGCCTATACCGGCGCCGGGATCACCATCGTCGCCAGTTCCGCCGTCTTCCTGGGAACCCATATCGGAACCCGGATCCGCTACGCCGGAATCGAGATCGAGATTACCGCCGTGACCGACTCGACCCACGCCACGGGAACGGTGATCGGCAATTTGTATCCAACCTTCGACGTGACCGTCTCGTCGAGTTCAGGGTTCCTTGTCGGCCAGTCCGTGTCGGGACTGGACAGCGAGACGCGCGGCATTGTGTCAGGTGTGCCGAGCGGCACTGTGGTCACGGTCCAGATGCTCGACAGCTACATATCGTTTCTCGATACAGAAAAGCTGATTGGACCCACGGCCCAGACCGAGATCACGTCGTCGGCCTTGAACGCCACCCCTGCCGCCACGGTCGAATGGGACGAGCAACTGATCAGCGCGGCGCGGGGCTACCCCGGCGCCTGTATCCTGCACCGTGCCCGCCTGTTGCTGGGCGACTTCCCCCAGGCGGTCAATGTCCTGTGCGCCTCGGCCATCGGCGAGATCACCGACTTCGACGTGGGCACGGCAGCGGACAATGACGCTATCGTGGAAAAGATCGGCAGCGATAACTCGCTCCGCATCCTGCACTTTGGATCGACCGAGCAACTGCTGATCTTCACCGAGGCTGGGCCATACTATGTGCCGGAACAGGTGGCCGCGCCCCTGTCCCCGACCAATCTCGAAATCCTCCACATCGGCCCGGAAGTGGCGGGCGATCCCCGGCCCCATCTGGTCAGCGAGGGGATGCTGTTCACCGAGGAGTCGAGCGGGCGCATGATGGTCGTCGCCCCGACCGGCAACGTGCGCCGTTCGTGGGACGTGGCCGACCTGTCCGAACTGGCCTTCCACCTGGTGGGCACCCCCATCGAAATGGAGATCATGCCCGCTGGATCCGAGACGGACCGGCTGGTGATCATGCTGCGGGACGACGGCGAGATCAGGCCCATGACCTACAAGCGCGGCGCGGACAACACCGCGTGGGTGCGCTGGTCTACGGACGGCTATTGGGAGTCAGTCGTTCATGCCGCCGGGAACCTCTACGTCTCGACCCGCCGGGTCATAGGCGGCGTGGACACCTGGCACCTTGAGGTGTTCGACCCGGACGTCCTGGGCGATGGGGTCGTGACACTGGCCACCACCACCACGCCGGTCCTGGCCTATGCCGGGGCGACGGTGACGGCATGGAAGGACGGCGCCCGGATTGGCAACTTCACCGTCAACTCGTCGGGGGTGCTGGTTGGTATCAGCGCCGACTACGGGCAGATTGACGTGGGCTTTGACTTCGACTCCGAGGTCGAACTGGTCCCACCTATTGATGGTGAGTTCGGCCTGAAGCCCAAGCAGCGGATCTGCCGTGCGTGGATAGACGTGGCGGATACAGGTCAATTCAAGGTCAACGGCTATGTGCCGAGCGGCTATGCCCACACCGAGGGGATTGGCGGTGCGATTGACCCCTTCACGGGGCAGCTCATCGTTCACATGCTGGGACACCAGCGCGAGCCGTCACTGAGTTTGACGCAGGATCATGGCGAGCCGCTTGAGGTGCGCTCGATCACCATGGAGGTATCTTCCTGATGGACGCCGCAAAGTTCTCAATCGACATGGGCTTGCAGTCTGTGTCGAATATTCAGCAAGCGGGACAGTACAAGAGCCAGGCCGACGCCGCGATCCGGTCCATCAAGGACGTGGATCTTCAGGCCGCACAATTGAGCGAGGCGCGGGCGCAGGCGCTTATGTCGGCCATCGGCACCATCGAGGCACGGCGGGCTGCGTCCGGCCTGTCGCTGGATAGCCCTACGGCTATGGCCATCGAACGGCAGATTGCCCAGTCCTCGCAGAGGTCGGGTCAGGTCACGAGCGCCAGTGCCAGCCAGGAGCGGGTGGCCCTGTATCAAAAAGCACGGGGCCTGCGTACCGCCGCCAACCAGTCGCAGATGCTAGGACAGCTTCAGGCTGCCGCTGGCTTTGGCCTTGCGGGCTTTGCAGCGGCAGGAAGCTAACCCATGGCCGGTTCTGGACGCCTCACCACCACCTTTGATCGCGGCGTGACCTCGGCCCGTCCGCAGGTCAACACCCCGTTCGTGGACATTGCCCAGGGCCTCCGACCCATAGGCCAGATGGTCGGCGGGATGATCGACAACGCCCGCGAGAAGGCGATGGTCAAGTCGGGCACGGCGGAAGGGCAGGCTGCGGCCAACACCCAGATCGCGGGCGGCTTGCCGGACATGAACTTCTCCCTGCTGGACGAGGTGTTCGCCCCGGCGCGGGTGGACGCGGCGCAGAAGGCATATTCCGCCACGATCAAGACCGATATCGACTCGCAGGAGGAAGCCCTGCGGGTGAAACACGCTCTGGACCCGGAAGGCTACAAGGCTGCGACCCAGCGCATGATCTCCGGGTTCATCCAGGGCTCGCCGCACGACATGGCCATGGACGTGGGCGCCTATGCGCGGGCCAAGGTGTCGGATGGCCTGAGCGCCGTCAGCAAGGCGCGGATCGAGCGGGATCAGGTCGAGAACGTCAACGCGGTGAAGACCCGTGTGGGCAAGCTGGAGTCTGACCTGCTGGCCGACGCCGGGACCTATGGCACGGCGCAATGGGAAGCCAAGTTTGGCGAGTGGAAATCTGCCCAGATCGCCATGGCCAACAACCCGCTGTTCTCGTGGACGCCCGAACAGGCGCTTGCCGCAGAGGACCGGCTTCTTGAGGGTGTCCAGACAGAGCTGATGACGCAGGGCGCCTTGGAGGCGTATCGGGCCAAGGGCGGTGGCTTGCAGGGCCGCATCGCCGCGCTCCGCACCGTGGACCGCGCCCTTGGCTACGAGGACCCCAATGTCAGCGCAACCTACGCCCCTCGCGGTTCCGTCACCTACGCGCCGCCCGTAACCGCCGCTCCTGGCAGCGCCTACGGGGCGCCACGGCCTTCCGGTCCCCACAACGGCGTTGACTACCCCGCACCCATCGGAACCCCTGTGGCGGCCATTGCGCCGGGCAAGGTGGTCGCGGTGAGTGAGGGCGCGCGGTCGGGCAAGTTTGTCCGGGTGCTGCATGACGACGGCACGATCAGCGGCTATGCCCACCTGTCCTCGCAGGACGTGAAGCGCGGCGACACCATCGCCCCCGGCCAGATCATCGGCAAGGTGGGCAACACGGGCAACAGCACAGGCCCGCACCTGCACCTGACCGTGCGCGACCGCTCGGACAAGACCATCGACCCCACAACCCTGTTCGGCAAACCAGCGCAGGACGCCCTTGCGGGTGGCCCGCCCGTGGAAGATCAGGGACCGCCTGCCGACTCCCCGCTGGCCAGCCTGCCCCCGGCACGTCGCCGGAAGATCTGGACCACGGTTCGCTCCGAGATCAACGCGGTCAGCGCCGCCGACATTGAACAGGCGCGGCTTGACGAGCAGGAACGCGAGGCGGCCAGACGGGCGCAACGTGAGCAGCGCGATATCTACCGCCTTGCCATCATTGACGGCACCGACACGGGCGAGTGGAAGAAGGACGCCACCCTGTCCGACGCCGACCGCGCCATGCTCTACACCGCTGAGAACACCGCCCGTAGCCGGGAGCGGACCGAGGCGGCGCGGGATGCGCGCGAGGCCAAGGCGGACAGGAGGGCGGGCTACCTCAAGTATGAAAGCCAAGCCCGTGACGGCCTGCTGACTGACGCCGCTCTGGCCGATGCGGTCGAGTCCGGCGAGATCAACAAGGTGGACCGTCAGAACCTCGTGGCCCTGCGGAACAAGGGCCTGAAGCTGGACGTGTCGATCATGGAGCAGGGCGCGGGAACGGCCCTCCTGACCAAACCGTCCGGCATGTCCAAGGGTGACTATGCTGCCCTCAAGAGCAAGTGGCTGGACGGCGCGCGGGACTGGCTGACCCGGAACCCGGACGCCGACGACGCGCGCAAGAAACTGGCTGGCCAGAACATCCTGAACTTCCTGCGGCCCAAGGCGGCGGGCGCCAAGCCGGGTGGTGAGACCCGGAGCAAGTCGGCCCGCATCAACGCCATTCGCAAGGGCCGCCCGACAAGCGCCCTGTCCCCGCAGGAAAAGGCCGCCATCGCTGCCATCACGAGAGAGCCATGACCGACACGAGCAACCTGGTTGGCGGCACCGAGGCGAACCCGAACCTCACCCCCCTGACTCCAGGGCAGGACCGGATGGTGCGCCAGATCGGCTCTCAAGGTCGCATGTTCGTCAAGCCGGGCAGCAGCCCCGAGTCGACGCGCAACCTGCCGCCCGACGCCAAGTCCGTGGACACGGCTGGCAACCCGCGCACCGGACCCTATGACGACCCCGGCCTGACCGATCCCTACCGCGACCGCCTGAAGCAACAGGACGATGCCGAGCTTGACCGGCAGGTGCAGGAGATTGAGGAAGCCGCCAAGGCCGAAGAGGCGGCTGAGATGGCGACCAAGCCGAAGCCCGATGGGATCGTCCAGACAGCAGGCGCGGTCGCTGGCGACGTGGCCAAGGGTGTTGCGGTCGAGGGGCTTCCTGCCATTGTTGTTGGCGTCAAGAAGGGCGTAACCGAGATCCTGGACGGGATCGAGGAAATCGCGGACCAGGTTCCTTTCGGCTCGTTCACTTGGTCAGGGCTGGACGGCGATCCGAACACCCCGTTCAAGCTAGAAATGACGACCGGAGCCGAGGCCAAGGCGCGCGGGGCGGACAAGGTTCTGGCGCCGCCCAAGGGCTTTGACACCACGCAGTCCGAAGGCAAGATCACCACCGTCACCGGCAACTTCATCAAGAGTGTCGGTCAGTTCATGACCGGCTGGGTCGCTGGCGGCAAGGTGCTGAAGGGCTGGAAGACGGCGGGCACCACGGCCAATATCCTCAAGGGGATGGCACAGGGCGCCATTGCCGACTTCACCGCGTTCGACGGGCAGGAAAAGCGTCTGTCCAACATGCTGAACGAAATGGCGCCGGAACTGCGGAATCCGATCACCGAGTTTCTGGCAGCGGATGACGATGACCCCGAACTGTTTGGCCGCCTCAAGAACGCACTGGAAGGCGCGGGCCTGGGCGCGGGAGTCGAGGCCGTCGCCAAGGGAATCAAGCTGCTGAAGCAGGTTCGCAAGGTCAAGGAGACCGTGCGGACTGAGGCGGCTGCGGCTGGCCACACCATCGACCCGACCGCCGCGCCCGACGTTGCGCAAGCGGCGTCCAAGAAACTTGAGTCAGACGTTGAGAAGGCGCTGAAGCCTGCGCCCAAGCCGTCCATGGCGGCCAAGGCCAAGAAGGCACAAGGCGCCGTTCCGCAGGACGCCAAGGCTCTGGCGGCTGACCTTACCAGCCAAGAGCAGGTCCCCAATACCTTCGACCTGCCCATGCACCGCATCAACACGCCCGATGACGTTCAGGCGGTCATCCTCAAGATGGTCAACAACAACGCCAAGAATATCGACAAGGCGCGGCGGGACGTGCAGTCGTGGGCGGATACGACCAAAAAGGCCGAGGCGATAGACGCGCTGGAGTCCATGGCCGTCCGCAAGAACGGCGATGCGCTCAATGCCGAAACCATCGTGGCCTACAAGCAAGCCCTGATCGCCGCAAACGAAAAGCTGCTGGCCCTGGCCCAAGAGGTCAAGGCCGAACCGGGCAACACGGCCAAGCAGATCGCTCTGCGCCGCGCTACCGCCGTCACCCACGCCATCAACATGGAGTTCATGGGCGCGCGGGCCGAGGCTGGCCGGGCGCTTCAGGCGTTCAAGATCACCACGGAAGGCAACCCCTACCGCGCGCTGGATCTCGAAACTATGCTGCGGGAATCGGGCGGCGCTGAGGAAGCGCAAATCTTGGCCGACCGCATCCTGCGCACCGCTGCGAACAAGGGTGCAGCGTTCGCCATGACCAACGGCTGGGATCAGTTCGGCGCCGGACTGAAACTGGCCTACACAAACGGACTGCTGTCCGGTCCCGCCACGCCCATCGTCAACATCCTGGGCAACAGCGTGGCCCTGATGCAGGACCTGGCTGTTCGCATGGCCGTTCGCACCGAGGCTGGCGTAACCCAGCATGAGGCGGGCGAGGCGTTCGCTGTCATGTCCGGCTATGTCGGCGCCATGAAGGATATCTTCCGGCTGAACCCCAAGCAGGCGTTCGGGGAAATGTCGTGGGGCAAGTTCAAGGACCAGGGCGTGTGGCGCGGCATGGCTCCCGGACTGGACACCGCCATGCCAGAAGACGTCCTGCGTGGCGGGCGCGAGGATTCCGGGCGCATGGGAACGGCCATGGCCCCGGCGGACCCCAAGCTGACCCGCCCCCTGTCTGCGGCTGCGTTCAATGTGGACGAGGCGACGGGGCTGGGTCGGGCGCTGGACGCCCTGCAAATGTTCGTCGAGTCCCCCGGCAATGTGAACGCTCTGGGCGACGACTTCTTTGCGACCCTGGCGGCGCGTGGAGAGTTGCGAGCGCAAGCCTTTCGACAGGCGATGCGCGAGGGCAGGGCGCAGGGCTGGGACAATGACGCAATCTGGGTGCGCCAAGCCCAACTTCTGGCCGAGCCGACCAAGCCCATGCTCGACGCCGCCGAGCGGCAGATGAAGGAATTGACCTTCACCCGGTCAGACGGCCAGTTTGAGCAGGGTATGCAGAAGTTGCGGCGCATGATGGACAGTGTGCCGGGAGTTCCGCTGGGAACCCTGCTCATGCCGTTCATTCGCACCCCGGCCAACCTCATGTCCTACGCCATCCGCAACTCGCCATTGGCCCCCATGTCGGCGCGCTGGCGCAACGCCATGGCGGCGGGTGGCGCCGAGAAGGAAGTGGCCCTGACCCAGTTTGCTCTGGGCACAGCGGCCTATGCGGTGTTCATGGAAGCCACCATGAACGGCGACATGACCGGCGGTGGACCCAAGAACAAGGCGCAACGGGACGCCATGATGCGAGCCGACGCCTCGGGCAACGTCATGTGGCAACCCTACAGCGTCCGTGTCGGCGGGCGCTGGTATGCCTATGACCGGCTGGATCCGGCTGGCCAGAACATGAGCCTGGCCGCCGACCTCATGGATATCGTGGCCAACTCAGACTGGAACGAGTCGCAGCAGGAAGAACTGAGCGAGGTTACGGCGCATGTCGTCGGCGCCATGGGTGCGGCCCTGTTCGACAAGGCGATCCTGAAGTCCACGTTCGACACCATGAGCGCAGTCACGGGCGGCAATACGACCGTCCTGGAACGCGAACTTGGCAACCGGGCTGTTGGCCTGACTGTCCCCTTCTCCGGTTTTGCGCGCACCCTGCGTCGGGGCGATGACCCCTACATGAGGGAGGTCAGCAATTGGGTGGACAGCTACAAGAACAGCCTGCCCGTTTTGTCGGATGATCTGGCGCCGTCTCGTGATCTGTGGGGGCGCCCGCGCACCTACCAGTCTGGCCTTGGTCAGGTCTATGACGCTATACAGCCGATCAGGACCAAGGCGGCGGGCGGGTCAGCCATTGACTACGAAATCCTGGACAACGGCGTGTCCGTGGCCATGCCGCAGCGCAGCTTCACCATTGAGGGCGTGAACGTCCCGCTCAAGAACAACCCGGAAATCTACAGCGAGTATGTCAGGCTTGCCGGGGAGCCCGCCTTTGAGAAGCTGGAACGGGTCGTGACCGGGGATGACCCGGATTCCGCAACCTACTTTGCGGCGACGGACGGACCCACGGGTGGCAAGGCGACCTACATCAAGGCAGTGATCGAGGACTACCGCCGGGCGGCCAAGGAACTGGTCATGGAGCAGTATGGCGACCGGCTGATGAAGTTGCGGGCCGACCAACTCAAGAGGGTCGAGGATGCGCGGACAGGGACGACGCCCGTGCGTTGATGGGTAGTGCGCCCTCCCGTTTTGTGCGGGCATGGCAAACCTATCCATCCCCGATGAAACGACCTACGTTGAGTATGCCGTAACCACGGCGGACGACGGGCCGTTTGCCTTTACCTTCTCGATTTTCCAGAAGGCCGACCTTCGCGTTTCTGTTGACGGCACAGAGCTGGACCAGAGCGAGTTCACCCTTAGCGGGACTCTGATCGACAGCGGGTATGACGGCGGGTCCGTCACCCTGAGCGAGACGGTCGAGAACGCAACGGTACTGATCTGGCGGGACGTCCCCCCTGTCCGCACGACCGACTTTGCCCCGGCGTCCACCATCCCGATCAAGGACATCGACGCCGAGCTGGACCGGCTGACGGCCATGGCGCAGGACGTCAAGCGCGACCTTGAGCGGTCCCTGCTCATGCCGTTCGGGGATGGCAACGGGACGCTGGCCGGGTCGAGCGACCGGGAAAACAAAATCCTGGGCTTCGACGATTCCGGCGAACTGCTGCTTTACGACGCCGGGGACTTTCAGGGCACGCAGGGCGCTACGGGTGCGGCTGGTGCAGCCGGGACCAACGGCCAGACGATCTTGTCAGGTGCGGGCGCTCCCGCCTCGGGTACGGGCGCGAACGGCGACTTCTATATCAACACGACCTCCTCGATCCTGTACGGCCCCAAGGCGGCGGGGGCTTGGCCAAGCGGCGTCTCCCTGATCGGCCCGGCGGGCTCGGGATCGGGCGACATGCTCAAGTCCGAGAACCTGTCCGGGCTGGCCAACTACACCACGGCCCGGTCCAACATGGGGCTCGCCATCGGAACCAACGTCCAGGCATACGACGCAGAACTTGCGGCGATTGCGGGCCTAACCTCCGCAGCCGACCGGGTTCCCTATTTCACAGGGTCCGGCACCGCCGCCCTCGCCACTTTCACCAGCTTTGGCCGGTCCCTCGTGGACGACGCAGACGCCACCGCTGCTCGCTCGACCTTGGGCCTGGTCATCGGGACCAACGTGCAAGCCTACGACGCGGGCCTGCTCTCCATTGCCGGGCTGACCACGCTGGCCGACCGGATGATCTACACGACCGCATCCGACACCTATGCGGTCACGACCCTCACCAGCTTCGCCCGGACCCTGCTGGACGACGCAGACGCGGCGACCATGCGCGCGACCCTCGGGGTCAGCACCGGGCAGGCCGTGTCCGCCTTTGGCTTTTTCAGCGTCTCTGGTGGGTTCCTGACCTCGCTGTACGACGTGGGCCTGACCGTCGCCCGAACCGCCACAGGGCGCTTTACTGTGACCCTGGACAGCGCCGCGACCAGCGCCGACCGCTGGGGCTTCATCGTCATGGCCGGGACCAGCGCGACCAACACGGTTAACTGCACGGAGAAGCCGACGCGGACCAGCACGGTTGGCTATTTCGACGTGCGTAATTCCGGTGGCTCCTACGCCGACCCCACCTCCTTTACCATCATGGCAGTTGTGACCTGATGGCCACGCATCCTCGCAATCCCTACGACCGCAATCATGCCGACCTTGAAGCCTTCCGGGCAGAGGTGCGTGACGGCATGGAAGAGATGCGCCAGCAACATGCGGCTCTCATCTCGGCCATCGGCCATGCGTCCGACGACGGAAAGGGCGGATCCGGCCTGTTGGGCGAAGTCATGCGCCTCAAGAACGACGTGCGCGGCCTGCTCGACCTCAAGACCAAGGGGATGGGGTTCATCGGCGCCATCGTCCTGTTCGGCGCGCTGATCATCTTGGGGCTCAAGGGCTGGATCGCCGGTCTGGCCCCCACACACCCCGCGCCATAGGACTCCCCCGTGACTGCCATCCCCGACGCCGCCATTGATATCGTCACCCGCTGGGAAGGTCTCAAGCTGAAGGCATACCTGTGCCCGGCTGGCGTCTGGACGATTGGCTACGGCAGCACCGGCCCGAGCGTGGTCAAGGGCCTGACTATTACCAAGGCGCAGGCGATCACCCTGTTGCGCGCCGACCTTGAGATTGCCGCCGACCGCATCTACGCCCGCATCGGGTC
>Ga0214923_10003652_pt1 | contig 19168 bp, 18 predicted proteins | sample LL1510_MetaG_FD_177993 | JGI IMG/M metagenome (GOLD analysis project Ga0214923, IMG submission 177993) | Freshwater microbial communities from Lake Lanier, Atlanta, Georgia, United States - LL-1510 | ecosystem: Environmental > Aquatic > Freshwater > Lake | place: USA: Georgia | collected...
GATGATTTAGAAAAAATAGAAATAATAAATAAGGAAAATAAGTATATAGTAAATGAATTAATAAGATATTACAATTATATATATAATAATTATACAACATCAGAGAAAACAACAAAAGAGAATTTTTATAAATTAGCTGCGCTTAAAAAAACAATAATAATTATAGCAAAATTAAAGAAAAAATTAGTAAGAGGTGAAGATTTAGAAGATATAAAAGGGATTGGACCAAAGACAGTAGGTAGAATAAATGAAATAATAAAAACAGGACGTTTATCAGAAATAGAAAAAGAAGATACAGTTAAATCTGAATTATCGGATATTTACGGAATAGGGCCAGTTAAAGCATCATATTACTATGACAAATACAAGATAACAAAACTAGATGATTTTGTTGATAAAGTCAAAAAAGGAGAAATTAAGATAACAAAACAGATTGAATTAGGTTTAAAATACAGGAATAAATTGGTTAATAAAATACCAAGATTATTAATAGCAAGATTAGAAAATTGGGTTCAACAGAGATTATACAGCACAGATAAAAATTTTGTTTCTGTAATATGTGGTTCATATAGGAGAGAAAAAGATTTTTCGTCTGATATTGATATTTTAATTACACATAAAGAATTAAAAGATATAAATAAATCAAAAGTATATTTAGAAAAAGCGGTTAAAAGTCTTAATTTTTTAGTGGATAATTTAACAGAAAACTATGCTAGTCATTATCAAGGTTTTGGCTCAGTATTAAAAATTACAGATTTACCAAAAGTAGATTTTAACATAGGTAGTGTTATAAGAGTTGATATTATAATAGTTCCGACAGATTCATTTTTTACAGCATTACTACATTTTACTGGTTCAGGAGAATTTAATCAAAAATTAAGAATTCATGCTAAAAATCTAGATATGAAATTATCTGAATATGGATTATACAGATATATAAAAAAAAAATATGTACCAATTAAAATAGAATCTGAAGAAGATATATTTAAAAATTTATTATTAAAATATTTACCACCGAATAAAAGATAAATATTAAAAATAATTATATTATATATTAACTAATTTAATAATACTTTTTTTACTAATAACTTTAACATCTGAACCTAATTCAGCTATCAAACATAATTCTTGTTCCTTATCACTTGAAAAAATGATAGTATTATTAATTATAATATTATTATTTATAGCAATATTTTTGTTAATAAATTGTTGCTTACTACCTTTAATTATTCTAATATTTTTATTATTTTTTTCCTTAATACCGAGAGAAAAGAAAGAATAATCAATAATATTATTAGTTTCAATTTTAAGATGAATAGAATAATTTATAATATAATTAGAATAGTTACATAATTTAATGAATGATTTTTTGGTAGAAGTGTTTGAATCAGATTCATTATCAGTATAATCATCATTATCACAATCATCAAATAATAATCCTATATATTTTTTAGAATATTTTTGAGGTAATGATATACGAAATGCTTTTATTTTATTTGAAATATTAGAAGTATTTTTATCTATACTTTTTATTTTTTGTTTCAAAGTATCTAATAAAACATTAATATTATCTTTTGAATTTTTATTTTTATTATCTTTAAAATTTTTATTCATAATAGTAGTTCTATAATATTAATTAATAAATAATAAAAAATGTATTAATTTAATATTTTATCTAAACTTTTATTTAATTTATAACAGATTTTATTATAGATATCATCTTTTAAATTTATATGATATATTGTTTTTAAACTTACATTAAATTTAATCATTAATTTATTTTTATATTGATCCAAACTATATCCATAATTTCTAATAAATACCATAAATTTATTTAATTGATTATCATTTAATATCTCTTTAAAATCTGTTTGAAAATTGGTTAAAATGTAATTATTTATTAAATTAATAACTTCTTTACTGCTTAAATTTTCATAAAGTAATCTTACTTCTAAAAATAAAAAACACCATGCTAAACAATAACCACCTGGGTCACCATAAGATTTAAAATTATTATTATATTCAATAGTTTTAGTTTGATAGCCAGGGTAAGTTTGAATAATATTATATTTATAATTTACAATATCAGCAATTTTAATTTTCAATAAATTATCTAAACCATCAATAGATTCATTATAAATATCACCATATGGTTCAAATCTTTCCACTAATTTATATTTATTATCAATTAGAATAAGATTAGCATGTCTAATATTATTTTCAGTATTAACTATTGATAATTTAATATAAATAAATCTTTTTTTATAGTTATCAACACATTTATTTTTTATATAATTAATAAGACATTGATTTATATAATAAGTATTTTCATTTTTCCAAATTATAAGATGATAATGCAAACTATAAAAATTATTTAAATATAAGTTTAGGATTCCAATAATATTAATATCATTTTGTGATATTTCTAATTTAAATATTTCATTAATTTGTTTTGTTTTATCATAATTATCAAAACAAATATCTAATTTTTTTTATATTTAGTAATAATCATATGTGTATAAATAATATTATGTAATGTATCTGAATTAAAAATACCAATATTAGTAATATTACAACAAAATAGTTTTTTTAATTTTAAGAAATTATTTTTTTTTTCTTTGTATTGAATATTTAATTTTTCAAAAAACTTATTATTTTTTATAAGATCATAAATAGATATATTTTCTAAATTTTTTTCAAAAATTAAATCATGATTATCAAGAGTTTTTAATAAATTTAATACTAATTCATTTTCAATATTAAATTTATTAATAAATAACAAAATTATATTATTATTATTAGTATCTCTTAATTCTAATAAATTACTTTTATTTAAAATTTCTATAATTAATTTAGGAACATTTTGATTAACACTATTAACTAAATTAAAAATTATATTATCATCTACATTTTTAAAATTAATTATACTTGCATTATTTATAATATAATTAAATGATTTAATGTGGTTATTAAAAAATAAAATATCAATACATAAATGATTATTTAATGTTTGAGTAATTTCAATATTATTTATATTAATTTTATTTAATAAATAAAATAAAAAATCATCATTATCAATTTTAACACATAATTTATTAATTATTAATTGTGATAATGAATTAATTTTAAATAAAAATTTTAGAATGTTTAATAATGGTTTAATAAAATTATATTTATCATCATCATTGTTATTTAAATTATTGTTTAAATTATTATTTTTATTTATAAGGATAATTAGCATATCAATAAAATTATTTTTAGTTTTATCAACATGTAAAATAATTTTATTTAAAAAAGACTTATTTTTAACATAAATAAATTGTAAAAGTTCTAAAATATAAATATTTAAATTATCAACTAATATCAATGATTGTAATAAATTTTTTTCAACTAAATTTTTAAAATTTAAAATTTTATAATTAGTTTTTATAAGATCTTTTATAATATCATATTCTTTATAATCTATCAAAATATTTAAACTATTTTTTCCTAATTTATTATTAAATCCTAATAATATTAAATTATCTTTTATATATTCATATTTATTAGGGTCTTTAACGTATAGAAGTATATTTTTAGTTATTTCTAATTCTGTATTTGATATTTGTTTAATATATTCATCCATAATTTTAATAATATAAATAACTAAAATATTTTATTATCTTTAAAAGAAAATAAAATATATTGTATTTTTATTTTTAGGGTTTAGATTCTTGTCTACAATCAGATTTAACATATGTAGTTGCCCAATAACCAACTAGAAGAGATAAAAGTACGTTTAAATATAATTTCATATCATCTTTTTTAACTGTTGGTACTGAACCATCAGTATTTTCTTTATATAAAAGGAAATAATTAACTATCCAAAAAGTAGCAATAGTAAGTGCTGCTTGAACACCTAAACAACTCCAATCAACATTTGTCATGAAATATTATATATAATAATATTATATAAAATAAAAAAAATAAATTAATCTATATGAAAATTAACATTATGGATAATTGTTATATGTGTCTAGAAAAAACTTCTATATATTTTTTATCTAAACATTGCAATTGTAAAATATATTGTCATGAAAATTGTTTAAAAAAAATATTAAAATTAGATAAATGTATTATATGTAAAAAAAAAATTAATAATAATTTATCTTATAAAATAAATGAAGAAACTGAAAAAATATTTATACTAAAGATATTAAAAAAACTACATGATAACTTTATAATAAATAATATTTTAAAAATAAAATCAAGTTTTAATTTTTTATTTTTTGTAATTTATTCAATTGTTATTTCATTATTAACTATATTTTTATCAATTTTTGTTTTGATTATATATTCCATATATTATCTTTATTATTATTATAAATATAAAAATAACTATAATAGTTATGTAAAATTTAAAATAAAAGAATAATTTATTTTATCTCAGTTTGTATATCTGTATTACTTATTTGAGGATTTTGACTCCATTTATTTTGTGTTATACCATAAATATTTACATAATTATTTGAAGCTAAATCACTTAACCAACTATCAATTTGTTTTTTTATAGGGAAAGCTTTTGATAATAATTTTATTGATCCTTTTTTATTTATAATATATGCATGCATTTCATAGAATGAATATATTTTATCTATATAATTATTAATATTTTTATAATTATTATAAATCCCTCCAAATAATATTATATCCCAATCATTTGGTGCATTATTTTTAATTATTTCTTGTAATTCTATAAAACTAAATGCTGGATTAGCATCATCTTCAAATATTATAATATAATCTAAATTATCTATTTCTAATTTTTTCCAAAGATTAATATGTGATAAATAACATCCTACAGCACCATAAGATAGTTCATGATGTTCTTTGCGATAATTATCTAAAATACTTTTCATAGCAGATGGTTCTATTATTTGAATTAACTCATTATTTGATATATTTTTACCATTTACAGCGGGATATCTAATTACATTTTTAAAATTATATTGATTTAATAAATTATTTGTTACATCAAATCTATCTTTACGAGAATCTAAATTAATTAGATATTTTTCAAGTTTATCTAAACTAAAATTCTCTATTTTTATATTATTACAATTATGTGTTAATAAAAGTAAAACAAGAATTATTAAAATTATAATAATAATCATCTAATATATATAGTTAATAAAAAAATATATTTTTATAGAGTTTAAAAAATAATAAAATTTTGATAATAATATATAAATGTCTCAAGAATTATCAAAATTTAATAAAATTTTTAATAATCTTACAGATACTTCATTTAAATCTGATACGGATGATAAAAATAATGAAAATAGTAATAATGAAAATAGTAATAATGAAAATAGTAATAATGATGAACAAGAAACACAAAATAGTTCTATTACAGATAGTTCATCTTGTGAAGATGAAATACATATAATGGAATACGAAAAAAAATATAAATTAAAATTTCAGATAAACAAAAAAAATTTATCTGAAGAATTAAGAGATATTGAAACAGATAATTTATTAGAAATAGAAGAAGAAGTTATAAAAAATAATTACGATTATATTTTAAATAATATTTCAAAAAATAAAGATAAATTATTATGTAATGGTCAATGTACTAATAAACATAATTTTAATAATAATATAATAGAAAATTTAAAAAATAATAAATCGTTTAAGACAAAAGACAAGTGTTATAAAAATAATTTATATTATGCTTTAAAAAACAATATTAGAGGAATTAAGACAATTTACAATTTATTATTAAGATTAATAGTAATACATCCTAAATATAGAAATAAATGTAAATGTTGTATCATAGAAAATGATAAAGAATTATTAAAAAATTTTGATATAGATTTTAAGAAAAATGAAAAACATATTAATAATCAAACTATTTTATATTTAAATTTTTTAATTAATAAATTTTTAGGAATTGTTTCATTATTACAATGTGAATGTAAATTTGATAAATTACAAACATATTATACATTAAATTATTGTAATTATAATGATTATTATGAAATATATGTAAAGACAATTCCAATAATAATACAATTATTAAAAGTTAATTATAATATAGATAAGAATAATAATAAATATGAATTAAGTTTAATAAAACCAGATAAATGTATTCATGAAGATATTAGATATTATAATAATTTTGTATATTGTAAATATAATAAATATGAAAAAGAATTAACAGATGATTTTAATACAAATTATATAATAAAAAATCTTGAAATAATAAATGAATGGTTAAAGAAAAATTTTAAAATTTGTAATTTATTATTTAATGAGCAAAATTTAATACTTTACAAATATTTTATAGAAAATTATATTAATCTTTTAGATGTGAATATAGATAATATAAACATCATATTAAGTAAATTATATAAAAATACAAATATAATAGATATAAATTATACTTCAAATGATGAAAATTTAGTTCAAATAATTTTAAATAATAATAGAGAAGAAATTGGATATAATTTAGTAAAATTCACAATTAATAAATTAAAAGAAATTAATAAAATTAATAAAAATTATGATATTAATAATTTTTTATTATTCTATACTGGTCAATGTATTAGATATAAAAAATACAAATATGGATTAGAATTTATAGAAAGTATTGAAAATATAATAGATAATAAAAATTATTATAACATGATAGAATATATTATTAACGAATTAATAACAAATAAAGATATTGAAATAAATAATAAAGTATTATATTTTAAGATTATAAATAAAAATAGAATTAATATAATTAATATAAAAATATTAGATAAATTAACAGAAGTTTATGATGGTGATTTAATATTAAGTAAATTTGACAAATCAGATAATATTTTTATAGGTTCATTTAAGACAATAGAGGATATAATTTATATAATAAAAAAATGTATAATTTATAGAAAATCGGTAATATTAGATTATTTGTTATATCATTTAGATGATAATATAAGTAATATAAATAAGAAAAATAATAATATAATTAATCCCTATCAAATTCTATTTATAAATAAAGAAAATGATAATAGTGAAATAGTATATTTAGATTTAATAGATATTATACATAAATATAAATATAATATTAATGAAGATTTCATCAAAAATGATAATGAAAAATTTACTTATTTGAATTTATGTATAAAGAAAAATTACATAGAATTAGGAATAAAAATAATTAATTATAATATAATAATTAATAATCTTTTTGAAAATAAAACAATAATATTTCATTGTATAGATAATAAAAATCATTTAATTGCAAATTCAATATTACAAAAAAATAAAGAATTAGGAAATATTCTTTATAATGGTAAAAATATAATTAATTATTTATTTGAAAAAAAAGAAGGAGAAATTAATGAAAATATAAAAATAAAATTTTTATTAATATTTTTAAAAAATAATTTTATTAATATTAATAATCAAGATAAAATTAATCAAAATATAGGATTTTTAATATTAAAAAGCAATTTTAAAAAATATAATAAGATTATTTTATTTAAAATTATCTGTAATAATATAGATCCATTATTAAAAAGTGATAAAATACCATTAATAGTTTATAGTATGTTACTAGATGAATTTGAAATAACTTATATGTTAATGAATAAATTAATTGATTCAAAAAAAATATTAAAAACTTTAAATGATGGTATCTTTTCATATTATTTAAATAGTAATGAGTATAATGATGAAATAAATTATATACCAATAATTTTAAAATTTATTAGAGATTACGATAGGAGTAAAATATTAGATAGTAATATTGAATTAGATATTATAGCTGAACAAAATAAATCTGAAAATATATTAGTAATGATTTTAAAAATTATATGTTATTTTATTAAAAATTACATAGATATTGAAGATAATACATCTATATTAGTAGATATCCATAAAGGGACATCTAAAATAATAAATGATAATAATAAAAATAATATTTTAAAAAATAATTATATAAAATCAAAAAAAAATATTGTTAAAGTAAATTATAAAAAATCCAAATTATATTATGAAAAACAAGAAGAAATTAATCAATATATTGAATTATCTAATGATAATAATGATGATATATTAGAAACAGATACTATGCAGAATAGTAATATATGGAAAACAACAACACTTGAAACTGATTCAGAAAGTTCTGAAATTGAAGTTTCTAAAATATGTTTTAATTAATTTATAATTAATATATAAATATAAATTATGAATGGTTAATAAAATTAATATTTCTTTTACTTCAATTAAAGGTAGGCGTGTTAGTAATGAAGATGAACATACAATTATAACAAATATTAATAATTCTAATGAAAATATGAATAATATTAATTTATTTGGTATTTATGATGGTCATGGTGGAGATGAGATATCTAAATATGTATCAGAAGAATTGCCACTACATTATTGCACTAAAGAAAAAAGTTGTCCTTTTAAAAAAAAATATCATGAAAATGTTTTTAATCATTTGCAAGAAAAAATATTAAAAAAAAAAGAAGGACATCGTGCAGGTTCAACTTGCTTACTTAATATAATGTATAAATATCATGATGAATTACATTTTAATACAGTTAATCTAGGTGATTCAAGATTAGTTATTGTTTATAAAAGTGGTCATACAAAACAAATTACAACAGATCATAAACCAGATGATGATATAGAAAAAAGTAGAATAGAAAAAATAGGTGGAGAAGTATATAAAGATTCTGAAGGTGTTTTTAGAGTTGGTCAATTATCTCTTGCGAGAGCTTTTGGTGATGGTGATAATGCTCCTTACATATCACAAGTTCCAGATGTTTATTATAATAAAATAACAAATAACACAAAATATATTGTTATGGCTTGTGATGGATTATGGGATGTAGTTGATAATAAAGAATTATTTCCTTTATTAGAAGGTTATAAAAAAGAAAATTCAAAAAATTTAGCAGCTAATCTTGCGCAAGAAGCTTTAAAAAAAGGTTCATATGATAATGTTAGTATAATAATTTTAGAGTTTGAATAAATTTAAGAATTTATAAATTTAAGATTCGTCATCATGTAAATCATCATAATTTTCTAATATTTCTTCAATAATTTTAAATCTTGTATCTAAATTAATTATATCAATTTTATTAATATCAGATTCTTCTAATGGAATCCATTTATTATTTATTAATAAGCATTTCATAATAATATTTTCTTTATTAAGAAATAAATTCTTACATTTAAGAGACAAAATAAATGTTGGTATATAAGCAATTCCTATTTTTCTTTTAATATATTTATTTTTATAATTAAAAATAGCGAATAGCTTATAAACATCATTCATTAAAGTTTTTTTCATTTCAAGATTGAGAATAATTTCTTTAATATTTTCAATATCCTTAATTTCATATTTATATATGATTTTTTTATCAATATTATTACAATCTTTATCTTCAATATCTTCTTCTAGCTTTAGTAAATTATTATCAATATTCTCAATACCTTTAACTAATTCTTCTTTAATTTTTTCATCATTCTTATCAAAAATATATATTAATTTACTACCTGATAATTCTGGATAGAAAGCAATTCCTTTTATGTTATATTTTTTTGTATTATTAAGTATATTATCTTGAAATAAACTTGATATCTGATTTAATTCATAGGGTTGTGAAATAAATAATTCAATATTATTATTATTATTAACTTCAACATATTTATTAATTATATCATTAATTATATACATCTTTTTTTTATAATTCATGTTAATTATACTTTTTCCATTTAAAACAAAAACATCTGTTATCATAAATAACATCTTTGTTTTCCCATCTCCATTCGTATTAACATTAACTACATTATTTTTTAAAGATATTTTATTAACATCATTATCAATTAAAATACCATCAATTATAGTTCCATCATATATTTTTAAATCAACTGATAATTTAATTTCTGTAAATCTAACTTTTGCTTTATTCAAAGTTTGTCTATTATAACTAATACTTCTTCTATCAATTAAATAACTATAATAATTATTATTTTTTTTCATAAAAATTATAATTGAATTAATACCACAACTATTTCCAGATACATAATATCTATCATTTTTTAATTCATAAATATCACCAACATTTTTAATAATTGTATATTTATGATCTCCGATTTCAATTCTATTGTATAAATAATCTAAAATTGATTCCTTTATTGATATATTTATATTATCATTATAATATTCATTATTATCATTATTTATTAAATTATTTTCCTTCTTTTCATAATGTTTATTATATTGTTGACTATGATTTTGATAATTAGGTTTGTTATTAAAATTATGTTTATACATATATATAATATTATATATATCCATTATATTATATCATTTTCAATAATTTTTATAATACACTAGCATAGGTATCATCAGAATTACTATCATTTACTCCTTCAACCGGTCCATTAACACATTGATTTTTCACTTCACTATAAGTTGTTGATAATAAATTATTATAAACATCACTTACTTTTTTACCATAAGAATTTAATCCACATGTTCCTGTATTAGATGTTCTTAATTCAGCTATTTTATCAACGGATGTTTCCATAACTCCATTTCTTTCAATATAATCATTAAAATCAGCAAATTTATTGCGATTATTTAATCTTCTTTGATTAATTTTTACTTCATCTTCTTCATTAACAGTTGAATTTTCATTTTGATTTATCATATTCCTTGTTTGTCTATCATCATTTGAGGTACATGTTACACAATCTCTTTTATTATTTCTATCTAATGCTAAATGTCCTAAAGTAAAAACATCAGGATTATTATATTCATTAGTAAAAATACCTTCACAATTATTGTTTTCAGATAGATTACATCTTCTAAGATTACTTAATTGACAATCTTTAGGACATTCTATCTGATGTCTATACATTCTAAAATATTTCTTTTTATAATCATCAACTAATTCTTTTTGTTGTTCATCCATATTACATGCTTGCTCACCATTTAAAAATCCACTTATATTTTCAGAACTAGATAATTTATTTACATTATTAGGCATATTATCATATTCTAAATTAGCAAAAGATTCTATTTGATTTTCCATTTGATTTTCCATTTGTTTTTCCATTTGATTTTCCATTTTAATATGATTATATTTATCATTAATTCTTTTTAAAAATTTTTCAGTATCATCCATATCTAGATTAATAGGTTCTCTATTTGTATTCATTTCCATTTCTATATTTGAATTTGTATTCATTTCCATTTCAGATGATAAATTATAATAAGAATTTAATTGATTATTATTATCATTAGAATATCTATCACTTGAATATATATTATCATTAACGCTAGCATAATTTATTCTACCTCTAAATTTTTCATCAATATCATCAATATCATTACAACTATTATTTTTATTAAAATAGTATACAACAACAAAAATAATTAAAATTATAAAAATAAAAATTAATATTTGATCTAGACATTGTGAATCTCTATGCATTTCTGAATAATCCATTATATTATATTATATTATAATACTATTATTTTTTTTTTTTAATAATAATATTATATGAATATAACACAATTAATAATTATATCTATACTTATTATAACACTTTCAATATTATTTTTTGATATATTTTATTATCAAGATTGTAATACAGCTAATAATTATGAATTTTTTAATATGTTCAAAGAAGATAATATAGAAATTAATAATAATTTATCTTATAAAAAATTATATTATAATACAGATTGTGCTTATCAAAAAACTGGATGTTTTTATGAAACATTAAAGAATAACAACTTTAAAAAAACAAATAATATTTTAGAAGCAGCATTAATAATGCCATGTACATATGAAACAACAGACAAAGAAATAGCAGAAATAAAATGGAAAAATATATCAAATAATATTTATGGAAAAAATGTTAGAATTTTTATGTTTAGAAATACGGATTATTTAGTCTCAAAAATTGTATTATGGTTAATGATTAAAAAATATTATGGTAAAGAAAAAGCTAAAAATTTTATGCCTTATACATGGAATTTAAATAATAAAATGGATATTGAAGATTTTAAAAAAAATTTTATTAAAGGTAAATTATACATAGTTAAAAATAATTCACAAAGACAAGAAGGATTAGCTATCATGGATGATTTAGATAAAATAATTAATTCAAATAATAAATATTTATTAGTTCAAGAATTATTACAAGATCCTTATTTAATAAATGGTAGAAAAATAAACCTAAGAGTTTATTGTTTATTTATTAAAGATCATAAAGGTACTGTTAGAGTTTGTATTTATAAAGATGGATTTATGTATTATACTCCAGATTTATTTGAAAAAAATACTAAAGAATTTTCTAAAAATATTACAACAGGTTATATAGATAGGAAAATTTACGATGAAAATCCTCTTACACATATGGATTTTCGTAATTATTTAGACTCAAACCGAAAATTAACTGAAATTGAAAATAATATTAGAAATATTAAAAATATTAAATTATCTGAATACATTTTTGTTCAAATATATAGTCTATTAAAAGGTGTTTTTGATATTTATTTAGACTTGCTAACTATAGATAATCTAGGACTTGGTTTTCAATTATATGGGGCAGATATAGCTATTGATGATAAATTAAATCCTTCACTTATGGAAATTAATAAAGGTCCAGATTTATCTGCTAAAGATGAAAAAGATAGAAATGTTAAATTAAAATTATCAGAAGATATTTTAAAATCAATTGGATTATTATCTAATCAAAATAATAATTTTATAACAGTAATTGATCTTAAAAAAATAAATTAATTATGATAATTATTAAGTAGAGTAAAAATAAAAATTATTATGTGGAGTAAAATAATATATTAACCATACTATGGCTAATGAAAATATAATTGTTATAAAGCAACAATTAATATCTTTATATTTATTTGTAATCATTATTAAAAGTATGTATATATTTATGATCGAAATTAATTATTGTTTTATATATTTCTAAACTTAATAATATATTCTTCCTTAAATTATTGTTATTTTCAATTAATGTTTTTATATGAGTAAAGTCATTATTCATTATATAATCTATAATTATATTATTTTTTATTATTTTTATATTTATTTCCTTTTAGGAACTTTTAAAATAATTTGCGGCATGGGCCGTGATATGTAAATTATTATTATACCTACTAATATTAATAATAAGAATAAATCTGTATTTATTTCAATCATTTATATAAATTAATTATATTTTTATTTTATTTATAACTATATTTTAATTATAAGGTGTTTCAAAATAAACTCCATCTATTAATTCAGATTTATTTTCTTTAATATCATAATAATCATCTGAATAATTTTCATTATTGGTATAAGCCTCAAAATTATTTTCATAATTTATTTTATTTTTATTATTTATTCTTTCATTTTCCTTTTTAAGTGATGGCAAACTTTCTTTTTTAATATCTTGATGTGCAACTCTATTATAATTCATTTCACTTAATTCATCAATTATACTTAATATTTCACTTTTTTCTTTCTCTAATAATTCTCTTTCTCTTCTTATTTTTTGAATTAGTTCTTTTTCTTTTTTCTTATTATTTTTTTCTATCTCTTTCTCTATTTCTTTTTCTTTCTCTTTTTCTTTCATATTTGTATCATTTTCATCATCATTATTAATATTTTTAGAAAAATATTTAAATAATAAAAATAAGATAATAAAAATAATAATAATAATTAATAATAGATTATGTTCAACATAATTTTTATAAAAAAAAGACATTGATGATTGTTTTTGCGGTTGAGTTATAATTGGTTTATTGATTAAATCATCAAAATATCCTGAAATATTTTTACTAATTAAATTACTATTCATAATAATTTAATTGAATAAAATAAAATTTATTACCTAACAAAATTAAAATCTATCTTTTTATATTTTAAATTCTATAATATAAGGTTATATTAATAATAAATTATATAATTTTAAAATATAGTAAGTATGTTTAATTCTAATAAATTGGTTGATCAAATGAAAATAACACCAGATAAATTAGGCAATGGAGCTTTTGGTAGTGTTTATGTTGCTGTTGATAATAATAACAATAATATTGCTGTTAAATGTGAATCAAAGGAAAAAAAAGATAATAGTTTAACATTACTAAGAGAATTTAAAATATCAAGAAAAATATTTATTATTAACAAGTATATTAATATTAATGAAAATAATAATAATGAATTATATAAAAATATTATTGAAAATTTAGAAAATAATAATAGTATTAAAATTTACAATCATATAATCAATAATGATTTACTTTTAATTCCACCTGAACTTAATAGTTATAATTCAACTAATAATAAATCTGAAAGAGTAGAAAATAATAATTTATATAAAATTATTCCTCAAGTTTATTCATATATTGAATGTAATGATTTTAATTTTTTAACGATGCAGTTATGTGGTGATAATTTTGAAAATATATTGGAAAATCATAAATTTACTGAAAATTGTAAATTTTATCTTGCTTATCATTTTTTATATATTTTATCTTGCATTCATAAATGTGGTATTATTCATAGAGATATTAAATTATCTAATTTTGTTTTAAATGATAAAATTAATAATAATATAAATAAACTAATACCTATGATTATTGATTTAGGATTATCTAAAGAGTATTATAGATACGAAAATGGTAAGGTTTTGTTAAATCAACCTTATCAAATTAAAAGTATTACTGGAACTATTAGATATATTAGTATGAATATTCATGCTTTTAATAGTCCAACTATCGTTGATGATTTAATTAGTTTATGTTATTGTTTAATCGTTATTATGACAGAAAAACAATTACCATGGGTTGGACATAAAAAAGATACTGATAAATTTGATTTTGACAATCATACTCAAAATGATTGTAAATGTGGTTATCATAGAAATAAAACTAATAAAAATTTAAAATTTAATACAATCGCTGAAATTAAATTTCATACTCCTTATGAGGAATATATTCCAAGAAAATATTCTTTCTTAATAAAATGGCTAAATTATTTATATTCTTTAAAATCTAAACAATTACCTAATTATAATCATCTCTATAAAATTTTAAAAAATAATTCACCTAATATAGAATTTAATAAACTTTTTTTTGAATTATTATAAACTTTTTTATTTATTATAATCTTCTAATATCTTCTAAAAAATGGATTTAATCTCTTATTTTGAGGTTTTTTAGTTTCTAATTTATTTTCAATTACTATCTTTTCAGTTGAATTTTCTTCCTCTTTTAATACTTGTTCTAATTTGTTTTTTTCATTCACTATCTCTACATTCTTATTCTTTAAATTTTCCTTTATCTTTAATAATAATTCTAATTTTGTTAATCCTTCTATTCTTAATTTTTGTTCTTCTAATTCTGTTTTTAATGTTTTTATTTCTTCTTCTAATCTATTATTTTCTTGTTTTAAACTCTCATTTTCTTGATTTAAATTAATATTTTCTTGTTTTAAACTAACAACTTCGTATAAATCTTTTTTAACTTCTAAATTATTATCATCTTGTAAATCATTAATATTATAATTTTGCATTTTTTCAATATTATCATCTAGTTGTTCTTCTTCAACATTAACATTTTGTTGTGTTTCTTCTATATTATCATTTTGTTGAGTTTCTTCATCATCTTGTAAATTTTTACCATTATTATTAGGTTTTCTATTTTTTTTTCCCATATGATTTTTAAATATATAAAAATACTTATATATTAAAAAAATAATTAAAACACACTTTCTTTTATAGTGTGATATAAAAATAAAATAAATTATCCACCTCTAAGTCTTAGAACAAGATGGAGCGTAGATTCACTTCCAATATTATAACTTGAAACGGTATTTCCGTCTTCTAATTGTTTTCCATTATATACAATTCTTTGCTGATCTACTGGAATTCCTTCTTTATCAGCAATTTGCTTTTTAATGGAATCAATTGTATCATTATCATCTACTTCTAGTGTAATATTTTTACCTTGTAAGGTTTTAATAAAAATTTGTTTTTTATTACTTCCTTCACCTAAACCACCTCCTCTAAGACGGAGAACTAAGTGTAGCGTGCTCTCTTTTTGAATATTATAATCATTAAGAGTTCTATCATCTTCTAATTGCTTACCAGCAAAAATAAGACGTTGTTGATCAGGTGGGATACCTTCTTTATCTTGGATTTTAGCTTTTACAGCATTAATAGTGTCAGATGTTTCTACTTCTAAAGTAATAGTCTTTCCAGTAAGAGTCTTAATAAAAACCTGCATGCTATAATATCTATATATATATTATTTATATATGATAATTATAAATCAACTTTTTTTATTATTATTCATCATTTTTCTTTATATAATAACAAATAGGCAATAGATGCTTACCTATCTTAATACATACTTTATCATTAAAAGAATTAGAATTTGTTATATAATTAACATCAAAACTAACAATTAAAGCTTTAATAACAGGTTCTAATTCATTTCTAGTGACATATTGTTTATTAGTTTTATTAATAAGATTATATATATAATTAAAATTTTTATTCTTTAATTTTTCATCAAAAATGGATTCAAATATTATATTGAGAATACACTTACATTCCGATTTATCAAAATTTTTTTTATTTTTACTAAAAATATTTACAACATCTTGTGCAATATCCTCAAATAATTCCACATCAATATTATCTATATTATATTTATCAGAACTCATTAATAATATTATATATAAAAAAAATATAGTGAATATAAAATTAAACGAATAAATTAATTTTTTTTTAAACTTAATAATTTTTTTAATAAATCTTTAGCCATATAGCTACTAATTAATCTAATATTATTATTAAATTTGTAATCAAATGAATTAGAATTGTCATCAAACGGATTTTTAAAACCAATTATAGAAATATTTAAAATTCCATTATATGTTATTTTAAATAATAATTTAATTAATATTTTTCCTTTAGGTAATGGTGGTATTCCAATTATTTTATATGAACCGATGAGACTATTATTAGTACAGTCTCCCTCATCATTTCCTTCATAAACTAATATATCTATATTTCTTTGACAATCATATGATGTTGTAAATGTTTTTTCAACGCTTGTTGGAATTTTTGAATTCTTCTTTATCATTACAGATAATTTATTGTCCTGACCTGATATACCTATATTCATTGGTATAATATCTAATAGCGTAATATCATTATCTAATCTACCAAGTTTATTTAATAAACATGCTCCGTCTGCTACGATTGTCTTATACAGTAAATTATTCTTACTAATAACTGATGTGGCTATTTCTTTATCATTTATTTTAACTATACTGAATAATTTTTCATAAAGTAATGGTATTTGTGTAGGACCACCAATTAATATAATATTGTCTATTTCATATTTCCTACTCATGTTAATAACTGATAATAACATCTCATCTATCAAATCATTTATTAACATGTTAAAATATTGTCTTGAATATGATAGTTTAATCGTATTTTTAATTATTATTTCATTATTCTGTATAATTGGCACATCCTCTAATATAATACAGTGATTTGTAGAAAAACTTAATTTTATTTTAATCTCTTCAGCATATTTTTTTAATTTATTCCTTAACCTTATATTTGACGGATCTAAATTATATTTATTGTATATGTCTTTCAAAATAACATTGTCGATATCTAATCCACCTAGAGAACTATTACCATCTATATCTAAAATCTCACATGTATTATTTTCATAATGATATTCAATAACTGTTGTGTCAATTGTCCCACCTCCTAAATCATAAATTATAAATTTTTTATTTGAATCGCATACTTCGTAAAAATGTTTAATGTAATATATTGATGCAGCTGTAGGCTCATTATAAATTCTATATATATCAAAACCAGAATTTTCAACAGATAATTTAAGCTGATTTCTTTGTAAATCATTAAAATATGCAGGTATTGTTATAGCTGTACTTATTTTTTGTTTATCTGATAAATTAAGTTTTGATGATATTATTTCCCTTAAACCTATAAAAAATAATTTTACAATATCAATTAATGATATTTTAATATATTTATTATTATCACTATTAGTTAAAATATTAAAATATATAGTTTCATCATCTAGTGTATAAATATTAGAAAAATTGAATAATAATTCAGTATTAATAACTTTACTATTTTTATTAATTCCTAAAAATCGTTTGAATTGATAAAAATAATTTTCATGAATTTTTTGTTGAGATAAAGCTTCATTTGCTCCATAACCTATAATATAATGTTTAGTATAAACAAAATCATTTATTGATAAATTTTCATCAATTTCATCTTTATAAAAATATATTGTTGTTGGAATTAAAACATCTCCTGAAAAATCATCAAGAATATGTTGTATAGAATTTACTGATGTGTTAGAATTTTGTATTAAAGATATTACTGAATTACAAGTTCCAAAATCTATAGCTAGATATTCACTATTATTGTTTGAAAAAGACATATAATATGTTCTTAATAGTATAAATTTTAAATTATAAATATTTTAGTTAGATCTTTACAAAAAATTTAGGCAAATTACTATTTACATAAATAACAGATTTATTTAATAGTTAGTTTTATTAAAGTAATAAAAATATTTAATTTCTTTCTAATGCTTCAAATCCACACAAATCTAAATAATTTATTTTGTATAATATAAAAATTTAATATAGAGTTTATTTTACGGAAATCCGTAAAATAACCGAATTAAAAAAAATTTTTGTTTGGTTAATAAAATTAGTTGATGATAAAAAAATATAAAAACTTCAACACGTTCATTTGGAACATTGTATTCAAGTTGAAAAAATATTCTATTGTTGATAAATTAAATAAATAATTTAGCTTTTCACAGATTATCGTAATAACAACCTTTTAAGCTTCAGCACAAACTTGGGATTTTCGCTGTAATCCGGTCTTCCATACCTAAAATCCGCAGCTATACGTCTCTCCTCCAAAAGACGAATAAGTTGTTGGATAGCAGGCTTGCAGCCATAAATTCCAGCGAGAGTAAAGTTTCTAATCGTCCCCAATAAGGAACAATTGGAACGCAACTCGAGCAATCCGGCACTATAAAGTGCCGATGCATGCTCAGCAAGGAATCTTTTATTTGAAA
>Ga0214923_10003654_pt1 | contig 19160 bp, 9 predicted proteins | sample LL1510_MetaG_FD_177993 | JGI IMG/M metagenome (GOLD analysis project Ga0214923, IMG submission 177993) | Freshwater microbial communities from Lake Lanier, Atlanta, Georgia, United States - LL-1510 | ecosystem: Environmental > Aquatic > Freshwater > Lake | place: USA: Georgia | collected 2015-10-15
GAAATGGCAGGCTTTCGCTATTATATTACGTGATGTTGGGAATCGAGATGACATGGAAAGCCTCGTTGATCTTGTGAAGCGCGCTCCGCCACATTCTGAAAAACTCATTTTACATTCTGATACCGCACGAGATAAAGGCGATCTTCTCAACTGGATCATCGAGCATGAAGAAGTGCACTCATGTTTGCAAATCTGCAATCCCATCATCATCAGCGCTCCTCAATTAGAGGCAAGAAAAGAGAGGATGATTTTACTATCTACGATCTTACCATTTGACCGCGCTTATTTTGTCGAGGTTTTTAGCTCTCCTACACTTTCACCGTTGATTGCTATCTTTGCAACTAAACCAAGAGAAAGGTGGCAAGCGGCAATTGACTCTGCGCATGAAGTAGCAGATGATTTTCTTCTTTTTTGCCATGCTGCTGTGATGCTGGTTGCGTTGGAGCCAGACTATATGGATCAAGTGATGACTACTTTCAAATCCTTGGTTCCAGAGCATTTTTCTGATGCACAACGTTATTATCTTCTAAATAACGTACGTAGCTATAAGACTGAATCGCACACTGCTGCTACCTTTTTGCTTGGAGAGGGTAGCTATGATCTTAAATTGCGTTTTATCTCCTGTTTTAGCGATTTAACGCCGGAAGTCAGGACAACTTTTCTGCCTCTACTAAACCGCTTAGTCAGTTTCAATACACCCGTAGAAGCGGTAATGAACCTCTTGAGATGTTTTCAAGCAAATTGGCCGCAAAATCTTATGATACAGCGATTCGTTCGCACTGTACAAGAAAAGGGCATCCTTGTTCCTCACACCATCCGTCGAGAAGAAAATGCGATTGATCAATTAGCTCACATTCTAACCAGAAGACCAGCGATGTGGTTAGATATTAGGTATGAGGGTAATCTTGATGAAAATAGTACAGTTGAGATCTTGCGAGAAGCTGCAGCTGGCATGCGTAAGTATTTTGAGCCTATTTTAGAAGAGAGTCAAGAAGGCTTGATTCTCCGCTCTTGTAGAGAACCCACAGCTGATCAAATAGCCTTAGCCGAACAGCTGGGCAACTTGCTATTTTTGCAGTTAGCCGCAGGCGTTCAGCTTCCGAGTGACTTTCTTTTAGCTCCGCAATTCTTTGAAGGAATCGGGCGCTTACCAGAAGATGCTATGGAAAGCGAATTTAAACGGCCTTGGCCTACTCTTGATTTTTATGTTGCTCGCCATTTTTCCCAATTTGGGGCAATTAGACCCTGCTATTTGCTAGGCTATCCTCTCTATCCAACACCGCTTCCTATTCCTCTGCCGGAGCGTAAATTTGACTGCATCGAAGAGCGCATCACTCCTTCAGGAAAAGAAAAGGTCGCGCAATATTGTAATGACAATCTTGGTCCAAATTACGATGTAAACTCTGAATCATTCCGATGTATCTGTTTACTCTTCAGGGATGACCAAGATATTGCTGGCTATTCCATCAAAACGTTTTTAAAAATACCCGATTCTATAGCGAAGTTTAATCGGCTCATCCCTCTTTTCACTTCAAGAGACAAAGCTGAAGATAGGCTATTCCTCATCAGCAATCTTCCAAACGAAGTGACAGAGCAACAATTGCTTTCTGCTGCCCGCCTGATTCTTGAAGATGATAGTGCACGACAGCGCCAAAGGATCCTCATTCTAGTGGGTAATTTTAATTCCCCCACATGTTGCTATCCTTTCCTACCAGGAGATCTTCCTCAAAATCGATTAAGTATTGCACAAAAGCTTCTTGAGGATGGTCCTGATGTAATCGCTACAGCTCCTCTCTTTCCCCCTTTAAAAGGCACTCCTTTAGAAGAGCGCTATTCTATAATCAAAGAGGCAGCTGTTCTAAATCCAATAACCTTGCCAGAGCAGCAACGCCAAACACTACAAAGACTTATAATTGAATGTTGCCCCGCTTTTCGGCCTGCCTTTTGCAAAAGATTAGCCTCTCTTTCTCGTGAGGCTTTGATGCAACATCTCTCTCTATCAGTAGCTGATCTCCAAGCAGTACTCGTACTCTCAACATCTTCTCCTGAAAAGGGAGACTTTTTGTCAAAAATAGAGGCTGATGTAGAAAGAGGAAATCTCTTCAAGATTCAATTAGCGCTTGATTTTTCGGCAAGGTTTCCAAATCTTGGCAGTTGCATATACGAGATGATGCACCCAACGAGTCATCTTGACTCTTTGGCACACTATTTGTATTCCTATGTTCATTTAGAGAGCCTTGAAGAACTGATCAAAGTACTTTATGAAATGGCTCCAGAAGAACGTGAATGGCTCTTCTCTAAACTCTCCCCTTATCTGAACACTCCCCTAGTCCTAGATCTGATCAAACTTCCCCACTCTGAAAGATTAATGATCTTTGAGAGGTTTGATGAATTAGTTCTTACGAGGTTAGATACAGCTAGGGGGGGACGCCTTCTTTTTGAAACAATCTATCGAGTCGGGGCTGAGCGAGATAAAGCTTGTCATTACCTCCGAGCATTTTTCCGTGAAGATGATAATTCCGATTTGAGAGAAGAACTTTTCGAAAGGACACGTTACTCTAGAACAGCAGCTGAAGTTGCTGATGCAGCTGCGGAATTTTATCAAGAATTTTTGGAAAATTATTACGATGCATTAGACATTGGCGCCATCGATATCGCAAGAGGCGGCGCTATTTTGCCCCAATTAGCTCCATACCTACAACTTCCCATCAAAAGGAGAATGTACATTCGCAGAAGCGGAGACCCTGCGGCAGATGAAGGCGGCCCTTCACGTGAAGTCTTGCTCGCTGCTCGGGAAGAGATTTTTACGCATTTTCGCAGTTGTTTCGCATTTGATGAAGGTGTTGCAACCATCGCCCCTTTAGATCCTGGTTTAAGAGCTCCGGAAAACCTCCTAGTAGAATGGCGTTCTTTAGGGCGGCTATTCTATTTGATGGCTACCGTGGGTGTTACCTTACCTGAAAATTTGGCAATCGACCCGGCTACATTTGAAGCTGCAGCGAAAATGAGCGAAAATGTGGAAGATGTTTTAAGCCTCAGAATTTTGATCATCACATGTGGAGAGGATCTTGATCGATTACGAAAACTCTTTCTTCAAGTCTTTTCTTACGAAAGAGCGAAGTTTGGAGAAGACTTTCTCATCAGCTATGAACATCTATTCGAGGAGGGTGAACAAAATAGCACACATCAAGAGAAAAGAGATGAGCTCGTAGGACTTATACGTAGTCGTGAGAGATTATTTCAGTTTGCAAAAGGTCTGACTGCTGGCGAGGGGAATCATCGCATCCCTTGCAGGGCGATTATGAGTCATCTCCTTGAGCATAACCCTGATTTACGCTCGATTCTTTCCAAAGACGAGAGGTGGGATTTCTCAAAATCGACCGATGACCATGAGTTGCAGCAGAGTTTTTTCAAGAGATGGATCAGTGAGGCCTCTCTCGCGGAGCTTAAAAACCTCATCTTCAGCATGACAGGGTCTGACTCTCTCCCACCGGGCAGGAAGCTAGAAATTCATAATACCCTTACAGTCGATGGACCTTTTCCCCACTCCTGCTTTTTTTATATGGAGATGCCTCCAATACTGTTTCCAGACGCTTTGGAGCGCTTTGATGCTCTGCACCAGGGAGAATTAGACTCTGAAGAGATGGAGCTACGCAACGCGATTGAATCCCTTTTAGCCCTTAATCTTAGGGACTACTCTACCTGGGCAGCGCTTCTAAATCAGCTCTCTCTTACTAACACTAATATCTAATATTTATCAAAAATTAATTATTAATTAATTCAAAAAAATGATATAATATTAGTATGACTGCTATTAAGAATTTAACCGAATTTAAGCTTGCTATTCGTGATGCGGGCCGGCCCCTTGAAAAGCGGCTTCGCCCTATCTATGGAGCTCGGAGTCAGAGTAAGCTAGCCTATATGGGCGACTTGATGCTGCTTCTTGCGGGAGTAGCAAGCCTGGTCTTTGCTAGGATGATCCATACCCACCTCCCTCTTTTTGCTTCTATGAGTAAGTTAGTACGAAATTACACCTCTGATGCGCTCTTAATTGCTGGGTGTACCCTACCATTCTTAGCAATTGGCCAGACTATCTTCCGCTTGAGAGATAAGATGATTCTTAACGAGATAGCAAAGATCTCTCTTGAAGATCCGAATCAACGCCTTCTTGGATTAGCTGGCAAGCCAGAAAAACGCGATCCCTCTGTTTGTCGTTTCGGAGAAATAAAGGAGACGGTTGAAAGTGGGCCTTTTTTCGAAGCAACAGAGGTAAAGAATCGTGTGATTCACTATGCCGTAGATTTCAAGAAAAAGAATGTTGCCGCAGATGATCTGCAAAATTTACGGTTCCACTTAAGCTCAGGTGCCAATCCGACAGATGCTGATTCTTTGGCTGTGAAAACCCTATCCGAATATGATCATGCACAAATGATTATCCAAGAGGGGGACCAGCTGATTTGTCAGAACCGTGGTGATCATGTCGCCTTCCTCATCAGAATCGAAAACCATCGGCGAAAATTCATCCTGCTTTCAGAACCTCAATCAAAGAATCCCTATTTCAAAGAAAAACAATTAGTAAAGACCAGCACTACTTGGCAAGCGGGTGATCAACTTGTAATCGGTGCGCGTATATCGCCAGCCGTCTTGCGTGAAGTAATCACAGAAGAAACCACATATGACGCTGAAAAATATTTTTATTTGTATGACATAGATAAAATTGTTGAGTGGGCACAAGGGAAAAAAATCGTTCTTTCATCACAGGAAGGTAATTTATGACAACTCCTATAGCAGGCGCCGATTCAGCTCCATTACGACCTGAGAAGCCCAAGAATACAAAACTAAATATTACTGTAGGGCTTGTCGCTTTTGGTGCCCTTGCACTACTTGGCGCAGCTTTGGGAGCCCATTTTGGACTTGCTCATTTGGGTTTCCTAAAAGGCCATACTGTCCAGCTTATCTCAAAAGTGGCTGGAGGGGTTGGAGCTTTGGCTGTGATTGGCCGAGTGGCTCATAGCATTTTGCAGACTGCAGAACATAAAGAGGCTATTCAAAAATTCGTAACCTATCATGACCAATTACACCGAAAAGAAGAACTCAACATTCAATCCCAAAACTTTGCGAATGCAGTGCCCTTGAAAAAAGAGGTTCAGGAAGACATTACTGCTTCAGATCTCAAATTGAAAAATGTAAGTGTCCCTGATGAGATTCCTCCAATTAAAGGCCCATTTTGGAACAAAACTTACACGGCCACTAATGATAAGCTCTCTTTTTCTAGAACGGATGCATCAAAAGCTCAAGCAAAAAGCTTTTCTTTAGCGCTAGAAAGAAAACAATTGAAAATACAGCTTTTCGCTGCCGACGCAACACCCCTCAACATGGACTCTTTCCCGAAAACTCTTGAGACTGCTTACAAGGAGTTCCAAGGAGATATCACTAAAGCTCTTGCCGCAACTTTTGCGGCGATCGGGGTTACTGACCAAACTCCTTTTACAGCTATCGTTGAATTTAATGACATGACCTACCTTGCAAACCAGGGATCAAACGAAGCGCTCCTCATCGATTATCTTGGAAAGAAAGTTTCTAAGATCCGTAAAACACCACAATTTTCCATCCAAAAGATGGAGATTGCAGAGGAGAACCCATTGTCTATTCTTATCTGCACCAAGGACAGCTCGCGTCCAGATGTTGTGGGTAGACTTCTTCTTGACCACGAATCTTTAGAAACTGTTTTTAACACGACTATGGCAATAAAGTATCCCGGTATTCTAAAGCAGGATATTGGGCCTAGACTTCGGGAGGAGCATGCTATGATGACCTATAGCCCTTACCTCATTAAAGTACGAGCCTAGTCAAACGATTTCTTTACTTTACTCCGCTGCAGAATCCACTATATAGTCGGCTATAAAGGGCTATGTGGAAAAGAATCAGATCGGACCTTACCAGATTCTGGAAGTGATCGGCAAAGGCGGCATGGGTGAAGTGCTACGCGCCTTCGATCCCGTCTGCCAGCGGGATGTGGCGATCAAGCAGATCCGCAAAGATATCAAGCAGCACAAAAACCTGACTAAGCGCTTCCTGAGCGAGGCACAAATCACCGCCCAGCTCACCCATCCGGGCATCGTCTCAGTCTACTCGATCCATCAAAGCGATGACGCCCTCTATTATGTCATGCCTTACATCAAGGGTGAAAACCTCAAGCAAATCTTGAAATCTGCCCATTTGGGAATGCGAGAAGCTTCGATCGCCTCTCTTTTGCCCATCTTTAGGACAGTCTGTCAAACTCTCTCCTACGCCCACTCTAAAGGCGTCATTCACCGCGATGTAAAACCTGAAAACATCTTAGTCGGAGAGTTTGGAGAGGTGATCATTCTCGACTGGGGTATTGCGAAGCGGATCGAGGAACCTGATATCGAGATTGACATCGAAGTCGAAGAGGAGTTGACACAGCCAGGAAAGATGATTGGTACAGTCGCCTACATGGCTCCCGAAAGAGCTGATGGCGCTCCTTCGACTCTTGCGAGCGATCTCTATGCTTTGGGCGTCATTCTATACCAGATTTTGACGCTCCACTTCCCTTTCAAACGGGGCAGTGTGAAGGAATTCCGCAAAACGCACCACCTAGAAAAATTGATCGACCCAGAAGAAGTGGCTCCTTACCGAGAGGTCCCGCCCCGTCTATCTCGGATGGTGAAGCGCGCTCTTCACCCCAACCCCAATGAGCGCTATGCCTCCGTAGAAGAGTTACTCCTCGATCTCAATAACCACATGGAGGGTTTGAGTGAGTGGTTTGTACAGACTGAGCTCGATATCCACAATAAGCGCCACTGGCTCTTCCAAGAAAATGTCCTGATCTCCCAATACGTTGCTTTGACACAGGTCACTGAAGAGGCTGACTGGGTCAGCATCATGGTTTCTAAAGCTGCTTTCTCTGAGAATACACGCCTCGAAACGAGGCTCTGTTTGAAAGAGGGATGTGGGGGTGTCGGCATTTTACTCAGTGTTCCCGAAAAAGAGATGAGAGAGACCCCGATGGAGGGGTATTGCCTCTGGATCGATCAGAATTTCTGCAAACTCTTCCGCAACACTGTTGAAGTGCTCCATCTACCCGAACTGATGCTGAAACCTGGCACTTGGCATAGCTTAACGATTGAGCGTGTCGGCAATCATCTCCACTTCTACCTCGATGGTGAAAGTCGCGCAACCTACGTGAGCTACAGACCTCTTTTTGGTTCCCATGTTGGTTTCGTCGCCCGTGACGAAGCGTTTGAGATGGATGCTTTGCGCATTTCTGTAGGGAGTCAAGATTTGCAGGTCAGCTGCCTCTCCATTCCTGACGCCTTCTTAGCGAGTCGCGATTATAAACGCGCCCTTGCTGAATACCGTCGTATCGGCCAATCCTTCCCCGGCCATAAAGAAGGGCGTGAAGCGCTCTTCCGCGCCGGAATCACACTGCTCGAACAGGCACGTTCTAAGAAGCGGAATCAAAAGTATTTTGGCTTAGCCCTCGAAGAATTCTCTAAACTGCACAAAACGCCTGGAGCACCACTTGAATATCTGGGAAAGGCCCTTGTCTATGAGGCACTTGGAGAGCGTGAAGAGGAGATCAAATGTTTGGAACTAGGCTTTCGTCGTTATAACAAACATCCCCTTGTCGGCGCTTTGCGCGAACAGATCTCTTTCCGCATGCATGAAGCCTCTCAAGTGGATAGAAGGTCTGCCTATCAGCTCATCCTGATTGTGTTGCGACTCTTGCCTGATATCATGGAAAAGCCCGACACAAAACGACTTTTTAGCTATCTTGTGAAACATTGGGAAAACCTGCCCTTTATCAATAGCCCGATTGACCTCGACTCTCTACCCAATGACATCGCTCCTTTTGCAATTCCTATCGCCTTTTGGCTCGCAGCTCCCTATACACTGGCAGAAGTGGCACAAAAGTGTGATGACAGCTCTTACGGTGACCTGATCTTCTGTCTTTATGAGCTAGGCAGTTATGGACTTGCAGAAAAACTACTTGCAGCAAAGGAGTTTGAAGGCAAAGAGGAATTCATCAAAAAAGATAGCTTCCGGATGCTGAGTTATACCATGCGCCAGGCGATAAAAAATGACGAAGAAGAAAAAGTCTTCGCTCTTGCGAAGCTGCAGGGCAATCTTTCAGTAGAAGAGCAGATTGAGATCGATGCCTACCGGATTTGGGCATTGCTGAAAGAGGATCGTTGGGCAGAGGCGGGGGCTCTTTTTGATCATTATACGATTGAACTCTTAGCGCAGGAAACCACCCCTCTCTACCCTCTCTACGGCTGCTATCTGCAGATTACAGAGGGTGAAGAGATCGCTCTGCTTTTCTTCCAAGGAGTGATTGACACACCTTTCCCAAGAAGCTGGGCACTTTTAGGCCACCAGCTCACCAATAATATACTTGATAACCCAGTCTGGTTTTCTACAAGCTTTCTTTGGGAGAGAAGGCAGCTCTATCAGCAGCTCACTCTTTATTATACTTGTGCAGAAAATGCTGAACTTGAGGCATACTACAAAGAGCTTGAACGCAAAGAGTATATCTATGTCGCTGAATAACTTACCTACAGTTGCAGAAACTGAAAAAATTCATGATACTTTTTTCAACATCCGTAAGGATCGTCTTTCGATCGTGGATCAGGAGGACTATACCTATTACACGTTAGAAACTAGGCCCCATGCTGTGATGGTGATTGCAACGACGCCTGACAACCGTTACATCATTAATAAGGAGTACCGCCATCCGACACGGAAGGTTCTTTTGGGGGCACCTGGCGGGACGATGGATGATGGAGAGGATTTTATCGATTGTGCGAAAAGAGAGCTTCTTGAAGAGACTGGGTATAGTGCTGAGAAGTTTTTCCTGCTTGGGGAATCTTATCCATTTCCGGGAGTATGTCTGCAAAGTACAGTCTTTGTCCGTGCTTTGAATGCGAAAAAGGTAGGTGAGCCTAACTTAGACCATGCTGAATTTATCGAAGTGGCGCTTTTGAACCAGGAAGAGCTGAACCGGGCGATGCAAACTATGCCATTAGACGGCATTTTGCTCACGGGGCTCTATTTAGAGGCGCGGCAAGCTGCTAATGGGCTGCCGATCGGGGGCTCCTTTCATACATCTATTTAGGAGTTTATACTATTTATCACAAATAATCTCAGAAATGATGGCCAGATAGGGCGGCAAATCTACTTGGCATCTCAAGCGACTCTAGTTGACGATTAACTCTCCATACGATAATTAGTTCTTGAATGAAGAGCTGTCTGTTCTTGTTACTTTTGCTGGTCGCCTGCTCGCCTATCCCCAAAAAAGGGACGATGGTTGATCCTTTCTGCCAACCCTCTCTGGAAAAGAGCGAAGAAAACGCTCTCCAAGATCCACATTTCGTAAGAGGTGACTGGCCTGATCAAAATTGGTGGGAGATGTATCAATCAAATGCACTCAACTCCCTAGTAGAACAGGCACTTCAAGCCAATCCCGACATCCTGGGTGTCAAAGCTAAAATCGATCGAGCAAGAGCTCAATCGATCATCAGCCGTGCTCAAGTCTTTCCACTTGTCTTCTTCAATGGAAATGAATCGCTTACTTACTTAAGCAAGAATGGCTTGCTCTATAATCTTAATCCTCACCTGGGACGCCATGCCGACGTGATCTCTTTCGATCTCTCGATTGATTATGAAGTTGATCTTTGGTGGAAATATCACAACCTCTTCTATGCCTCTTTAGGCAGAGAGCAAGCGGATAGGGCCGAAGCTTCTCAAGTGGAACTTGTTGTTAGCACAGCGATCGCCGAAGCTTATTTTGCACTGAAGAGCAATCTAGTGCGCCAGGAGCTCTACCATAGACTTGCGGATGTCAGGCAGGAGTATTATGACCTTAGGGTACTCCTTTTAGAAAAAGCTTTGTCTGCCGCTTTTTCTCCAGCACTTGCTGAAGAGAAGCTAGCAGAAGCTTGGAAGGCTGTCTATGAAATCGATCAAGAGGTGAAGAACACGATACACCTTGTGAATATCTTGCGTGGAGTGGGTCCCGACGAAGAATTATGCCTAGATAACACACCTCTCGATCCTCCAGAATGTATGGCGATCCCTGAGACTCTTTCGCTCGATCTGCTGGCTAGAAGGCCCGATCTTGCAGCAGCTCTCTGGCGGGCTAAAGCTTTGAGTTTTGAAGTCAAAGCACGGATTGCTGATTTCTATCCCAATGTGAACATCAAAGCGCTTCTCGGATTGGATACATTGCAATGGAGTAAACTATTCGAGGGCAATAGCATGTTCCCTTCTTTGCAACCAGCTGTCCACATGCCTATCTTCGTTTGGGGGGAGATTAAAGCATTGGTTGCTGCGAAAACAGCGGAATACAATCAGGCGATCGAAGAATATAATGCTCTTGTTCTACAAAGTACTCAGCAGGTTGCTGACATGCTAGTGATTCTAGAGACAGTTTACAAAAAGCGGGAACGCCAAAAAGCGATTTTAGAGAGTGCTCGTTTCCGTCTCGATCTCTCCTTACTCAACTATGAACATGGCCTTGAGGATAGGCTGCAAGTCTATGAGAAGGAAATCGAGTGGATCGAAAAAGCACTGGTCGATGTCGAACTTATCTATGCTCAATACGCCTCTTCAGTTGGATTGATTCGTTCACTTGGAGGTGGCTATCAAACGTAGGACTAAGTTCCAGATTTTTTGGCTCATCATCACCGTGGTGGGATTGGCTGGTTTGCTTTATTGGCTACTCTATTGGCAGCATATCGCCTATACAGACGATGCTTACGTGCAAGGCAACCAGGTTCTGATCACACCCTTGCATGAGGGTTTTGTCACTGGAATCTACTCCGATGACACCTTTTTAGTCGATGCAGGGCAATTGCTTGTACAATTAGATGAGACCGACGCGCAGCTGAGATTTGTAGCTGCGGGAGAAACTTTGGCGCGGGTTGTGAGAGAGCTCTCCCAGGTTTACCACCAACTTTTTGCCTACCAATCAGATTTAGAAGTGCGCAAGGCGGCATTGATTTTGGCAAAGCAGAATTGGACACACAGAATCAATGTGATCGAAAGGGGTGGTGTCTCACTCGAAAATCTAGAAACTGCAGAAGCGAGCTTACGTGAGAGTTATTATAGTTTGAAGCAGGTAGAGTCACTCTACCAGAAAGAACGCGCTATCATTCAGGATAGTTCGATCCTCAACAACCCAATCGTTGTGGAAGCTACACAAAGATATATCGATGCTTGGGTCTATCTCTACCGCTGCCAGATCCGCTCCCCTGTTCAGGGACTGGTTGCTCAGCGCACGATACAGGTGGGCACCTGGCTACCTGCTGGCCACCCGATGATGAGTGTGATTCCGCTCGACCAGATTTGGGTGAATGCCAATTACAAAGAAACCCAGATGAAACGGATGAGGATAGGCCAAAGGGCTTTGATTACCTCCGATCTTTATGGACATCGGGTTCGTTACCATGGAAGGATTGTAGGGCTGCCTGGAGGTGCTGGCAATGCCTTTACGATACTGCCTCCTCAGAACTTGTCAGGCAACTGGATCAAGATTGTACAGCGCTTGCCTGTACGGGTGCGTTTAGATCCGGAAGAGATTGCCAAACATCCCTTAAGGATTGGGATGACGATGCGTTCAACAGTGGATCTTCGGAGCGATTCTGAAGGCTTGGTTCCGACAAAAACCGATCTCTCTCCCCAATATCTGACTGGGATTTATGAAAAAGAAGAGCTTGGAGCTGCAGAGGCAGCGATGGAAATCGTACTGAATAACATCGATGAACTACTGATAGATTATGCTGATAAGGTGATTGCTTTGCCAGCTCTTGAACAGGAAAAAGAGATCGAAGAGTGGATGCAAGAGGTGATCGATGCGATTAGAATTCCGGTCACAAAACCGATTGCTAAAATCGACAATGTCATCCGAGGTAAATTTTGAAACTGTTGGGACTAAGACCACTTGGTGGGCTCGGGACTCTCTTCATGTCTCTTTTCATTTTCGCTGAAACAACGATGGCAGGTCTCTACATCATCGGTGAACAGGGGGGAGATTTTTCGACGGCTACCTACGCCATCACCTTCTTTGCTTTGGGCAATCTCTGTAGTTTACCGCTTGGAGACCGTTTCAATCACAAAAAGCTATTCCAATGGTTCGCCCCCCTTTTTCTTTTCACGACGATTCTGGCAAGCTTCATGCCCACCTATTTCCTTTATAATTTCATGCGCTTTTTACAAGGAGTCACTTCTGGCCCATTTTTTGTGGTGATTCCGTCATTGCTACTCTCCTTTGCTACATCTGAAGAACGCAATGCCTATATCCGCAATATTCTCGTCTGTACGATGAGCTCAGCGACAATTGGGGGTGCTATAGGGGGCGCTATTGCCTATGAGTTTCATTGGCAATGGATTTTGCTTTTCGATTTAATCGGATATCTCCCTTTCTATCTTCTATTTCTCTATGAAATCCGCCCTCTTCAGGTGGAGAGTCCGAAAAAACGTTTTGACATGGCTGGCTATCTCCTATACCTCTTCAACATCTCAGCATTTGTGATTTTTTTCACAATGGGTCAACAGCTTGACTGGTTCCGCTCTGGCTTTTTAAGGAGTATAGCCCTGATCAGCGCGGTGACGATCCCACTTTTTATCCTCTATGAACAGAAACATCCCTATCCCCTTCTGGATTTCCATATTTTGCGGAAAAAGAATGTACTGTTTGCGCTGTTCAATATGACAATACTTTTTGGTACTTTCTATGGTGTGAATGCGATGCTGTCGATTTGGCTGCATGTTTACATCGAGTATTCTGTAAGTTACATCGCGATCATGATGGCTGTCATGACATTTGCCATTATTTTTGTTTTCATCATAGCAAGTCATCCTAAGTACAACAAAAATCTTACGACACTTTTCATTGGGGTTTCTTTAATCACAGCTTCTTCGATTTTTTCAATGTTCTTTAGTGCCGATGTCAATTTTGGGCGGATTGTTTTAGCGCGGACGATTGAGGGGGTGGGACAGGCTCTTTTTCTGCCCCCTCTTTATCACATTTTGCTCGATGATCTAGATCAGAAGGATGTATTGGGGGGCATTGCTTTGTATCAGATAGCAAGGAGCTTAGGATCTGGACTTGGACCTGCGATCATCGTGCAGGTTTGGGAGAGACGAGCTGCTTTCTATCATAGTCGGCTCGGTGGGGATCTGACCCAATTTTCGGTACTTACGCGAGAAACTTTGCGTAAAATGATTCCTTTCCGCCTTTCGGAGGATCAGAGGATTGCAGAGTTAAATCATGCATTAACGAGTCAAGTGCAGACTTTAGCGATCAATGACACATTTTTCTTAATTGCATCGATACTGTCGATTTTACTGATCATGATCCCCTTCTTTGCCTACAATCAAAGAAAGAGAGCGGAGATAATCTGACAAAAGAATGGGATGTGGAGGGGTCTAGGGAGATTGGGATTGGGAGGGTGAGCGGCCCTTTTAGCCTATTCGATAGGCATGCTGCTGAAGAATTTCTAGATTGATACGATTGGCAATTGAATGGGCTATCATGCAAACGACTCGATTAGCAGCTCATACCATTTATCACAAATAATAGACATCTTGCATAACCCAATTTTCGTGGGAGTGAGCGTGCCCGACCTATCTACGTATCATTTATAGACACAATACGGATAATGAATTCTCGTCCCTTGGTTTGGTGTTGCTCATCTATTAACTGCTATCTCTGACATACATCCAATAAAACCTTTTTTCCTGGTAAAGCGAACCTCTTATCTCGAACCAATACTTCTTCTATCCATTTGCCATTTCTATAACAGTCACTTCCACTAAAGCCATAACTCTAAACGAGATGAAAAATAGGTTCTCTATTCTCTCAAATATTCCAATATCATAAGCAATTTATCCTGAAGGTTCAGATGCGAAGGCTTCAAACCTTTTTTCATGCGTTGATGCTCCGCCGCTTGGACCACACTCACCATGATTTGAAAAACTGACTTGAATCCATTAGATGGCAACGCCTTGATCGTGTCATATTTTTGCACACAAAACTCAAACTTGCAAAACAAGCGTTACATTATACTAAAGCTTCAGTGATATGAAAATTGGGTCGGGCACCGGCACGAAAATGGGGTTATGCAAGATGTCTATTATTTCTTGGAAATAGTATTATATACCATTTTCTGGTAAGATTGCCCGCTATGGAAACAGCCTATGACCCTAAGTTAACAGAAGAAAAGTTAAGTGATTTTTGGGAGAAGAAAAAACTCTTCATCGCTGATCCCAAAAGCTCAAAACCACCCTTCTGCATCGTAATGCCACCCCCCAACGTAACAGGCGTGCTTCATATGGGCCATGCGCTTGTCTCTACCCTGCAAGACATCCTGACTAGATGGAAGCGGATGAATGGCTTCGAAGCTCTCTGGGTTCCGGGGACTGACCATGCGGGCATCGCGACCCAGACAGTGGTTGAGAGGAATCTGCTGGCTCAGGGGAAAAGGAGAAGCGACTTTTCACGCGACGAATTTGTCAAAATCGTCTGGGAATGGAAAGAGAAGAGCGAGAAAACCATTCTCTCCCAATTGAAAAAGCTCGGCGCTTCTTGTGACTGGAGTCGCCTCCGTTTTACGATGGATGCGAGCTGCTCTAGGGCTGTCCACGAGCAATTCAAACGTCTCTTTGAAAAGGGGCTGATCTACCGGGGCGACTACCTTGTGAACTGGGACCCTGTCGCGATGACGGCACTTGCCGATGATGAAGTGGAATATGAAGAAAGAGAGGGTTTTCTCTGGTTCTTCAAATATCCACTTGTCGACGGCTCAGGCTTTGTGCACATCGCAACGACACGTCCTGAAACGATGCTGGGTGATACAGCGATTGCAGTCTCCCCAAAAGATGAGAGGTACAAAGATTTGATCGGTGAAAAGGTATTCCTGCCTTTCGTTGATCGTGAAATTCCCATCATCGCTGATAGGCATGTAGATCCCGCCTTTGGAACAGGGATGGTCAAAGTGACACCTGCTCATGATCCCAATGACTACCGGATGGGAGTCGACCACAATCTGCCGATGATCAACGTCCTGACAACTGATGGCCGGATGAATGAAAATTGTGTCCATTTCTCGGGGATGACTCGGGAAGAGGCGCGCACCTTGATCGTTGCTCAGATGAAAGAGCGTGGTTTGCTTGAAAAAGTGGAGCGTCACAATCACCGAGTAGGCGTCTCCTATCGCAGCAAAGCGGTGATTGAGCCGATGCTTTCCAAGCAGTGGTTTGTGAAGATGGAGCCTTTCAAGAAGCTTCTTCTAGAGACAGAGGTCAAGATCTTGCCTGAGCAGTGGCGGCACACATACAACCATTGGATTGAAAACTTGCGCGATTGGTGTATCAGCCGTCAGCTCTGGTGGGGCCACCGTATCCCTGTTTGGTATAAGGGTGATGAGCTGATTTGTGGCGAATGCCCAGGTGAAGGTTGGACTCAAGATCCAGATGTACTAGATACCTGGTTTAGTTCGGCACTGTGGCCCTTCAGCACGCTGGGCTGGCCTGATCAAACAGCAGATCTTAAAAAGTTCTATCCCAACGCTGTTTTGGTCACTGGCCATGACATCCTCTTCTTCTGGGTAGCGCGGATGATTTTGATGAGTGAAGAGGCGATCGGAAGGGCTCCTTTTGCTGAAACCTTCTTGCACGGCTTGATCTATGGAAAATCTTACTGGCGGGATAATCCTGAAGGTGGGATTACCTATGTGACTGGCCAGGAAAAAACTGACTATGACAAAGGACAGCCTCTTGCTAAGGGTGTGAAGTCGAAGTGGGAGAAGCTTTCCAAATCGAAAGGGAATGTGATCGACCCTCTGGAAATGATCGATGAGTATGGCACAGACGCTGTGCGGATGAGTCTCTGTTCTTGCGCGAATCAAACACCCCAGATCGACCTCGACCGCCGTCGTTTTGAAGAGTTTCGCAACTTTGCCAACAAAGTATGGAATGGAGCGCGCTTCGTCTTCATGAATTTGGAGGATTTAAAGATTGAGGGTGGGATCGATCTCACCACTTTGGAAGACCGCTGGATCATTTCCTCACTCAATCGCATCAATCACGCTGTGAATCAAGCACTTGAAAACTACCAATTTGATAGTGCAGCTCAAGCTTCTTATGACTTCTTCTGGAAAGATTTCTGCGCTTCTTACGTAGAAATTTCGAAACCAACTCTTTTCAAGGGTGATAAAGCTAATAAACAGAAGATTTTGCTTGTAGTGCTCTGTAATATGTTGAGATTACTCCATCCGATGGCACCTTTCATTACAGAAGAGCTCTTCCAGAATCTCAAAGCGAAATTTGGAACAAGTGAGTCTGATGATCCCTATTTGGGTGAAGCGTTACGCGCTTTGAAGGCTGAAGCATGTGCAGTAGCTCCTTATCCTCAAGCAATAGGCGCGATTTCCCCAGCTGTTGAAGAAGAGTTTTTGGAAGTGGAGAAGCTTGTTCATGCGATTCGCAATATTCGCGGCGAGATGAAGATCCCGCCACAGATTGCGGTCTCTGTCTATCTCTCTCAACCAGTAGAGACCAGCATCATCGCGGCGCTTGTCAAAGTGGATAAGATTGAGATTGGCACAAACATTCCTGATTTTCCTTTTGCAGCGACAGGCGCTGTTGGAAATATTAAAATTGTGATTCCTCTACCTCCAGAGTTGGCAGAGAGGGAAAAACAGCGTTTAGGAAAAGAGCAAGAACGTTTAAAACAAAGCGTAGAACAATTGAAGCAACTTATACAGAATCAGAGTTTTCTTGAAAAAGCAGCTCCTGAATTGGTCAGTGCGAAGAGGGAATCGCTTCTTGCTTTGGAAGAAGAGTTGAAAACAATTGAAGGACGCCTAAAAAAATATGGTTAATCCTACACCTAGCCGTTTAGATCTCTCAGTCACAAGAGTTGAGCCTTTGTTACGTTACTGGATAGTTACAAAAGCTACTTGCTATGTTTTGGCAAATGGCTCTGTTTTCTTTTTAAGTGGGGGTCGGCTCTATTGTTGTCGGCCTGGGACTATGGACTCTTTCCCATTTACTGACCTGAAAAGCCTGAAAATTCGACAGTTAAAAGTCGGCGGTGATCTAATAGTAGCAAGGGGTAATAATGATTGCATCGTCTTGGTTCAAAGAGTCAGCAATGATCTAATTGGTTACAGAATGAGTGGAAAATTTATTTCTGCTATTCCCTCTGATAACGGCCTCATCTGTACAACAACTCTTGAAAAGGGAGTTAAGGAATCGCGAGTTTTCTTGTGCAACTCAGACTCGTGCACTCTTATTAGTAATCCTGAAAGAGAGAAACGACCAGATCATAAGCTACGCTCTACTTTACCTACAGCTGGTGGGTATTTAGAGATTTTCTCAGCAATTAGTGCTAAGGAATGGCTCTTCATTTGGTATCCAATAGGAGATGGAAATTCATTTCAGATGAGGCTTCCAAATTCCATAACAATATTCCATCTCTCTGTATTTGGTGAATATATAGCTATTAAGAGTGAGAAAGATGCTTTTGCCAGCTCTGAACCACGTTTGCATCGCATTTCCTGGTCACCCCCAGAAGCTCCTTTGACAGAGAGTGTAGATCTTCCACCGGAGACCGATTTTGTTACTCGTATAGCGGATTCCCTCAATGTAATCGCTGCGAGTCACCCATCTAGGCAGTTATGGATTGTAGGAACTACTGGCTACTCTAAACATCATTTGCAATTTCCCTCGCCTTCTTTGACATTAGAGTCATCGCCTGCAGCGAAGAGAAGGCGATTAGCAGAGGGAGAAGGATTGGAATTGCCCATTGGGGGAGATTGGATAACACATAATCCTCAGGAGACCCTTCGGCCAATCACTGAACTTTCCGTGAGACCTGATGGCCAAAAGATCGTTTGGCGTAACGGGCCATATGTTGAGGCAGTATCTACAACTGATCCTCCTTTAAAGGCAGAAGCCTGTGATAGTAAGGGATTTTATGCGTACAGCGGAGGAGAAGTAAGATTCATCTCGTTTCGATGACTACGGAAAAGCTGTTTGACCTATTGATGGGTCTATAGGCTAAGAATTTAATCAAAACAAAAACCTTTTTTGCATGGCTACATTATTTACAATTCACGAGTTTGATTTAAGGCCTTATTTGAGGGAACAAGTGCCCTCATCAAATGAAAGGGAGCAGCTAATAGGCGGTGCAACAGCTATTGTTTTTTTGGGCATCTCTATTTTTTTCGTAAGTGGTAGACAGCTTTGCTATTGCAAAAGACCGGGTCATATGGTCAAATTACCGTTTACGGGATTAAAAGGTCTTATAGGTCGGGAAATAACAGAGGGTGGTTATTTAGCAGTTGCACGCGCTGTAGATTCCTGCTTTCTCCTTTCTAGTAAGGGGAACAGCTTAACCTGCTTCGAAGTTAAGAGCTCTCGAAGAGAGTTCGTTTCCGCTATCCCTTCAAAAGAAGGTACGATCTGCGTAATATCGAAAAGCAAAGATGGGGTTAGAAGCACACAACTTCTCCGGTGTGATGGAAAGTCGTGTACTCTTCTCGACAGTTATATTCCTTTACTTCCCGGAAAAGGCACGCTAACTGATAGTCTTCCCATCCCGGGCGGCTGTTTAGAGCTCTACAGCGGTTCAAGCACACCCACCCTTGTTTGCTATTCGCGAAATGGTAATCATCAAGCTACGGTTCCTTTAATGGGTCCTGTCCTTGCTCTCAGGGTATTCGACCAATCTACCGGCCTGCTCACAATCCCAAGGACTGATCTAGTCACTGATCCTTATGTAGATCTACTCTCCTGGTCACCACCAAATCCGCCTCAAATCATCTCTATACCTGTTCCTGCGGGAGCAACTTATTTCAATCAGATACCAAATTCGGGAGCTGTACTGGCAATGAATCTTACCAATGGTGAGCTTTGGATCATTAACAACTCTGGCAGTTCTCGATATAGCCTTCAATTGCAGCCTCCCCTAGAAGAGTTGTCGAAACTTAATCCTGATAGAGTTTCGCTAAATGATGATGGTACCATAATCATTTGGAGTCGTGGCAATCGCATACAGGCTGCCAGTACAACAATGGCTCCTCTTCCTTGGCAAGAGCGATCAACTACTTTGCAAACCCCACATGATTCGC
>Ga0214923_10003655_pt1 | contig 19159 bp, 17 predicted proteins | sample LL1510_MetaG_FD_177993 | JGI IMG/M metagenome (GOLD analysis project Ga0214923, IMG submission 177993) | Freshwater microbial communities from Lake Lanier, Atlanta, Georgia, United States - LL-1510 | ecosystem: Environmental > Aquatic > Freshwater > Lake | place: USA: Georgia | collected...
GATAAGGATGGTATTTTAGATATTTTCGAAGTAAATGGATACGATCCAGATAGAAATGGGAGAGTTGGTATTGGTAAAGTGCTTGTAAGCAACAACGGAATTCCTGTACTTTCTAATAATTCAATTGGGTATCCTTTGATTTTTACTGATAAAGATTTGGTTCCAGACTATAAAGATATTGATTCAGATAATGATTTAATTTTAGATAAAATTGAATGTGGCCCTTCTAATTTGCCAATTGATTCAGATAATGATGGGCAATTCAATTTCAGAGATTTGGATTCAGATAATGATCTGATTTCTGATTCAATTGAAACAATTTTCGATTTTGATTATGATGGAAAATCAAACTACATTGATTTGGATTCAGACGGTGATGGGATATTAGATTTAACAGAAACCAATTTTGATCACGATAACGATGGTTGGGGCTCTTGGTTAGATTTAGATGCAGATGGCGATGCTATTCCTGATAAACAAGAAACTTCCGGCGATTTGGACAATGATGGTAAAGGTAATTGGATTGATAATGATTCAGATAATGACTTAATAACAGATAACATAGAACTTAATTTTGACGCGGATGCAGATGGTATTTTAGACTTTTTGGACATTGATTCTGATAATGATGGTATTTCAGATTTGATTGAAGGAACCCCATTTGTTTTTAACAATCCTGCTGACTCCGATGCCGATGGCCAATTCGATTTTAGAGATTTGGATTCAGATAACGACGGGATTTCTGATGAATTGGAAGGATTTGCAAATCCCACTATCCCAGATACTGATAAAGATGGAATTCCTGATTTTAGAGATAAGGATTCTGATAATGATGGTGTTCTTGATATTAATGAAGGAATAAAAGACACTGATAGTGACGGGTTTTTAGATGCTGTAGATTCTGATTCAGATGAGGATGGTATACCTGATGTAATAGAAACTAATTCAGACAGCGATGCAGATGGAATTCCAAATTATCTTGATTTAGATTCAGATAATGACGGAATAAATGATGTTAGAGAATGCCGATATGATGATTTAGATGGATCTGGTATGGTTAAAAATTTAGATTCTTGCATAACCCTTGACATTGATGGTGATGGTTTATTTAACTTCATTGATACAGATTCAGACGGTGATGGAATTTCGGATTTAGCTGAATCTGGTTCAGGCATTGCTGATGCAAATTTCGATGGACGCGTTGACGGTACGGATTTAGATAAAGATGGTATTCAAGATTTGGCAGATGGATTGTCGGGTAAATTCGGTGATACTTACGATGCTGAATTGGTTAATACAGATTCTGATACGTTGAGAGATTTTGAAGATATCGATAGTGATAATGATAAAATTGATGATCAAATAGAAACCATTGCTGATAAAGATTTGGACTTAATTCCAAATTATTTAGATTTAGATAGTGATAATGATAATATAAAAGATTCGATAGAAACTAACTTTGACTTTGATAATGATGGTATTGGCAATTGGTTAGATGAAGACTCTGATGATGATAATATTTTGGATTCTAGTGAGACAATAAATGATTTTGATTCTGATGGAATGCCTAATTATTTAGATTTAGATAGTGATAATGATGAAGTTTCTGATGCTATGGAAGGTATAGGCGACAGCGATTTAAATAGTATTCGGGATTTCTTAGATCCGCAAACTTTTGTACCCGAAGTTTTCACACCAAACAATGATGGGGTGAACGATGTGTTTAACATTAAGGGACTAATAAATTATCCAAATGCTGAACTTACAGTGTTTAATCAATGGGGCCAAGTTGTATTTAAATCTGGTCCTTCATATAAAAACAATTGGAATGGTACGAATACAGAAGGGAAGAACTTTAATAGAGGTATTGCATTGCCTGAGGGTATTTATTTTTATGTTCTTGATCACAATAGAAACGATTCACCTAGTTATGCAAAACCCCAAACTAAAGGAAATATTTACATAAAACCTTAATGAAAAACTTGAAAATTAATTATATTATGAGAAAGAACGTTATCATGTTTGTTTTTTTTGCTTTGTTGAATCAAACATTTGCTCAACAGGCTTCTTTATCAACCCAATATGATATGGTATCTAGTATTCAAAATCCTGCATACAATGGAATACATCAAGCGCTGCGAATTGATGCAATTTCCAGGATTCAATGGGCTAATTTCCCAGGAAGCCCAAGATATACTTGCTTAGGTGTTCAAACACCATTCAGTAAAGATTTTGCATTTGGCGCCAATTTTCAAACACTTAAAGTGGGTAGTTTTAAAGTTGCTTCCCCATTAAATATGAATGTTTTTGCAGCTGATATTGCTTATCATAAAAAAATCGCGAAAAATATAAATGTAGGCGTTGGACTTAGATTGGGTTTGTTTTCATTTAATATGCAACTTTCTAGACTAATTGCTGACAATCCTGATGATGTTGCTGTGGCGGGTAATGATTATAATATAAATACTCCGGTTGTTGGTGGAGGTATTATAGTTTATGGTAAAAATTATTATTTCGGTGGAGCAATGCCTCAATTTGCTTTAGTTAATAATCAAGTATTAAATAATGTCAATATTGGTTACAATGCAAGAATGTTCTATTTATTAAATGGGGGATATATATTTCAATTAAATAATGTTTGGAATATCAAAACGTCATTCCAAACAAGGTATTATAATGGATTGCCTTTACAAGCGGATGCTAATTTATATATCATTAATAAGGAATTATTTTCATTGGGCTATGGTTATAGATCGTCAGGTTCTCATGCAGCACTTGTAAGTATCAAAATAAATGAATTTTTCAAAGTTTTATATTCCTTTGAAACAGGAACCGTATACAATAAAAATATACCATTCGTTTCAAATGAATTTGGTCTTTCCTATTCATTTAGCCAACCGAATAAACAAACCATTGTCGTACCTAGATTTTATTAATACAAAATGTTAAAACCAGAATATATATTTCTTTGGATATTGTTTCACTTGTTCGCTGTTGAATTGCCAAAAAATTTGGCAAATAGATCAAAGCCTAAAACGCCAGCCTATGAACAAGTAAAACATATGAGATACCAAAAAGCACTCGGCGTTTACCATTCATTAAATGAAATTAAACTCGCGTCGGAGTATCGGGCAATTGCCACTGCATTGGCTAAATTAAATCAAAATGATTCAGCTATTGCCGTGTATGATAAAATGGCTTTGAAATTCCCTAATAGTGTTCAAAATCAAGATTTACTTGAATTGGCACTCATATCTAGAAAATTGGGTAAACATCATTATTCTGATAGTTTAATATCAATATTGAAATCCGGTGAATATTCTAATTCAAATGTATTTGATGATGTTACGGACACGAATTTCCATAAACGATATAAAAGAATAGATTCTGCAGCAACAAACCTTAAAGAAATCAAATTTAAATCTAAATATGATCATTATGGTGCTGTGCAAAATCCTCTTGACAAATCTTGGTATTATCATGCCAAAGATTCGTTTTATGACGGATTATTAAACAATATTTCTGTTTCAGATAAGAAATATTATTCTCAAATTTACAAAGCAAAAAATTGGGGTGATTCTAATGTGATGAATGGGCCAATTCTTCAAGACAAGTATTTAAACAAATACGTTGAACTTTCCCATATAGATAGTTTTGGAAATTATTATGTTTCAATGAACAATAGATTTGTAAATGATAGTGATAAGTTTTTATTGCAAACCTATCGATATTTTTACGACAAAAAGAGAAGTAAATATGTATTTGAGGGAATAGGTCTTGAACAATATTCTCATAACGTTTCATCTTTTGTATTAAATTCCTCCCGTACAAAAGGACTTTTCTGTAGTGATATGTCTGGTACATTAGGTAAGTCAGATATTTGGATTTGTGATGTTTTGATTAATAAGGACGACGAAATAGAAGTTTCTAATCCTACCAATTTAGGTCCCAAAGTAAACACAATTTTAACAGAAGCGGATCCTACGTTTGTAACCGATGATATTATTGCTTTTGCTTCCGATGGCCGATTAGGTTTTGGTGGGTTTGATTTATATTTCTACAGCCTAACAACATCGGAAGTTGCAAATGCTGGAAGAAAAGTAAATACTTCTAACGATGAATTTTCCCCCAAATATTACGACAGTATTTTGTGTTATTCATTAACCAACAAGGTTAATAGTAATTTTATTTACACTGTCCAAATTCCTGTTGATATTATTCGTCAATCTTTAGAATCAATTGTGCCTCCGTTTAAAAATGAAGAAATAGCAACTCCACCATCTGAATCATTATTTTATGCTTCGAACAATCAAAATATCCTTACAACCTTAGATAACGTTAAGAAAGAAAGTGTAAATAAATATGATTATGCAAAGAATTTCTCATTTGTATTATTGTCTGATTCAGAGCGAATTGCTTCTATTAATAAAATGGATTCAAATGCCAATTATAAGGATTTTAAATACATGACAATTTTCCATCTTTATAATGAATTTGTAATTGAAAAAGACTTTGAAAAGGAGCTTGAAATTATGGCTGTCCTTTTGAATAAAAGACCCGATTGGGGAATTGAGATTAGGTCATTTACAGATTGCAGAGGAAGTAGTGAAATTAATAAGAAAATATCTAAAAACAGAGCGAACTATGTTGCAAATTTTTTAAAACAAAAGGGAGTATCTAATAAACAAATATTACCTATTGGTTATGGAGAATCTATTTTATTTAATCATTGTGCTGATGGGGTTCCATGCACAGAAGAAGAACATAGAGAAAATAGAAGAACAGAGCTAATTGTAACACCTGTAGTTTTTTGGAATAAGAGTAAAAAATAAATTCAAAATCACGAGAAAAAAAAAGGCTGCAGAAATTTCTGCAGCCTTTTTTTGGTATTAATTTTTATTTTATAACTTGAAAAGAGTTATTGTGTAACCAATTTTTGGATCTCCTTTGAAAGTAATTGTCGACTTAATTGCGCTTTGATTGACAGGTAAACTTGCATAAACAGATGATTTCATTACGAAACATTTCTTAAATGAAAGATCATTTGGGAAGTTAACCGTTGCAACGGAATAACCCTTAGGTGCTTTACAACGTAAAGCGCCGGCTGCCGCTGATCCTTTTCCAGTTGATACGGTTGATCCACTAGCAACAGATGTTCCTGGTGTTGTTACTTTTGTGTTTAATTCTACACCAGAAATAGAAATTGTCATGCCTTTGTATTTTTCTGGGTTGTTAGTGAAATCAATAGCCTTCACTGGAGTTTGAGCTTTAGACACTGATACCAATGCCACAATGCTGAATAGTAATAAAGTAATTTTTTTCATAATTGTATATTTTAGTTTGTTTGTTTTAGATGATAATCAAAAGGTATGCCAAAATTAGAAATTCAATTTTAACAAATTTAGTAATAATTTATGATATCCGCATATAATTGATTTTTCCAATAAGCGGAAAGTATTCAAAAGTGTCGAATTTTCAAATAACGTTATAAAAATAATAGTCTCATTAAAACAGTTGCTGAGTGTTAGTCTCATCTTGCCTCGAATTTGACCTTGCTTTATTATTGTATGAATGATAAATCTTGCTACATTTTAGACCGATTAATCAAAAAAAAAAGGCTACAGAATTTCTGCAGCCTTTCTTAAAATTAAAAGTTTTAATTATTGTAATTTCATCAAATTGATAAAGAAACCAGTGCTTTTTTCACCTTTAAATGTGATTTGAGATTTAACTATTTCTTGAATCGGAAGAGTTGCGAACATGCTGGTAGGTAGATAGAAACATGCAGCGAAAGTTGGATCAGAGTTGAAATCAACGTCAATTGATTTGAAACCTTTGATAACTTTGCATGAAGCAACTACATTTGCAGTAGAACCTTTACCTACAGTAACTTTAGTAGGAGCGCCAACAGAAATAGCTGTTACGACTTGTTTAGGACGCAAGTTTACGCCGTCAATAGTAACTGTTCTTCCTTTGAAACCATCAGGATTGTTAGTGAAATCATTTTGAGGAGTAACAATTTGAGCTGAAGCAGCGCTAGCCAATGCTACGATGCTTAATACGAATAAAGTGATTTTTTTCATAGTTTTTGTTTGTTTATTGTTTTAGTATTCACAAATACTGTGCCAAAATTTGATTAATAATAATTAACTGATGATATTTAAGTGATTTAAATAGATTTAAATGTGGTTTCTTTCAGAAATTCCAATGTTGGATAAGGGAATTGAAAATTAATTCAAAATAATAGTATCTTCTTCGTTTGGCGCAGTAAACTCTATTTTTTATGATTGATATTTGACTTTTATGTGGAGAAATTTCCATTTCTCAGTTTTGAAGTTTCATCAATAAAAAAAAGCTACAGAAATCTGTAGCTTTTTTTTATGTGTAATTTTTAAGATTACTTTTTAACCAAAGAGATGGTATAAAAAGTGTTTAATTCACCTTTGAAAGTGATTGAAGCTTTAACAGACTCTTGACCAACCATTTTGTCGTACTCTGCTTTTGCAATGATAAAACATGCAGCAAATTTTGGGTTGCTTGCGAAGTCAACGTCAATTGAATTGTAACCAGTAGGAGCTTTTTTGCAAGATGCAACTACGTTTGCAGCTGAACCAGAACCAGTACTAATAGTTGAAGGAGCGCCAACTGCAGCAGCAGTTGCTACTGGTACCACAGCTTTTGGACGTAAAGCAACAGAAACTGTAATAGATTTTCCTTTGTAATTGTCAGGATTAGATGTGAATTGTGCATCTGTAACTGCAATTGATTGAGCTGAAGCAGCGCTAGCCAATGCTACGATGCTTAGTGCGAATAAAGTAATTTTTTTCATAGTTTGTTATTTGTTTTTATTTGTTTGTTTTGTTGTTGGGTATGTTACAAATACTGTGCCAAAAAATCATTGTTGAATTTGGGTGATCGTATTTAAATTGTTTGAATCAGATTTAAATGTGATGGTAACTCTTGTATCTCTTCCAGGTATAATATTGTTTGATAATGATGGCGAAATGACAAAGCAACCTAAATATGTGGGATTAGGAAATTCAATTGTTAAAAATTTATACCCTTGTGGTGGCTTACAATTTAAATTCGTTAATTTAATATTGTTGTTGCTCTTAATAATTACATTTTTTACAGTAATTGTTTTTCCATTGTACTTAGATGGGTTATTGCAATATGTGTTTGCATCAACCAATTCTATTGATTGTGCATTAGCTGAATTCATGATAAAGAATGCACTAATTAGTATAAACAATAACTTTTTCATATTTAAATATTTGTTTACAAATACTGTGCCAAAAATATTAAAATGGATTTTTTAATATTTTAAGGTATAAATTTAATCATTGAAATTTTATTCATTGTGCGGCTATCTGCTTTAAATGTAATTGTTGAAATTACATCTTTATTAGAAGGTATAGGATTGGCCACTTTGTTTAAAATTACAAAACATCCTTTTGATTTACCGTTTGGAAAAACAATTTCTAACATTTCATAATTTCTTGGTGCCGTACATCTTGTTGTGATTCCGCCTGAATTTGAAGCATTGCCTGATCCGGTGCTCACTTGAGCGCCAGAACCGATGGTGATATTTTTAGTAACACCTCTCCGAACTATTATGTCTTTGAAAATAACCATGCGGCCGTTATATTTAGATGGGTTATCATAGAAGTCATTTGCATCAACGATATTTTGTGCACTTACGTGTTGGTTGAATGCTATAACACTGATTAAAAATAGGAATAGTTTTTTCATAATGGTTTTTTGTATTCGGTTCTTCAAATACTGTGCCAAACAGTTTTAATTTAGGACATAAAAAAGCCTTGACGAAATCAAGGCTTTTAGTGGTCGGGGAGACAGGATTCGAACCTGCGACCCCCTGGTCCCAAACCAGGTGCGCTACCGGCCTGCGCTACTCCCCGTACAATATGCCGACTTAACGGTGTGACCCCGACAGGATTCGAACCTGTGACCTACTGCTTAGAAGGCAGTTGCTCTATCCAGCTGAGCTACGAGGTCATCGTAAAACGGATTGCAAAGGTAAGATTATTTTTTATAAAAACAAGTAATGGCCGAATAAAATCGGTTTACAAATCATAATGTATTGTGAATGTTTGTATTAAAAATTGAAAATTATGGATTGCTTTTAAAATTTACATCATCATAAAAATATGCAACAATCATTTTTATGATAATTTACTTTTTTACCTAAATTCGTATCTACGTTGTATGAAAAATATATTTAAAATTATTCTAAGCTTTGTATTGATCTATCAATCTCAAAATTGTCAGGCTCAAAATTTCACCAATATCAACGCCATTGATGTAACTGGAAACTCAAAAATGGAAATCATTCCAGACAGAGTTTTTGTTTCAGTTACATTAGATGAACGAACCGATGTGAAACATGTATTTACCTACAAACAGCAAGAAGACAGTTTATTGTCCCTCATGAAAATAATGCAAATTCCGAAAACCAAAATTCAAATGAAGGATGCGGGAAATGATTATTTAAACGTTAGGAAGCTCGGAAAATCTGTTATTGCACATAAAACCTATTTGATAGAATTGCAAAACGTAAAACAATTGAATACGCTGTTTTCAAAGTTAGATCGTTGGATGGTTTACAAAGCGTGGATAGAAAAAGTGGACCATTCGAAAATTGATAGTTTGAAAAAGCAAGGACAAATCGCTGCAATAACTAACGCCCAAGAAAAGGCAAAATACCTACTCGCACCATTGGGTAAATCAATTGGAAATGTTTTGTATGTTTCAGATATTCAAGATTTAAGTATTGGTAGAACCTTTAATTATATTGCTGGAGCGAATGTTAGGTCAAAATGGTCAGGTGGAGAAGCCGATATGGCTCATGAAGAAACTCCTGCAAATGATGTAGATTTCGAAACCATGAAGTTGGAATATCAGGTAACTGTAAAATTTGAAATTAAATAGATTTGGCATAATACAGTTAACATTTTTTCTGCTATATTGCCATCATGAACACTAAAAAATATTTAATATTATCAATTATTGCTTTTGGGTTTGGTGCTTTATATGCCCAAAATTCTCCTGAAATTCAAATAACTCCTCTTGAAAAGAAGGACTTATTTAAAAAGGATGCAATTACCTTTTATGTAGGTTCTGGCGCAATGCCGATTTTAGATACTTTAGGAGATGCCGTTAAGAAAAATCTATTAAATAATTTCCCAGAGGCAAAAATGAATGTTTCGAGACCATTCATTATTGGATATCAATACCATGTCAGAGATAAATTTAGCATTGGTATGGTCTATTGTACATCGAGTGTAACAAGTGATAAGAAAATTATGCCTGATTTTCAAAATGTAGGTCAAAGTTCTGAATTTTATTACAACATAGCGCTAACTTCACTTATGACCTCTGTTGATGTGTATTGGTCAAAAATAAAACGTCCTAAATCTACTTTTGCTTTTCATAGTGGTTTGTCTTTAGGTTTATTTAACTTAACTGGGTCTCGTGAGATAACCAAAGGCACCGGAAATGGGGTAGAGGATCTAAATTTAAATGTAACTTCAAGAGCATTTCAGTTTACAGTTGTTGGCGTAAAACACTCAATGGATGCTTTGAAAGGCTTTGGTTGGTTTGCGAATTTAGGTGTTGGATTTAATTCAATTGGCCTTACATCGGGCATAAATTGGACTTTATAGAAATATTTTATTTTTTTTGAGGTATAGCCTCAAGTTTCATTCCTTTTATTTAAGTTTGTTTGCAATACATTGTATTAGTTATGGACAACAGATTTTTTAAATTCAAAGACATTAAAACCTTCTGTAGCACAGAATGGTTGGCCAATAATACCAAAAAATACAGGTGTGTTTTTGATGAACTTGAACTTGCCTACGTGTATTGTGAGGTAAGTGTTTACAACAAAATGTTCGATGAGGAAGATTGGACATTGCGTTTGCAAATGAAATGCATTGATGAAAAAAACAATGAAATCTGTAATTTAAATTGTGATAGATTAATCTCCAAAGCGGATAATGTATCTTACATAAGGGAAGGATGGGGAGTGAAAACCCCAGGGAAATATTGGAAACCGGGTGTTTATAAATGGGAAGCCTGGGTGGGCGATGAATTAATTGCTTCAAAAACATTTTACGTAGAAAATGTTGGTCTAATTGTTCCAGGTAAAAATCCTTTTTTCAAAATAGAAACAGTCAAATTATATGAAGGTCCCGACGATAATGTAGAAATTGATCAACGCAAATATTACACTGTGTTTAATGTAATGAGTACTAAATATATTTGGGTTGAAATGAATGCCAAGAATTTAACCAGGAAATCTGGTGATTTGCCCATTGAACTCATGTTTAATTTTAGAACACTCAGTGGTTATTTAAAGGGTAGAATTTCAAAATTATATTTTGTAAAACCATCTGAAGATGATTTTACCGCAACCATAGGGTGGGGTTCAGATATTATTGGAACATGGGCAAGAGGAGATTATTATGTGGAAATCGTTTTCATGGGAGAGTTACTTGCAAATATTCCATTTGAAATTGGAGATGATTTTGTAGAAGCACATGAATCAGACTTTTTGCCTATGACCCAGTTTGAGTTTTTTGATAAAGACGGCGAAGAGATTGATCATCCCGAACCAGAACCAGAAGTTCATGTTGAAGAAACAATAGGGTTTGAAGGTGTAATGGTTGAATTAGACGGACTCATCGGGCTATCTCCAATTAAACAGAAAATTAGAGAGTATTCAGATTATTTAAGATTTGTAGCTCTTCGAAAAGAAAAAGGATTTGAAGAAACCGATAAAATTAATTTGCATGCGGTTTTTAAAGGGAATCCAGGTACAGGTAAAACCACTGTAGCCCGCTTATTAGGCAAGATTTATAAAGAGTTGGGACTACTTAAAAAAGGACATGTTTATGAAGTAGATAGGGCCGATTTGGTAGCCGAATATATTGGTCAAACAGCACCTAAAACCAAGGAAGCTATTAAAAAGGCAAAAGATGGGGTTTTGTTTATTGATGAAGCCTATTCATTGGCAAGAAAAGATGACGATAACAAAGATTTTGGAAAAGAAGCCATTGAGGTTTTGCTAAAGGAATTAAGCGATGCTACCGACATAGCAATTGTAGTTGCAGGTTATCCTGGAGAAATGGATGTGTTTTTGGAATCTAATCCTGGTTTGAAATCGAGGTTCGTTGTGCAATACGATTTTCCTGATTATACCCCACAAGAATTGGCGCAAATTGCAGATTATGCCGCTTTAAAACGCGGAGTTGAATTATCGGAAAAGGCACATGTTGTGTTAAATAAATTCTTGGTTGACAGATACAGAGACCGCGATAAATATTTTGGAAATGCGCGTTTGGTAAATTCGATGCTCGATGAAGCAAAGATTAATTTGGGCTTGAGAATCATGAAAACAGAACATCCACAGGATCTCGATAAACTCGCATTGTCAACCATTGATGAGGCCGATTTAAATAAAATATTTGCTCAGAAAAATAGAATTTTACCTGAAATCCCAATCGATGAAGAACTTTTAAAAGATTCTTTGGCTAAGTTGAGGGGAATGATCGGGCTTGATCAAGTAAAGCAAGACATTGAAGAATTGGTTAAGTTGGTTCGATTCTACAAGAGCCAAGGAAAAGATATACGTAAAACATTTTCCTTACACAGTGTTTTTAGTGGAAATCCAGGTACCGGTAAAACTACAGTTGCAAGAATTTTGGCAACCATTTATAAGGCTTTAGGTATTTTGGAAAGAGGACATTTGGTTGAATGCGACCGTCAAAGTTTGGTTGGAGGATATGTAGGTCAAACAGCCATTAAAACATCTGAGCTAATTAACAAAGCAATGGGTGGTGTCTTGTTCATTGACGAAGCTTATAGCTTGTCGGATGGTGGATCAAATGACTTCGGTAGAGAAGCAATTGAAACATTGTTAAAAAGAATGGAAGACAAACGCGGAGAGTTTATTGTTATTGCCGCAGGATACACCCAAAACATGGAGAAATTCATGGAATCGAATCCTGGATTAAAATCAAGATTCGACAGGGTGTTTAATTTCAAAGATTTTAACGCAGACGATTTGTTTACCATTGCAACGAATCAGTTGTTAGAGCACAACATTACTCCTGAGCCAAAAGCTTCAGATCATTTAATGAAATATGTGGAATTCATGTATAAAACCCGCGATAAATATTTTGGAAATGGCAGAAGTATCAGAAAGGTAATTGAGGAGGCTATTAGAAATCAACACTTGCGTTTAAGTGAATTAACCGATAGCAAAAGAACCCCAAAAACTGTATCTACATTAACTTTTGAGGATGTTGAGGAATTTTCTACTGAGGTAAGGCCAAATATTGCGAGCAGCGGTATCGGGTTCAGGGTTTAATTTATAAAACCCCGTTTCATTCTTTCGTTTTAATTGTGAAAATTCCGGCTTGACGGTTTTTTCGTTGTTCGGTGCTCAAAATAAAACCTTTATTTGGTATATAACAAATGCCTTCAATTTGAGCTGGTTTCATTTTGATTATTTGCTTTTGAAATCCATCCCAATTTCCAAAATTCAGGCTACCAATAAATTGTTTTCCTTTTAGATTGTAACCTGTTACAAAAATTTTGTTGTTTACCAAATAAGCATCGGTGATTAGAAAATCCGGATTGAAGCTTCCAATTAATTTTGCAGGATATGAACCTTTTTTCTTTGGCAATCTGTATATCTCAGATTTTCTATTTTGCCAATTTTTGGTGAGCAAATAAATAGAATCGCCTTTTACAAACATAGATTCACAATCGAAATTATGAAAAAATCGAGATTCGAAATTGGTTTGTTCAGGGTAATAGAATTGAATTGTATCAACAATGTTTACGCTGTTGTTTTGAATTTGTTTTTTTGTGATCTTATAAATACTGAGATTTTTCCTGTTCCCGGGGTTATTTCCAAAGTCGCCAATGTATATAAAATCATCATCGCCGGTTAAGGCTTCCCAATCAATATTTTTAAGGGGTAGGGTAATTTGTGTTTTAATGATGTTGTTCTCATTGAATGCGACTGTTGTATCATAGATATTAGACAATCCAAAGATTTCTGCCGGATTTCCACCGTCATTGATTGTCCAAACAGTTGTTCCATCAAAATACAATCCAGAAGTTTCATGGATGCTCTTTGGCAGAGTGATGAAATTTTCGAAACTATACTTAGATTTTGAAATGCTCAAAAAATTACGCATGTTATTTTGTCCCTCAAGAACATTAAAATATTGATTAAAAAGCAAAATGCAAAATAGCATTTGTTTCATTTTGAGGTATTTAGTCATACGTTTTTTCATTGATATCGAATTCATGCAAAATTAATTCATAGATGCTATCAATCCTAGAATATTCGATAATTAGATAATTTTCAAGTAGCTTGGAAAATCCTATTTTATTTTTTTATAAATCTTTCATTCAAGCGATACCTTAATAATATGTAACTTTGTGTTCCTTTGAATAACGATTTAGATATTGCGGATGTTGCTTTCGATATTGTAGAAAATACAAGGCGAAATATGTTCCTAACGGGTGAAGCCGGTACAGGTAAAACAACATTTCTAAAACGTGTTTTGAGGGAAAGCGACAAAAAATGTATTGTGGTTGCCCCAACAGGTGTGGCCGCCATCAATGCCGGTGGTAGCACCATTCATTCTATGTTTGGACTACCAACCAGAATGTTTTTGCCTACAACCAGTGTGGTTGACCCAAATGTGTCGCAGAATATTCCCATGCTTCAGTCGCATTTTCATTACCCAAAACCCAAACTCGATCTATTCAAAAACTTTGACTTGCTTATCATTGATGAAATTTCAATGGTAAGGGCCGATTTGTTCGATGCAATTGACAATTCTTTGCGTTTTTCTAGAAGAAGCAATTTGCCGTTTGGTGGGGTACAAGTATTGCTTATAGGCGATTTGTTCCAATTGCCACCGGTGGTGAAGCAAGACGAAAAAATGCTACTAGATTCTTATTACGATTCTGAGTATTTCTTCTCATCGAGAGCATATATGGCCTTGAATGTGATGCAAATGCAATTGAATAAGGTTTACAGACAAAGCAACCGCACTTTTATTTCACTGCTCAACAATGTAAGGAATGCGCAGTTAAACGAAGGCGATTATGAAATTTTGCAAGAACGCTATCAGCCTGATTTTGAACCCGATGAGGAGGGATTTGTAACTCTTTGTAGCCACAATTCAACCGCTGATCACATAAATAAAGATAAGCTCGCAAAACTGGCTGGGGTTTCTTTCAAATTTGCAGCCGAAATTAAAGGTGATTTCTTTGAAAGTCAATATCCTGCAGAGCCGATCTTAGAACTTAAAGAAGGGGCTCAGGTCATGTTTATTAAAAATGACATCTCCGGCGAAAAGAGATATTATAACGGAAAAATTGCCGTAGTTTCTTCCATTTCAAACGACAAAATAGAAGTGGTAATTCCCAATTCTCGAGAAATTATAGAGGTAGAGAAAGACATTTGGCAGAACTTAAAATATAACTACGACGAAGTAGAGGATAGGGTGATGCAAAATGAGGTGGGAAGCTTTAAGCATTTTCCTCTGAAATTGGCATGGGCTATTACCATTCACAAAAGCCAAGGGTTAACCCTGGAAAAAGTAATTATTGATGCAGAACGCTCATTTGCTCCAGGTCAAGTTTACGTTGCACTGAGTAGATGTGTTACCCTGGAGGGTTTGTATTTGAAATCGGGTATCAATGGCCGAAATATTTTAATTGATCCCCGCATTGTTGAATATTCGCAAAATCATATTTCTACCGACCAACTACCTGAAATTCTAGAGCAAGAAAAAAGGCAATTTGGTCAAGATAAGTTGTTGCGAATTTATGAATTTGATCCAATTCGCGTTTTTGTTTACAATTGGAAACATAGGTTATTGGCTAAGTTTGGACTTGAATTCCCTCAAGACATAAACGATTGGTCTGAGAAAACAATTTCTGTGTTATTTGATATTCAAAAAGTTGCAGAAAAATTTCAATATCAAATTAACCAAACCTTTGCCGAATGTAAATCCAATTCTGATTTGTTGCCAACGTTAACTGAACGTTGTTCAAAAGCAACGGCCTATTTTGTAAATCAAATTGATGAGCGAAGTGCCAAGGAATTAAAATCCATTTTAAACGATTACACCCTGAAAACCAAACAAAAGAAATGGCGCAAAGAAATTGAAGCCGTTTCAAATGTGTTGTTTGCCAAACGACAACAATTGATACAGGTTTCGTATAGAAGTATTCGTTTGTTTGAAGGTGAAATTCCACTCGAAATTCCTTCAGGAAATAAAGTTTTAGTTGATTTAAAACAGCATGTTTCTGAGGGACAAAAAACAGTTGCAGCTACCAAAGAAAATGCGGTGAAAGTCAAAGGAAATGAAATCAAAATTCCTGAAAATATTTTGCTTACGAAACAGGTTTACGAGCAAGTGAAATCAATTGAGAAAACTGCACAAGAAAGAGATTTATCGCGTTCTACCGTTGAAGCACATTTGGTAAAATTGGTAGAGTTAAAACAGTTGAGTGCCACCGATTTTATGCACGAACTTACCCTCAATGAAATTTGTGCTGAAATTTCGGATGCCGGTGATAAATTAAATGAAATCAAAGCCAAGCTTAGTGATAAGTTTGATTATTTCGAAATAAAAATTGCCAGGGCAACATTAATTTGATTTTTTTGCATTTTTCGCAAAGACAATCTCTAACACTCTTCATATATTTGTTGTTCTCACATGACCCAACATACGTTTTTTACCCTGCAACAAGTTACACTGAATATTCAAAAGGTTGTAAATCAGGTTTTTAAAACTGGATTTTGGGTGAAGGCAGAAATTAATAAACTCAATTATTATGCCCATTCGGGACATTGTTTTCCGGAACTTGTAGAGAAAAACAATGGCAAAGTGGTTGCCGAAATGCGTTCAACCATTTGGAATTCAGACTTTTCAAGAATTAACCAACATTTTCAAAAAAACTTAGGTGAACCTCTCAAAGATGGTATTACGGTGTTGTTGTATGCCATGATTGATTTCCATCCTACGTTTGGGCTAACACTCAAAATTTCTGATATCGATGCTTCGTTTACATTGGGCGAATTGGAGCGTGAGAAGCAAGAAAGTATTGTAAAACTCAAATCCGAAGGCTTGTTTTTTAAAAACAAACAACACAAATTGGCCTTGTTACCAAAGCGCATTGCCATTATTTCTGTTGAATCAAGCAAGGGGTATTCCGATTTTATGCAAGTAATTGCCCGAAATCAATGGAAATATAAGTTCTTCACCATGTTGTTTCCTGCAATTTTGCAGGGAGACAATGCCGCACCAACTATCATTGCACAGCTGCGCAGAATTTACAGCGTAAAACATCATTTTGACGCTGTTGCCATTATTCGTGGTGGAGGCGGTGATGTGGGTTTGTCTTGCTATAACAACTATTTATTGGCCAAAGAAATAGCAGAGTTTCCACTTCCTGTATTTTCAGGAATTGGGCATTCTACCAATGAAACAGTTTCAGAAATGGTGTCGTTTCGAAATGCAATCACTCCAACTGAACTGGCCGATTTTTTAATTCAAGAATTTCATAATTTTTGGGTACCCATTCAGAAATACCAAGAGTCTATTTTACGCAAATCGGCTGATATTTTTTTATATTCGAAGCGTAATTTAACCACCGAGGTAAATTTGTTGAAGGCCCATGTGAAGTTACAATTGCAGCAGTCGAGCCACACGCTATCCAACTTTAAATCTACATTGTCAACCTCCTCCATGAACATTATTCAGGCACAGCGCGATATCATTGATAACCAACTGAAATCGAATTTGATTAGGGCAACCAAATTGTCCCTCAAAAATCAATTTTCTATCATTGAGGGACAAGAGAAAGTGGTGAATCTTTTGAATCCACTCAATTTATTAAAAAGGGGTTATAGTTTAACCTTGGTTGATGGCAAAATAGTAAAGTCTATTGCAGAAATTAAAGAAGGTCAAATCATTCAAAGTCAATTTGTAGATGGAATAATTGACAGTGAAGTAATATCAATAAAAAATATTGAAAATTAAGGTCATGAGTAACGAAAAGGAAATAAAATACACAGCATCATTTGAAGAGCTTCAACAAATTGTTGAAGAGATTGAATCTGGAGAAATTTCTGTAGACGAACTGTCTGAAAAGGTAAAGAGGGCATCGGTTTTAATTGCGATATGCAAAGAAAAACTCTTCAAAACCGAAGACGATGTTAACCAAATTCTCAAAGAATTAGAATCCGATTAATCGATTATTAATTCATCAAAGTTGTATTAGTGAACCATGCATCCCTCTAAATTAAAAAACTTACACGATTTAACGGACGAAGATTTCGATTTGATTTTTCCATTGGAAATTCGCAGAAAGTCGGCAACCCATTTTACACCCATCAAAATTGCGAAGGCAGCAGCCCAATTTTTGGCAACCGAGCCCAATATCCGCATTTTGGATGTAGGATCCGGGGCGGGTAAATTTTGCTTTGTAGGGGCGTTAACAACCGATGCGCATTTTACTGGGGTAGAGCAACGGGCCAATTATTGCAAATGTGGCGATGAAATTGCGAATAAATACAGCATTGATAATGTAAGTTTTCTGAACACCAATATTGATCGCATTAAATTTAAGGATTTCAATGCCTTTTATTTATTCAATCCTTTTTTTGAAAACTTGTCGCCAGAGTCAGCCTTAGACCAAACTGTTTTTTTAGATGACGAGTTGTATTTGGAGTATTCTGCTTATGTGCATAAGCAGTTGGAGCAAATGCCAATTGGCACGAGGGTGGTTACTTATCACAGTTCTGGACCAGAAATCCCAAGTACCTACCAATTAAAGGATTCGTTATTCAAAACGTATTTGAAATTTTGGATAAAAAAGGCATAAAAGCAAAAAGTTCATAAATGAACTTTTTGAATAGAAATAAATCAATGTGAAAGTAAGGCTAAACTAATCGCCTTTACCTTTTGAAATCTTTTTCAAAGCCTTTTCGGCTTTTTTCTCTTTGGGTGTTTTTAATGGGGCTGTCTTATCAGACTTTTTCTTCCCCTCTTTTTCTTTTGCCATAGTGGTGATTATTAAAATCCAACGCAGAAGAAACAATGGCTTCAAATGTTATCGAATAAGTAAAGATACAAAAAATAAGTGAGAGTAGGGTGATTTTCAGAAAAGTTGATTTTATGAAAATTGCAATTTTACAATGTGCGATTTGCATTTTACGCGAAGGAAATGAGTTTGTTACCCCATTAATATTGTGGCATGAACTTTAGAACTTTATTCATCTTTATGTTTGCCATGATTTGGAATAAATCACATGCGCAAATCACTTTACACCCATTTATTGGAGGAAACTTTAACACTGTTCAAGATTTTGACAATCAAGAATTAAATGACATTTTTAAACCACTCGCTGCAATTCATTTTGGAGCTGGAATTGATATCCCGATAAGTAAACGGGTATCCATTGAACCCATGCTTAGATTTAATCAAAAAGGGTATTCTTTTTTGATACAGGGAAAAGACTATTGGGACTTAGAATTTGTTCAGAAAGGTTATTACAAATTATCAGTTATTGAAATGCCACTTTTAGTAAATTTCAATACCACTTATAGGAAAATGAAAATCACCTATAGCATTGGGCCGTATGCCGGATATGCATTAGAATTAAGAGCTCAAAGTTCTTATAAAACCAAGTATTGTTATGACGAATTTGATTCGAATTCAGATCCTCATTTTATGGAAAATGAAGTAATTAATAATCGATTAAATCGATCTGACTTCGGCTTGATTTTAGGTACACAAGTAGAACTTAATAATTTCACATTGGGATTTCATGGTCAAATGAGTGCCCAAAACCTTTACGGTAAACTAACCGAAAATGCCAACAAACATATGAGCTTACAACTCACATTGGGTTATAAATTTAAATTATAAAAAATTAACAATATTCAATTTATAAAAAAACCTAGCTTGCTGGGTTTTTTTTGCGATTAAATTACCCTTTATCACTAGTGTCCCGTTAACTTTTTTTCAATCCTTGTAAACCCCAATAAATACTGATGTTGACAGCGATTTTTAGTTTTTTCGATTTGAATTTTTCAAA
>Ga0214923_10003657_pt1 | contig 19154 bp, 14 predicted proteins | sample LL1510_MetaG_FD_177993 | JGI IMG/M metagenome (GOLD analysis project Ga0214923, IMG submission 177993) | Freshwater microbial communities from Lake Lanier, Atlanta, Georgia, United States - LL-1510 | ecosystem: Environmental > Aquatic > Freshwater > Lake | place: USA: Georgia | collected...
TCAATATGTACACATACAGCCGTCGTCAGACTTCATCCCTCGCCTTGCCCCACCCTACCTTCGCAGTCTCCTCGTCACGATCAGTATGAAATATCCGGATTAAGCTCACAATAGGCTTTTGAAATGCCAGAAACCAAGAGCGCAGGCTTGGCAGTGTGTATCTAATACTCGAGGACCTGAGCACCGGGAGTAAAGAATGCACAAACGCGACTATAGTTTTTTTTAAAATGTTCTAATGAATATTTTTTTGAAATCCACGATCATAGCCAGTGAGTTCAAGAAACGCCGAACCAACTTCTTCCTGATGACTATTGAGAACACGACACGCTCCTTCCCAATAGCTCAGGCCTCCAGAGCCAATAAGTTCTTGATTCTTTGTAAGTGGGAGCAAGAAAAAAACAGTCATCTTTTTTGTCGCAGGATCCTCTGTGCATAATCGGATGCCCATAGGATAACGTATCTTTGTGCGGGGGCTTTTCCAGGTAGAAAGAGAATCAATGGAAAACTCTTTTCCAAGATATCTCGTGAGTGTCCCCTTTTGATCCACCCAGGTAAGCGAGGAGCACGGATCTTGTGTCTGATCAGAGCGTCGTATGCGATAGGCCATGATCTCTCTTCCATCCTTGAGTTGAAGAGAGCACCAATCCCAGCCCAGCTGATTAGAAGCTAGCTGACTACTGCTAATCTCATGATCCATCCAGGCTTCTCCATCAACTTTTTTTTCTTGATCCTTAATCATGAGTGTTCCCTCTACGTGAAGACGTGGGAAGGTCATGTAATAACTCAAGGCTGTTTTCTCCTCTCCTTTTCTTGAGACAGAGTTCTTGCCAAAAACAACTAATGGTTTGAGTGGTTTGAATGTGAGTTGCCAAGAGGCCTCGCCTAGTACGGAGGCGCTCAAATGGATTGTTTCTAAGGGAGGATCATCCATCCACAGTGACCAATTTCCATTACGTAGATCGAGTTTATTTGATGCAGCGCAGGCATCCCACCCACGACGATTCCAACGCCGTTGAAAAAGAAATGTCTGTCTTTTGACATCAAGGAGTGCCATGTCGGCAAAAAAAATCGTTTGCTTGTCAAAATGATCGCTTGTTTTGAGATTGTTTCGAGAGTCAGGAAATAACGCCGTACGAAAAAAGGTCGATTCAAATCCAAAGCGCTCTCCTTCTTTGGTCAAGAGGTGGCCAGTAATATACCACCATTCAATTTTAAAATCATCGTGACTTCCATAATCTCTTGGAAAAGAAAAATGATACCCCTCCTGTGGAATTGCAAAATGATCAGTCGGTTCTGCTGCCTGCAGGGGAAGTAAAATAAAGGCTAAGAGTCCTAAGAGTATGTATCTATTCATGAAGGTCGATGCGAAGATATCCACTCTTAGAGGCCACTTGATAGGCTACGGCAATACCTGAAAGAATCACCGCTATTGCGAGCAAGGCAAGGGGGAGATAGGGAAGAGAAAATTGTAGTGTCCATCCAAAGCTCTGTTTATTGATCACGTAGATGAGAATGTATCCCATACCAAGACTCGCTATGATTCCTATGAGCGTCGCACTGAATGCGAGCAAGCCTCCCTCAAGTGCGGTAGCAAGAGCCATCGTGTGACTTGTGCAGCCAAGAGTTCTGAGCGTTATGAGTTCTTTTGTACGATCGACAAGAATATTAGAAAAAGTCATTCCAAAACCAATCATGGCCACCATGATTCCAATGAGTTCCAAGGCATAAGTAATAGAAAACGTCTGATGAAAAATGCGCAAAATTTCTTCTCGAAGAGTTCGGTTTGTAAAAATGGATAATCCAGGGAATCTCGAGTTCAGTTCTTGTCGTACGACTTCAGGATCTACCTGAGGCTTGAGCATGACGATTAAGACGGTGCCTAGCCCGGATATTTCATACTGATCGTGACGAGGAGACTGCGAAGGCTGATGGGGTAAGACGAGTGATGAAGTCTGACGACGGCTGTATGTTTCGTCCTGCCCGAGGAAGACTTCGAGCTTGAGCGCAGCATCCATAAGGCTTCCCGGTCTCCGCAGTAGATGAGTATGAAATATCCGGGCTAGTTCAGGCAGATCATCATGCAGATCATTGAAAGCATGATAGCGACTGAGTCCTAATTCATGATCTTGCGCTGCTAAATAGAGTACACCTTGTTCATTTCCATAATCAGAAAACACTCCGACAATCGTCATGTCTTGATTTCCTGTGGATGTTGGAATCGTAACGTGATCACCAAAATGATAGTCAAAGCGCTCTAAAAAACTTTCGCTTGCTACAACAAGATGGCTATTTTTTCTCTCATCAAAAAAGTCATGATTTAAGGGAGCTTTTTTCCAGAGAATATTATGATGGCGCTCAAGAAATCCGACATCGATCTCGCTGATCATCGTTGGTCGACCCTTCAGGCTGATGTGACGTGATCTGATGAGTTCTATGTCTGCAATCCCTGGACCCTGTGCAATCTCACTGACAATTTCTCTTGAAAGCGGATGGCCTAGGTTTGTCCCTTGATAATCAGCGCTGCTTATGTAGAGATCGGCTTGAAAAACAACTCCGATCCAGCGCTGCATGGTCGTTTCAAAACTGGCAATGAGAATGAGCATTCCCGCTGCCATTGTTACCCCAGAGAGAATGCCGCATGCGGCTAGGTAATGACGTTTGGAAAGTGGACGGAGATAACTGGCCGCAAGCCTTAGCACAAGAGACAAGGAACCCAATCTGGTAATAAATTTCCCTAGTTTTTCTGTCACACAAGCAGAAATAATCCCTGCTCCTAAGATTAAAAAGAGTGTTGCAAGATACCCGCAGAGTGGAAGATGCGTGTTATGAAAAAGTGTCACTGCAGGTGCTAGCGACAGGAGAGCACTTGATACGAGTAAGAGGGATGCTAATGTTATCGACTGAAAAGTACCTCTTGGTCTTTTTTGATCATACTCATGGGAGAGTATTTGAGCGGGAGGCGTCTGTGCAGCCTCGCGTGCAGGGAACCAACCTGTAAGGAGCGAGGAGGTAATGGCGAGGAGCATTGCCAAAAAGAATTCGTGTAAATCGAAATAAGCAGCATCAATGGTTGTGGAAAAATAGAGTGCATTCACAATGGCCCCAACCGAACGAATGGCCAACTGAGCACCTCCCCAGCCTAAAAGAATCCCGAAAATACCGCCACATATTCCTAATAAAAGAGCCTCCATAATCCAGTGACACTGAATCATTCTTGAGGAAACACCGAGCGATCGTAAAAGAGCGATCTCGCCACGTCTTCTCACCACAGCCCCATCAAGAGCTTGAAGAATCAAGTATAGTCCGGCCATCAGCGCAACCAAGGAGAGAATGGTGAGGTTCATTCTAAAGGCTTGTGTCATGAGTGCTGCTTGTGCACGTTCATCCCTTGAGGTCACAATCTCAAAGCGTCCATGGATGATACGAGAGAGATGCTCTAGGAGATTTTTTTTTTGAAGCTCTCGGAGTTTCTTAGCACCATGAAAAGAACCACTGGCAAGGATACACTGAATCTTTGATAGTTTTCCCTGCTGGTGTGTGATCTCTTGGAGATCCGGGAGATCGATTAGCAAGAGGTGAGGGGGGATTTTAGGCTGTGCTGGATTGTCGGGAATCAAGCCTGCTACTTGAAAGTCAAGGAGAGCATCATTAATGACCAAGGGGAGGGAATCACCTGGTTTTAGATTTTTTTCTAGAGCGAAGGCATGAGTAATAAAGAGTTGTTTCTTGTTTGCTCTTTGTGGTTCTTGTGTGAATAAAACATCTTCTAGTGGAGTAGATGATGGTAAATTTCCTAAGGTAATTAAATCCAAACCGAGTAATTGAAATAAAGCATGAGGATTTTTCTTCTCACCTCGAGGGATAGGTTCTGTGGCACTACTCTCTAAGATGGGAACTAAATCTACGGGGATCGTGCCTAGTTGGGCTCGTAATTCTTTTAATAAATTCACCGAGATTTTTCCCTCGTGCGGTTTGATTTCATAGTCACTCTCTGAATGGAGGAGAGTTGAAAAATGTTCAAAGCTGCTCACTGCTGCGTTGTTAGCAAGTCGTATCGAGAAGAAAACGGCAATCCCGAGTGAGAGCATCACAACTTGCAAAAGTGTTTGTATCGGTGCACACCGCCAATGACGAAACGTCATGCGTGTCATTAAGAGAAAGAGTAAGGGGAGCTTATTCACTTATTTTTTATTGATGAAGTGATCATGCCATCGTTCATTTCAAAAACATGATCACAGATATGAGTTGCCTCATGGCTGTGTGTGACCATGAGCATGGTGATCTTGTATTCATCCGAAAGCTCAGCAAGTAGCTCGAGTACTTTCGCTCCGTTCATAGAATCTAGATTTCCTGTAGGTTCATCTGCGAGCACGAGGGATGGTCGATGAACGAGCGCGCGAGCAATAGCAGTACGCTGCATTTCTCCACCAGAGAGTTCGGTGGGCAAGGATGCTTGTTTACCAAATAATCCAACACGATCGAGTAACTCCTTCACGCGTTCCTTGCGTTCTGCTGATTTTATTCCAAGAAGCTGTAATGGAAATTCCACGTTTTCAAATACCGACAAGGTCGGCAAGAGATGGAAAAACTGAAAAATAGTACCTATGGATTTGCGTCGCATAAGGGTGAGTTCTTCTAGAGTGAGCGCTTCGAGTTTCAGTCCATAGATTATAATAGAACCATGATCACCGCGATCAATACCTCCGAGGCAATTAAGAAGAGTCGTTTTTCCACATCCTGAGGGCCCGACAAGAGCTATTCTTTTGCCAGTTTCTATCGCAAAGGAAACATCACGAAGAACAGGCTGGAAACGATAGTTTTTACTAAGATGCCTCACATCCACCATGGGGCTCCCAGATAATGCTTCAAAAAGCGTCTGGTTCATTGAGGCTTTTTTTTGCAGTGAGTGGTCTTACAGGTGGTCCGTCCGAAAAGATTGCCGAGCGGCACACGATAGCGAGCAAATATTTCGTAACCAATATTTGCAAGTGCGTGCAGGAGTGGCCAGGAGAGGGGTGCTACGAGCCAGCCAAGACCGAGGAGTCGATAAGCTTTGATAAAAACATCTACCTTTTTGAGCACTCGCCCATCATCACAAACACCATGAATGACTCCCATGACTGCCTCAGGTGTTAAGCCATACTGCGATGCGTTAAAATCAGGCGCCGTAATATCTTCAAAAGCAAGCTGGCCTTTTCTATTGTGCTTGGACATCCACGAGATTTCACGTTTGCAAAATGGGCATTCACCATCGTAAAGGAGTGTGAATTGTGGAGTTGTTTTGAGATGGTCAATGGTTTCATGCATCGTAGAAGAGTAGCTTCTTTTTTAAAAAAAGAGGCAATATTTTTTATTTTCTTACCTGTGCTTACCCTTCATCTTTGCGTCACTAATCATTTTATGTCTCAAGAGAAAACAATCCCTCATTACTACTGCTTGCCAGTCATTTCGATGCTTTATGTGACGAGCTTGCTCATTGCCAATATTGCTGCTTCTAAAATTATCCAAATCGGACCGGTAATTTTCCCGGCGGGGCTGGTGATTTTTCCGCTCTCCTATATTTTTGATAATATTTTAACGGAAGTTTATGGCTATCACTATAGTCGTCGTATCATCTGGACTGGACTTGGTTGTATTTGGCTTTTTTGTCTTGTGGGTCATGTAACGACCTTATTGCCGGCGGCTCCCTTTTGGTCGTTTCAAGAATCCTACGCATTAGTCATGAATTCGGTTCCTCGTGTCGTTCTTGCTTCCTCGATCAGTTACTTGTGTAGTGAGTTTTTAAATTCCTATCTCTTGGCCAAGCTTAAAATTGCCTTTGAGGGTAAGTATTACTGGTTAAGGCTCCTTGCGAGCACCGGTGCAGGGGGGGCTATTGATAGCTTGTTGTTTTGTACGATTGCCTTTGTATGGACGCTACCCTCGAGCACCATTCTCATGCTCATTTTTTGGCAATGGATTATTAAAGTCATTTATGAAATCTTTGCCATTCCTTGGACATACCTCATCACCGACTATCTCAAGCGCATTGAAAATGAAGATCACTACGACTATGATACGGACTTTAATCCTTGGCAGTTTTAACCCGAATATTTCATACTAAATCTATTACGGCTTGTGGAAAGCTCTATGGCTACTGCGTTGGTCTCGAATTGTGATTTGGGCAACACCAGTGCTCGGGAGAGCCTGGGGTAGACTGCCGTAACCGTTAGGTTAGGGGCAGCCCGTAAGGGCGAGTCGAGTAGGTGCGAGCGAGTCAATATGTACACATACAGCCCGGCATCACAATCCTTCACCCGCCTTGTACTAACAAGCTTTGCTCTGCGCCTCATTACGATTCAGTATAAAATATTCGGGTTAACCCGGATATTTCATGCCGATCACCTGCGGGGAGCGGGAAAGAAGGGTGGATTCTTATCTTCGAGTCTGGCCTTCTCCACGAATCAGGTACTTATAAGTCGTGAGTTCTTCTAGTCCCATGGGACCGCGTGCATGTAGTTTGTTCGTGCTAATGCCTATCTCAGCTCCAAAGCCAAATTCACCACCATCGGTAAATCGCGTAGAAGCATTCCAGTAGACTGCCGCACTATCAACTGCATGGAGGAATTTTTCAGCATGATGTTTATTTTCCGTGATAATGAGGTCGCTATGGTGTGAGCCATGACTTGCTATATGCGTGATGGCTTCCTCGAGTGAGCTCACGACTTTTATTGCTACGCTCAGGGCTAGAAACTCTCGGCGAAAATCCTCCTCTCGGGCCTCTTGGAGCTGCGAGGGAAAACTTTTTTTGAGCCTTTGAGGAAGTATCTTCATGCTTGCCGCATCAAGGTAGAGCGTGACCCCAGCTTCAAGTAATGCCTTACCCACCCGATCTAAGAAGGCAGGAGCAACATGTTCATCAAGTAAAACTGTTTCAATCGCATTACACGCACTAGGGCGTTGACACTTCGCATTAAGAAGAATCTTTTCTGCCATGGTGAGGTCCGCTGAGGCATCCACAAAAGCAGCACAAATACCATCATCATGTTTAATCACAGGCATGCGTGCATGGGTTTTCACCATCTGGATCAGGCCCTTGCCACCTCGTGGGATCATGCAATCAATATATTCATCCATTTCACAGAGAATACGAACGGCCTCTCGATCGGTCGTCTGAACAAGCTGAATGGCGGCGGCAGGAAGGCCCGCTTTGAGGAGCGCTCTCTCTAAGCAAGCCGCAATGGCTTGATTGGAATGAAAGGCTTCAGAACCTCCACGCAGGATCGTTGCATTGCCTGCCTTAAGAGATAGGATCGCGGCATCAGAGGTGACATTGGGACGAGATTCATAAATGATCCCAATCACGCCAATAGGGATACTGATTTTTTGAAACTCTAGTCCATCCTCTCGTGTCCATGATGTTAAGACCCTTCCTACAGGATCCGGTAGGCCAGCTGCCACACGAACGCTCTCGGCCATGGCCTCAATACTTTCTTGACTCAGGCGCAACCGGTCGATCATAGCAGGAGCTACGCCATGATGAGTGGCCTGTGTGAGGTCCTGGAGATTGGCAGATAATAGTTCCTTGGTCGCATGGATAAGCTCCGAGGCGATCAAGAGAAGAGCATGGTTTTTGTCTACTGTCGTGAGTGTTGCAAGCACTGGAGCGGCTTTTTGTGCGGCTTGCCCCAGTGCGCGGAGGCGAGTAGAGAGATTCATGAAATAGGAGAATAAAACGAACAGAGCTTAGATTTTTCCATGCATGAGAGGGTTTTAAAAAAAATGATGGCAGGGTGGAGTGCTAGGAACGAGGAGCGCAGACTTGGTAGTGTATATCTAATACTCGAGGACGCGATCACCGGAGTACAGCACTCACGACCGCGGCTACAACTTTATTGAACATGCTCTAGTCCTCATGAGTCACTGTCTATTGCTTGTATCGCTGAGGTAAAGAGTACAGAGTTAGCTTCTTTTACTGGTAGCTCTGTTTGGTTCTTGAAAACTTCGGTAAGCTTAGATTGTAGTGCGTGAACAGTATCTTTTCCAAGTGCTCCAAGCGCTGTCTTAACAACAAGACCAACGCCAGGTTGCAGTTGTAAGTTTCCCGTGTAGGTGACAAGACTCTTGGACACTAAATTTGAGATCGAGCCATCCTGCACTGCGAATGATGTCGTAAAGTTCTTAAGCAGAATGTTTTCGCTGTCAGGCTGTTGTTGTAAAGTTGATACCACCTTGTAACCATCTTGATTCTCTAATGGAGTTAATTCATTTTTCAAGTTTAGAATATAAGGGCTCATTCTTATAGTAAGTATTTTAGGTCCCCTAATCCTATACTCTGCACTAGTGGTGTTGTCGTTGGACTCAATCTTATCTACCGTGTCGCACCTGGGGATAAAATGCGTTCCATTTGCTGGGTTAAAAACAGCAGCCGCGAGAGAAGCTGGATCAGTCTCAATGAGCTGATGACAAATAAATTGAAAACTATAATCGTTAGGCTTAAATGTAACATGACTCACAATTGCACCTTGGCGCAGCGTTTCTGCCTCCCCTGTAGTGAGCTGCTGCTCAGTGATGAACGTCTCGATTTTATTGGGCTGGAAGCTCGTATCCGCACTGTCTAGAGAATTCGCATGGGAACGCTGAGGAGTATGTATATCATTCCAATAGGAGTTATTAAGTTCATCATCGCTGTTGTCTCCCTCACCGAGGGAAGTGACACTCAAACCACGACGTCGAACAACACCATCTTCACTAGGTTCTACTGTTGTTGGGGAAGATGGGCTTGATTCACTTGTTGTCTCATCACCATTTAAACAATTTAAAGAATTTGTACGGGAACGCTGAGGGGAAGGAGGAGGCGTGCTTTCAGGGGTAGGAATAGGCGTAGGTGGGTGAGGTTGAAGATTTTCTAAAAATTCGTGCAGCGCTTCGAGTAGTTTACTTGCAATTGTCAGGGGCTCTTGATGATCCACTTGTCGAATGCTATGATCCCCCAGTTCGCCTGTTATTAGCGTTGTCTTGGATTCACGATCAGTGCAACTACTAGGAGCAGCAGGAGTATTAGAAGCAGTAGGAGTATTAGTCTGAATATCCATGATCAAATCACCTAATATTTTTTAAGCAACCGTGCTTGAACAAAAGAGCGTAGGCACAGGATAAAAAAGATGCCACAGATCAGAGCCGTCGCGATTTTAGCAAGCAAGGCGGGGTGGGTATCAAGAGCAGCATGATCCAGGAGGAGGGGAATTTTACTAAAGGCAGAGGCTGTTCCCAAGAAACCAAGAAGTGCAACTAAAACGGCAACATGCATCGCATGGCGTCGTAGATTTTCATTCCGAGCAATGAGGCCGCTTATGATGAGTAGTAGACCCAGTGCGCAAGGGATGAGTGCTGTGTAGTGAGTGGCTCCCGTTCCAAAAAACCCTGTGAGACCAACTGTGTTGAGTAAGATACCAAAGATGAGTGAGAGTGTCGGCATGAAGGAAAAACTATTTCCCTCTTCCTGTTGATGCAAATAGAAAATTTGGTTAGTTTTAGATTTTTCGCATCATCAAATATTGGGATTCATAACGATCATGATACGGTTTGTACTATTTTTTCTTTTTTCTCTTGGCGCTCTTTTTACTCGAGAGACACAAGCCTCTGAGATGACCTCGATGCCTTCTCCCTTGGGAAGTGCAGCAGTGACGGCCCATTTACTTTCTCCGGCGCGTGAGGTGAAAGGAGGTAAGTCATTTGACGTTTATATTTTATTTGATGTGGCGCCATTGTGGCATCTTTATTGGGCTTATCCAGGAGATGCAGGGCTGCCGCCACGCGTAGAATGGACCGTGCCAGAGGGATGGAGGGTAGGTGAGATGGAGTTTTCATTACCAGAGAAGTTCTTGGAGCCAGGTGATAGCGTGATTTATGGCTACACAAATACAGCGATCCTCCGCGTGCGGATGACACCACCTCGGGATCTGCCTCAAAAACAATCATGGATGATTGGCGCCTCGCTTCATTGGTTAGCATGCAAAGATCTTTGTCTTCCTCAAAAAAGCTCACTGACATTGACTCTCCCAGCGAGTGTTTCTGAGCAAGCACAAGCCAAGAAGCTTGCCTCGCCTGCTTTTTGGCCTTCTCAAGGGGCTCCTCCCTTTGCTGTGAACATAGCTCATGAAGGAGCGCAGTATCTCATTTCCTTTAAAAGAGAAGAGGGATGTCGCTATGAGCTTTTTCCGTGTCCGAGGCACGGAGAGATTGTAGGGCATGTGAGCCATACCCAGCATGGGGAGTATGATGAGATGGAGCTTCCTTGGAAGGGGGGCGGTTTGTTGCATGCTTTGTTAATAAAAAAAAATATGACGGGCCTACGCCAGGGATGGTTTCTCTCTACTAATGCTCAAGATCAACTTGCTCCTCCAATACCCCAAGGCTCGCGCGGCTGGGGGCTCTCACTTTTCCTAGCGCTTCTCTCGGGGCTCCTCGGAGGATTTATTCTCAATGTGATGCCCTGCGTCTTGCCGGTGATCTCTCTTAAAATCTTTGGCTTCATCCAAGAGGCAGGAAAGAGTCGCTCGCATCTCTTCGCTCATGGCTTGGCTTTTGTGGCTGGGATTTATTTGTGGTTTCTAGGTCTCGGGGCTCTTGTGGCCATATTAAAATCCTCTGGGAGGCATGTGACCTGGGCGTTTCAATTTCAAAACAGTGGATTTCTTGTCTTTGTGAGTCTTGTGGTTTTTCTCTTTGCACTGAATTTATTTGGTCTTTTTGAGATTCATCTTCCACTCAAGACGACGACGTCTCTTGATCTGCTCGCGTCGCGAAAGGGGTATTGGGGTTCTTTTTTTCAAGGTCTCTTTGCCACACTACTGGCCACACCGTGCACGGCACCATTTCTAGGAAGTGCGCTCGGTTTTGCCTTTGCTCAATCAGGTAGCATTATCATGGCGATGTTTGCTGCAGTTGCCACAGGGATGGCCTTACCCTACTTCATCCTCTCGCTTGAGCCCGCCTGGATGAAATGGCTTCCTCGCCCCGGACTCTGGATGGAAAAGGTAAAAGTTCTCATGGGCTTCCCCCTTCTTGCGACCAATCTTTGGTTGATTTCCGTCATCGGTCTTCAGCAAGGTATTGAGGGGGTGATGGCACTCTTAACACTCTTCTTAATCTTAAGTCTGAGCGCCTGGATCTATGGAGCCTTTGCTAGCCCAAACAAAAGTCTGCGCTATACAACGATCTCTCTGAGTTTGTTTGTAGCACTTCTAGGATGCGTCGTTCTGATTCCAAAAATCATTCGCTCTTCCTCAAAATTGCCCGCCGCGTCTCAAACTCATATCCCATGGGTTCCCTTTTCGCGAGGGCTTCTCGATCAACTTCGAAGTGAGGGCAAGCCCGTGTTTGTCGATTTTACGGCAGCCTGGTGTCTGACCTGTCAATTTAATGAACATAGCGTTATTGAAAGCGCTCCCGTGAGAGAAACGATACAAAAACAGGGGATTATTCCGATGAAAGCAGATTGGACCAATGCTAATCCAGAGATTACAGAAGTACTTCAAGGCTTTGGTAGGGTAGGGGTCCCTTTTTATGTGTTTTATCCAGCGAATCAATCTAGTGGTGATAAAAAGCCCGTGATTTTTTCAGAGTTATTATCAGAGGCTCAGCTCCTCAAGGCATTTTCGGAATGAAATTGATTGAGATGCCTTAGACTTCTCTGATTAAATAACGCTTTTATGAGAGGCTCTTCTTTTTTAGATCATTGGAAAAAGTTTGAAATCCCAGGTGTGATTGCATTTTCTCAAGATGGTGATGGATTTGATAAAATCAATATCACCACGGAAGCCAGTACCGCTGAAATTTATTTGCAGGGAGCTCATGTCACTGCTTTTCAAAAAAAGGGCGAGGATCCGATGCTCTTTATGAGCTCCTCCGGGCACATGGCTCGAGGTGCCATGCTTCATGGAGGAATTCCGTTGTGTTTTCCCTGGTTTGGAAAGCGTGAGGGTGAGGCTCTCTCCCATGGCTTTGCACGCCTTCACCCCTGGGATCTACAATTAGTGGGTATGACTCGCGACGGGTTCGTGCTGCTGGAGTTTGAGCTGCCCAAAGAGTTGATGGCCTCTGCTGGGTGGCTGCCAGTGAAGGTTAGGTACCGAATTATTGTAGGAGAGACGTTAAAATTGGACCTCCAAGTTATTAACCCTCCTACGAGTACCGAGTCGTTTTTTTATGAAGACTGTTTTCATTCCTACTTTCTTGTAGAGGATATTGAGCAGGTCACGATCCATGGACTCAAAGACCTTCACTATTTAGATAAGACCGAAGATCTCGCGTCAAAATTAGAACTTTCCGACGTAATTGGTATTAACAAGGAAATGAATCGTATCTATTTGAATTCAACGGGCCCCATTGAGATTCATGACCCCTTAAAAAAAAGAATCATTCGTATTGAAAAACATGCTTCTCGTTCTACCGTTGTTTGGAATCCCTGGATAGAAAATGCCAAGTTGATCCCTGATTTTGCTCCCGGTGATTATAAAAAAATGCTCTGTGTTGAATCTGGTAATGTCGGTGAATACAGACAAGAAGCTCCTCCAGGGGCGACCTGTAGCTTATTTGTCGAGCTCAGCACGATTCAAGATGCATAGGAATAAAATTCATTTACTTTGAATTTCTCACCTGAGTCGCTTTCACAATATTTTATTGAGAGACCTGTTCTTTCAAATGTGATTGCGATTTTTATTATGGTCTTAGGAGGGGTTGCTATTGCCTGCCTCCCAGTGACACAATATCCGCCGATCACGCCTCCTACGGTTCAAGTCACGGCTACCTATCCCGGGGCGACTGCTCAGACGATCATTAAAAAAGTAGCGCTCCCGATTGAACAACAGGTTAACGGAGTTGACGGGATGCTCTATATGTCCTCGAGTTCGACAAGTACGGGGAATTACACGCTAACCGTGACCTTTAATATTGGGACAGATCCTAATATGAATCAAATTCTTGTCGAAAATCGAGTGAGTGCAGCCTTAGCGCAGCTGCCAGAATCAGTACAAAATCAAGGTGTCATTACCAAAAAAACCTCCACTGCTTTTTTGCAAGTTATTGCGCTCACCTCGCCAAGTAAGATCTACGATGCTTTGTTTCTCAATAACTATGCCATTATCAACTTAGAAAATGAACTCACACGTGTTCCTGGTGTAGGGAATATTGTCATCTTTGGCCTCGGACAATACTCAATGCGTATTTGGCTCCATCCTGATCAAATGCAGCAACGCTCCTTAATTCCCTCTGATGTGATTAATGCTATTAAAAATCAAAACCAGGAACTTGCTGCAGGTCAGTTTGGGGGAGCCCCCGCACCGGAGGGACAAGATTACCAGTATACGATTACTTCGGATGCTCCTCTCAATAAAGTTGAAGAGTTTGAGAATATTATTATTAAATCCGATGCTGCTCATGGAGGTCAGATCACAAGAGTCAAGGATGTTGCGCGTGTGGAGTTGGGTTCTCAAACCTATAATCAATTTTTTGAATTCAATGGTCATACCGCTGCAGGTATTGCTGTTTTTCAATTACCAGGGTCCAATGCGATTACCACAGCACAAGCTGTGAAAACGAAAATGGAGGAACTAGTAAAGCGATTTCCACCGGGTATGGAATATTCCATTCCTTTTGATACCACACTTTTTGTGAATAATTCGGTCCAAGAAGTCTACAAAACCTTACTGGAAGCAGGCCTGCTTGTACTCTTCGTAATTATTATTTTTTTACAAGATGTCCGTGCTGCACTTGTGCCCGCAACCACTGTTCCGGTCACGATTATTGGTTCTTTTGCTGGAATGGCCTTGCTTGGCTTTTCGATCAATACATTGACACTTTTTGCCATTGTTCTTGCTATTGGTATTGTTGTTGATGATGCCATTGTTGTTGTAGAAGGTGCCATGCAACACATTGAGCAAGGAAAAAGCCCCCATCATGCTTCCATAGCAGCAATGCACAATCTTTTCGGGCCTATCATTGGCATTACTCTGGTCCTTATGTCCGTTTTCTTACCTGCTGCATTTATGCCAGGAATCATCGGGCAAATGTATCGTCAATTTGCCTTAGTGATTGCAACGACTGCTTTGATTAGTGCGATCAATGCGGTCACGCTCAAACCAACACAATGTGCCCTTTGGCTCCGAGCTCGTGATCCAAACAAAAAAATCAATTGGTGTTTTCGACTCTTTAATGCCCTTTATTATCCTCTTGAAAAAGGCTATGGACAACTCGTTGCCTATTTAGTCAAGTCAAGCATGCTGATGACCGTTCTGGGATGTGCCTTGATTGGACTTGCGTGTTGGGGGTTAACTCAAATTCCCACAGCATTTATTCCTACCGAAGATCAAGGCTACTTAATGATTGCCCAGCAACTTCCTGATGCAGCTTCTCTGGGTAGAACAAAAAAGGTGATGAGAAGGATTGCGGCGCAGATTGCAAAAGTGGAAGCAGTCGATAGCATGTTTGTTATTGGTGGAGTCTCTCCACTGGATAATAATTCTGCACTTGCCAACTCAGGAATCACCTACGTTATTCTCAAGCCATGGGGTCATCGTGGTGCTCGTGGCTCTCTACGTGATGTCTATGAAGATTTTTTTAACATCGTGACTAGAGAAACAGATGCCAAGTCAATTGTTCTGGTTCCTCCGCCTATTCAAGGACTGGGCCTCGCTGGGGGATTTCAAATGCAGGTTAATCTTATGAATGGCACGTTTGATTACCCACTTTTGCAGACCACTGCTGATGCAATTACTAGCGCAGCATCAAGCACTCCTGGATTTCAAGTGGCACTCACTCCCTTTCGCTCGAAAGTACCTCAAAGGAAGCTCACTATTGATAGGCGAGAAGCCGCAACCTATGGAGTGACTATTAGTGACGTGTTTCATACATTACAAACCTATCTTGGGTCAACGTATGTGAATCATTTTAATCGCTACGGATTTTCTTTTAATGTCTTTGCTCAAGCAGATTCTTTTTTCCGTACAGGGCCTGAAAAACTCAAATATTTCTATGCACGTGGAAGTGATCAGGGGATGGTGGCCTTAAGTTCGTTTGTTAAATCTGAGTCATCAGAAGGTCCGTCTATTGTATCCCTTTATAACCTATATCCCTCCGCTGCCATTGTTGGCCAGGCAGCTCCTGGTTACAGTTCAGGACAGGCACTGCAAAAGTTAGAAAAAATCGCTGGGCCTCTTCTTCCAACAGGCGTTAGCACCTTGTGGACATCTATGTCTTATCAGGAAAAATTGGCAGGGAATTCTATTTACTATGTTTTTGCACTAGGTCTCTTGCTTGTCTATTTGGTGCTTGCAGGACAGTACGAAAATTGGATCACGCCGCTTGCCGTTATTTTGGCCGTTCCCTTGGCTTTGCTTGGTACCGTGATTTTTCTAAAATTCGTGGGGCTTCCTAATAACATCTATGTTCAAATTGGTATTGTTCTCCTAATTGCTCTATCGGCTAAAAATGCCATTCTTGTGGTCGAAATGGCTCGCGAATATCGTAATGCTGGTCAAGAGATTGCTCAGGCTGCCGCGAAGGCTGCATTGAATAGATTTAGACCAATTTTAATGACTTCAATTACTTTTATCTTAGGTGTTATGCCACTTATTTTGTCTTCTGGTGCAGGTGCGATTGCCCGCAAATCTTTAGGAATTGCCGTGGCATCGGGCATGCTTGCCTCTACTTTTTTGGCCGTTTTTTTTGTTCCTGCGTTTTATGTCGTTTTACAACGCCTTGCAGAACGTAGAGAGGGAAGGTAATTTTATTTTCTGATGATTATTGCCGAATGCGAAAAAGACCTGCTCCGATACGTTCAATTTCAGCGAGCTTTTTACCTGTATTGCTCAACCAGACATGAACATTGGCATTTTTAACACCGATCTTCTGCGCAATCTCAGGAACTTTGATTCCTTGTGGACCCGCCTGTTGAAGAATCTCCAAGATCATTGTTTTCATCGTGCCTCTTGAAGCGCGTTTATTGGTTGCTTGAGGAGTGCGTTTTTGAGAAAGAGTCTGAGAGCTTTCTTTTTTTGGTATTTGTAATTTCGAAGGTATGATAGTGACTCCATTAGCATTAGCCATTTCTGCTTCAAGTTTTTTGAGATCATCTAAAAGCTCTTCCTTACGTTCTGAAAGCGTTAGAATTTTACGCAAGGTACTAATATGAATTTTTGTTAAGTCCATGAGGCGATAATCTATAAGGTGATAAGAGTGTTAGCAACGATAATAGATGAATAGGATTTTTCGAGTGTTTTATTTTATTAGTAATATTTTCCCGATATAAACCTAAAAACGTGAATGGAAGTAGCAAATCTAACGCAATATACTCGGCCTCAACTTGCTTTTTTAAATTGGCGTGCGCACCATCCAGGTGCGCTACACGCTTTGAAAAAACAACCTGAGACCAAGTCTTTACGCCATATTTCCCATTTTCATTCACGTTTTTAGAATTAAAATTCTTTTGAGCTCTTATGAAACATATTTTTTCGCGTAATCCATTGATGAAGGGTCATGTTTCTTGTGAATTACCTCCAAAAGAAATTCATATCTGGGTAGTCGATATGCATTCTCGCTCTCATTTTTTTAATTCCTTAGATAGAGACAATAGCCTGCGTCCTTCACAAAGATATTTATGCTTTTTATTAAGTTGCTATTTAAATATCCCTGCTGAGTATCTCCATATTCAAAAAACAGAGTGTGGAAAACCCATGCTAGGCAGTCATCCTGAGATCTCTTTTAGTCTTGCTCATAGTGGAGAGCTTTTGGTCTTAGCCTTTTCGCGTCATCTAGTGGGTGTTGATCTTGAGAAAAAACGGTCGGTGAGGGCGATGGCAATTGCAAAAAAGTTTTTCTCCTCACATGAAATAGAATTCTTAAAACAATCGCCAGAGGATCATTTTTTCTATCTTTGGACCGCAAAAGAAGCAGCCCTTAAAGCTGATGGATGTGGTCTTGCGCGGGGTCTGCGTCAAGCCATAACAGTGATTGAAGAAAATAGGATCCAAGGTATTTACTTAAAGAAACGTTTGATGAGACTCATTCCTTGGCAGTTGGATGATCATTTTATTGGTTCACTTGCGTCTTTTGTTTCGCCATTGTTAATTCGCTGGTATGATCTGCGAGGAACGAGTAACATTAATCGTTAATGTCTTTTCAAAAATTTAATTTATCAGATCCTCTTGTTCATGGAGCACAGAGAATGGGCTATGTAGAGCCAACACCCATTCAGGAACAAGCGATTCCTAAGATTCTTTCTGGAAAAGATCTCATTGCCTCCGCTCAGACTGGTACGGGAAAGACAGCGGCCTTTTCTCTACCCCTCTTAACATTATTAGGTCCTGAAAAAGGATACCCGCGTGCTCTGATTTTAGAACCAACGCGCGAGCTTGCCTTGCAAGTAGAAGAGGCCTTAAAAGATTTCTCCTTCTTTTCCTCACTCCGTATTGCTGTTCTTTATGGCGGGGTTGGTTATGGGATTCAGAAACAAAAATTAGAGGATGGTGTTGATATTATTGTTGCCACACCTGGTCGTCTTTTAGATCTCATCACACAAGAACTTATTTCGTTGAAGGATATTGAAATTTTGGTTTTAGATGAGGTCGATCGGATGCTCGATATGGGATTTTTGCCTGATGTGCGTCGTCTCGTAGAACAATGTCCTAAAAAACGGCAAACGCTTCTTTTTTCAGCAACCATTCCTGATGAAATTGAGCGTTTATCTAGTTGGTGCATGATGAATCCAGAGAAAATCGATATTGGTGAGCGTCGCTCTGCTGCTGAATCAGTCACTCATGCCTTCTATCCTGTGGCCATGGCTCAAAAGTTTGAATTGTTACAAACCCTTTTAGAGCGGACTGATTTTCAGAGTGTGTTAATTTTTTCGCGCACAAAAGATGGTGCTGATCGGATTGCTCGACAGCTTCTTCAAGAAAAACATACCGTTGCTGTCCTCCACTCCAATCGTAGCCAACAAGAGAGGATCGATGCGCTCGATGGCTTTAAAAATGGACGTTACGAGGTCATGGTCGCTACGGATATTGCAGCACGCGGCATTGATATTGCTGGTGTGAGTCATGTGATTAATTATGACGTCCCCCAGCATGCTGAGGATTATGTCCATCGTATTGGGCGTACCGGACGCGCTGCGGCGATCGGCGATGCTTTTACAATCATGACGGTGGAAGACCTCCCTCATGTTAAAGCAATCGAAACCTTCATTGGTGCTAAAGTGCCACGTCTCAAGCTCGAGAATTTTTCTTACCTCTATACGACCTTGTTTAACGAAGAGGCTGCTGAAAAGCTTTTGAAAAATGTACGTGGATCCCGCACCTTAAAGGGTTATAGCTATGGGGCTAGAAAGAGGAGATAGAGTACTGCTTGAGAAATCCTAATTTTTATTCGTGATGAGTATCGATATCCCAAGTCCAGAGGTTACCTATCCAATAGAAAACGTTACAAGAACAGTCTTTTGAAAAAACATCATCACTCACCCACAAATTATTCTTGGTGACTACACGTACTATGATGACCCTCAGGATGTGCACCAATTTGAAAAGAATGTTTTGTATTTATTCAAATTTAACGGTGACAAACTTATTATTGGAAAGTTTTGTCAGCTCGCAGCCGGAGTGCGTTTTATCATGAATGGTGCATCTCACGCCATGAATGGCGTTTCAACCTATCCATTTAAAATCTTCGGCAAGGCTTGGAAAGACGCTCCCATGCCTAGCCCGAATATTTCACACCGATCTACTGCGGAGACCGGGAAGCTAGGGTGGATGTTGCGTTAGACTCACATTGTGACTTGGACAATATGTACACATACAGCCCGGCGTCAAAATGTTCGTCTGCGTTGACTCGCTCGCTCCCGCTCGTCTCGCCCTTTCAGGGCTGCCTAAAGGCAGTCTCCCCCGCGGTCTCCCGACCGCCGGTGGTACCCCACCCTAGCTTCGCAGTCTCCTCGTCACGATCAGTATGAAATATCCGGGTTTAAGAGCATTGAGAAATAGCGACTACTGATCTGAGATCAGTTTCTCAAGTGTTTCTCTTGTGAGATCAGTTGCTTTGCAGATCTCCGCAAGAGGCAATCCTAATCCATGTAACTTAAGAGCAACTTCAATTTTCCCTTCTGCTTTCCCTTCTGCTTTCCC
>Ga0214923_10003658_pt1 | contig 19153 bp, 19 predicted proteins | sample LL1510_MetaG_FD_177993 | JGI IMG/M metagenome (GOLD analysis project Ga0214923, IMG submission 177993) | Freshwater microbial communities from Lake Lanier, Atlanta, Georgia, United States - LL-1510 | ecosystem: Environmental > Aquatic > Freshwater > Lake | place: USA: Georgia | collected...
TTAATATTATAAATAAATATAATTTAAGTCATTTAATAAAAAAATCACATAAAAATAATGCTAATAAAAATATTAGATGGACATATTAAATTATTATAATTCTGATGATATACGTTATATTGGTAATAGTGTCGTAAAATATATTAATAATTTAGAAAAATATAATTCATCAAAATATTTATATGTTTATGGTGAAACAGGAATAGGAAAAACTACTATTATAAAAAATATATTAGCTTCATTAAAATATAATGCCAATTATATTGATTGTAATAATAATCAATTAACTTTGGAAGAATTAATAAATATAACCGATAATAAGGACGTATATTCTATGTTTTTTAACAATATTCAAAAAACAGCAATAATAATGGATAATATAAATTATTATTTATATAACGATAAAAGTTATTTTAATAACTTAGTAAAATTATTGAAGAAAAATAAAATTCATAAGTTTATACCTTTCATATTTATAAATACTTTACAAGAAGAAAAGAAATTTACAGAATTATCAAAATTATCTTGTTGTTTAAAAATAAATCCTCCTACATGTTTACAATTAAAAAATATTATATATAAATTATACCCTAAAATATTGGATTTAGAAAATAATATATTAATTATTGACAATATAATAAATTATTTAGATTATAAATTTTATAAATTTATAAACATAGACTATTTTTATAATAACAATCTTATTGAATTAAAATTTAATAACAACAATAGCAACAATAACAATAACAATAGCAACAATAACAACAATAGCAAAAACAATAATATTAAAGTATTAACTAAAAATTTATTATATTATAAATATAATTTGCAAAATTTAGATATTATTAATTATTCTGATAGAACAAGTTTGAGTTTATTGCTACATGAAAATATTATAAAATTATTTAATTCTAATTTAACTCGTAATGAATTAAAAATATATAAAAAAATTTTAGATAATTTTATATTTTGTGATTGTATAGATAAAAATATTTTTTTGTATCAAATATGGCAATTAAATGACATTACATATATTATTAAAATATTTTATAATAATTTTATATTATCACAAAATAATATACTAAAAAATGTAGGTCAAGAAAATATAATCTTTACTAAAATTTTAACCAAATATAGTAGCGAATATAATAACTTTAATTTTATATTTAATAATACTCAATTATATTGTACTAATAAAAAAACATTGTTGCTACATATTTATACATTTAATAATAGCAATGAATTTTATGCCAAATTAGTTTATAGTAGATTTATGAAATTAATTGAACAATATAATAATTATAAAATAAATAATTCATGTAAAATAATTGAAGATAATGATGAACTTATTTTTGATGAATCTTTTAATTAACTAATTTTACCATTAACTAATTTTCCAAGACATTTTCCAACTTCTTCATCTGGTAAACATTCATATATAGCATTGTTTAATTCATTTTTGTAGTATGTTTTTCCTTTAATAGTAATTGAAACCAGTTCTTCTTCATCTTCATCTTCTTCATCTTCATCTTCATCTTCATCTTGTTCTTCCTCCTTTTTTGCTTTGCTTAACTCTTCTTCTTTTGCTTTGTTTAATTCTTCTTCTTTTGCTTCGCTTACCTCTTCTTCTTTTTTTGCTTTGCTTAACTCTTCTTCCTCTTCCTCTTCTTCTTTTTTTGCTTTGCTTAACTCTTCTTCTTCCTCTTCATCTTCCTCTCCTTCCTCTTCATCTTCCTCTTCTTCATCTTCCTCTTCTTCATCTTCTTCATCTTCTTCCTCTTCCTCTTCCTTTTTTGCTTTGCTTACCTCTTCTTCTTCATCTTCTTCTTCATCTTCTTCATCTTCTTCTTCATCTTCTTCTTCATCCTCTTCTTCCTCTTCTTCTTTTGCTTTGCTTAACTCTTCTTTTTCTTTTACTAGGTTCACTTGTTGTTCTTCCTTAGTTGAATCGGTCAATTTCTTAATAATACTATTTGAAAACTTAGTAAGTTCTACCATTTTTACTTCGTGTGCCGTATTTTTAATAACTTTAACTTCATTTACACTAATAGTAATATTGTCCTTGTTTTCTTTTAGTAAGTTATATTTTTTTGTTAATTCCTCATATTCATCCACCAGTTTATTATATTTAGTATTTAATTCTACATATTCGGGTAATTTAAATAATAAAATTTTTAGATCTTGTAGCAATTCATTATTTGCCTTATTTTTTTCTACAAAAATAGTTAAATTTGTTTTTAATGAATTTGTAAGATCAGAAGATAATTTATTAATCAGTTGAACTAAGTCACTATCCATATTATAAAGTTAGGTGGTTTATATTTTAAATAAGTTTAATAAATATTTTAAATCAATTTTTGTAAAATATTTATAAATTTTAATTATTTTACATTTATTTTACATTTATTTTATATGATTTATTATTTAAAGATTTGTTATTTAATATATAATCTTCATTTTCATCATATAACTCTGGTAATAATTTAGATAGGGGTTTTTCAACTATTAGTAATAATCGCTCATGTTTTAATAGTTTTCTGTATTCTTGAATATTTAAATTTCCGTAAAATTTATCTAATGTATAATATGGACATGGTGCTAATTTAATATTTTTTTCATAATTATAAATTTTACTATATATGTTATTTAACATATAATATCTCTCGAATTTTTGCGACGATTCTATATTTTCATTCATCAAATACGAAGAAGCACATTCTGGACTACAAAAATTACCATAACAATAATAGGTATTTTTCATTTCATACTTAGGAATCATTATTGAATCATTATCAAAGCAATATGTACACCAAAAGCATGCTCCTTTTGTATTAACATTATTAGTTTTCAATTGTTTTGATAAATCTTCTAACTTTTTTGATATTATTTTATTATATAAAAGTTTTTCACTAGTATTAATTTTTTTTTCAAAAATATTATGTTCACTATTTGAACTATGCTCATTAATTGAAGTGTATTCATTATTTGAACTATGCTCATTTATTAAAGCATAGTCTGTGTTTGAAATGTGCTCATTATTTAAATTATCTTCATTATTTGAAATATGTTCATTATTTGAAGTATTGCTATTACTTTTTACATAGTCATAATTTATAGTAGTATTATCAAAGTCTTTAATATTATGAACTATTGGTGAGTAATTTAGTTCTCCAATAATTATATCTCGTAATTTACAATTTAAATGTAAAATTATGTTTGGTTTTTGAATCAATTCAATTATTGTCTTTTTTTGTTCTATAATTTTGCCTCCTTTAGGTTTTCTACCTCTTTTTTTATGAATAATATTTTTACATATGTCTGTGACTATTATATTATTTGCTATAGTATTTGCTATACTAGTGTCTGTACCAGTATTTGTTATAATATTAAAATTACTATTTAAAATGTCTAATACATTATTTGATAATTCTAAAAGTTTCAAGTTTTCGTAGTAAGACTTCGGTTTTCTTCCCTTTTTTTTAGGAACCATAATATTTTAAATAAATTACTTATAATTTATATTGTTTTAATTTATTATATAAACAATATAAATTATTAATACTTAATATTAGAATTTTATTAATTAAATATGACTAGCACTATTAATTGGAATGAAAAATATCGTCCAAATAATTTAGAAAAAATAATACTTAGTAATTACAATAAACTATTGATAAATAATATTATTGAAAAAAATTATTTTCCAAATCTACTTTTATATGGGCCTCCTGGAACTGGTAAAACAACAACAGTTATAAATTTAATAAATAGTTATTTAAACAAATATTATAGCGATAATAAAAAACAAATAGTTCATTTGAATGCTTCACATGAAAGAGGAATCGAAATAATTAGAAACAATTTATATACATTTGTTGTAAGTGATAATCTTTTTTTTGAAGGTCCTAAGTTTATTATTTTAGATGAAGTTGACTATATGACAAAATCTGCACAACTAGCTTTAAAATATTTAATAGAATATTATAGTAATTATAATGTAAGATATTGTTTAATATGTAATTATATTACAAAAATAGATAATAATCTTCAAAGTTATTTTTGTAAATTAAAATTTAATAATATTCCATTTGAAGAAATACATAGTTTCTTGGGAAATATTTGTAGTGCTGAAAATTTAACTGTGTCAAGTGATTATTTATATCATATTATAAATTTATTTAAAAATGATATACGGGCAATGGTAAATTTTTTACAATTGAATAATAATAACATTATATATTTTATAGATGCTGATGTATATGAAAAGTTATATGCTATAAATTTGATAGATAGTTATGAGATTTTTAAAACAAATTTTATAAAAATCGAGAAAAAATATAAATTCAATTATAATGAATTTATAAAAATGTATATTTATAACATATTAAAAAATAATATATATAGTATTAGTGATACTACAATAAATTGTTTGGAATTTTTTGTTCATAATTACAATAAAATGAGTGATAAAAATATAATATTATATAATTTATATAATATAATTAAAAATTAAATGTATAAAAATAAATGTATAAAAAATATTTAAAATAATAATTGAAATTATTATTAATTAAATTAACTATTAAACTATTATAACTATGAATGTTGCTATAGAAAATGAATGGTTACATTTTCTAGAAAATAATAGTAGTAATAGTGCTAATAATAGTAGTAGTGCTAATAATAGTAGTAATAGTGCTAATAATAGTAATAGTGCTAATAATAGCAGCATTTGTGCTTTAACTAGTATTAAGACTAATAATAACAGCACAAGTGCTTTAACTAGTATTAATGAAACTACTAATAGTTTACAAAAAGTTATTCCTGTCAAAAATTTCCAAAAAAATTGCTCTACTATTTATATATCAACCAAAACAAAAATTTTATTTTTAAGCACAAGCATTGATATTTTTGAAACTTTTTGGATTTTACCAATAACAGATTATAATGAGCAAAAAATAGGTATTGTAAAAAAACAAATTAAATTATCTTTTGATGTTAAGGAAGACTATGATAAAATGTTGCTTAAATTAAATAATATTAATAATATTCATAACAAAATTATTACTCATATTGATAATAATAATCGTTTTAAACATGTAAGAAAAATTAGTATTGGACTATGTAAAAAAGATTTACTATATGCGCGAAATAAGGAGAAAAGTGCTTTTTATAATTGTTTTGTATTATCATTAAGAATAAATATTGCTAATACTTTTAAAGAAATGCATATTAAAATTTTCAATACTGGTAAAATTGAAATTCCAGGTATTCAAAATGATGATCAGTTAAATATTATAATTAATAACCTTTTATTAATATTAAATAAATATGTTGATCCTAATATTACATGTAATTATAAAGATACTGAGGATGTTTTAATAAACTCTAATTTTAATTGTGGATTTTATATTAATAGAGAGATTTTATACTCTATATTAAGAAATAAATATAATATTAATGCTATATATGATCCTTGTTCATATCCTGGGATAAGATGTATTTATTATTGTGATAATAATGCTACAAAAATTTCTTACATGATATTTAGAACTGGAAGTATTTTAATAGTTGGAAAATGTAATGAGGACACATTAAATATTGTATATGAATATATTAAAAATATATTATCGTGTGAATATGAAAACATATTTAATGAAGGATCTAAACTTAAAGAACTTCATAACAAAAAAATGAAAAAAAAATTTGTATATATTGAATAATTGTTAATTAATCTAATAACAACTCATCATTCGTAATATTTAATTTGTTGGTTTTGTAATTATCTAACAAATAGTGCAATTTATTGTTAATTTTATTATTTGAATAATGTTTGAATTTTTTTTCAACAAGGTCTCTTAATTGTAATAGTAATGTATTGAATTGTGATAAATTAATGTTGTTTGTTATATATTTTTTTAATTTATTTTCTAACTCCTCAATAGCATTTAGTTTTTTTATTACAAATGAATTAATACTATTTACATCATTAGTAATTTGTTCTTTGTCATAGTCTATAAAATTTATGTTATTGTTTAAATAAAAAATATTACATAAAATATTTAAACAAGTATCTAGTTCTTTATTTATTTTTTCTTTTATTATGTTATTGATACTTTGTTTTGTATAAGATAATAGTGTTCTTTTATAAGTAAATAGCACAGCATCTCTGAATGTTAGTTCCAAATTCATCGAATTTAGATTTATTTGAATTAAAAATTCTATATAATATATATATGCTTTTTCTGCTATAACTATTATTTCATTAATAGTTTCACAATAAAAATGTAGCAATATATAAATATTTTTTAGTAAAAGTAAACCTTTTACATATAGCATTTCTAAGTAATCAGAATTGTTTAAATAATTTATTAGTAAATTCTTATAGAAAACATTTGTATAATTTTTTAATAGTTTATAAAATTCATCATAATTTTCTATATATTCCATTATATATTTCACTATTATATAATATTTTTCACTATTATATAATATTTTTCACTATTATATAATAAAAATCAAATAATATATAATACCAAAAAAACAATTTAAAGTTTTTTACAAATACATTTATATAAAATGAGTAGTGATAATGATAAATTAGTATTGCCTCCTTCTAGTATATGGAATCAAATAGCTAAAATTTCACTCACAGAAGATAAACCTATTATGTTAGATTATTGGACAGACTCACTTGAAAAAAAAGTGTTAATAGGTGTTAAAGAAAATAAAGAAAAGCTCTTAGTTAAAAATGAAGAAGAATATACAAGTCCAATAGTTAAAATATATAAAATGGATGATGTATATATAATATGTACTGAAAATTCTATTTATCTAACTTCTACACGAATTGAAACACGAAGAATCAGTTCATAAAATGTTATTATCTCTGTTTTTTATATAATATACTATATAGTATGAATTATTATTGTAAATAATTTTTTTATAATAATTTATTTTTAATAACTTACAAATATGCCGCAATATACATATAAAATTGTTATAATTTATTTCACGTTGTGTAAAGTATTTTTTAGAAGTTTTATAAAATTGTTCTATGTAATTTATAAATTCTTCTACTTTATTATTTAATTCATATTTTTTATATATTTCCTTATTTATATATAAATAATCACCGTCTTTTATACAATAATTGTCTAAATAATTATAAACATAGTCTTTTATAGAATTTGAACATATATCATTTATAAACGCATTAACCATTATATATATAACATTTTAATATAAAGAATAAAGAATAAGAAAAAGGTATATTAATACTTTAAACTTTAATCTTTTGTTATTATATTATAAAGGTGATTTACAAAAAATATTATTTCAATGTTATCTTCTTCAATAGTAAAATGATTATTTATGTAATTTATTATATACTTGATTATTAAATATTTCTTTTGTTCTGTAATATTTATATTGTTATTTTTAATGTAAAATAAGAAATTTTCTAAAATATCAATTATTGAATGTCCTTTATGTATTAAATTTAATATAAAATTGACTGCTTCTTTTTTATCTTTATTTATACAATGATTTATTAATTCATCATAATAACTTATAATTATATTTGATTCGATGTCTAATTCTTTAACATCATTTAATGATTCAAAGTTATTATATAATAATTTTATTTTTTCAATATTATTTATTAGATTATTTATTGAGTTATTTGATAAATTAATAATATAATTTTTTATATTGTTATCAATATTGATATTTTCATTACTAATAATAGTATTTAATATATTTAATAAATAAGTATAATTTATTGGTTCAAATTTTATTATATCTAATAAGTAAGAAAAATTGCTGTTTATTTTTAGTATACTTGATGTAGATAATATAAAATATATAGTATTTTTATAATTTTTAACCAATTCATAAAAGTATAATTGTATTACATCTGAAAACATTTCAACATCTTCAATTACTATTATTTTTTTATAACTATTATTTATACAATTATTTATAAATATTTTTACTTCATTTTTATAAAAATTAATACCCTGATCTCTTAGCAAACTAATATAACATACGTAAGTGTTTATTAAATTATTATTATTATTATAATAATGTTTTATTATAATATTAATTAAACTTGATTTCCCGCATCCAGTTTCACCTTCTAAAATTAGATTAAAATAACTATTTTCCAAATACTTACTTAATAAAAATTTGTTATTATTACTTAATAATAACATGTCTATAGTTTGGGGTTTATATTTGTGTATTAACAAATTATTCATAGTGTTAAATTATTATAGTAATATAGCTATAATAATTTAAGTTGTTATAAGTTAATATGTTATAAGTTAATATGTTATAAGTTAATATGTTATAATTTAAGTAATAAATTATTATAATAAATTATAATATGAATTATGATAACTATTATAGTGTACTTAATTTATCAAAAAACGCAAATATAAATGATATAAAAAAAGCATATAGACAATTGTCTATAAAATTTCATCCAGATAAAAACTTGAATTGTGATTCTGAACAATTTAATAAAATCAATGAAGCATATAGTAAATTACTTGATAAATATAATAGTAATGATTTACACAAGGATGTTAATAATTTTCATAACAATGAATTAGTAAATGGTATTAATGCTGCTAATGCTATTAATGGTGTTAATAATAATGCTATTAATGCTAATAATAATAATGCTATTAATGCTAATAATAATATTGATGGTAATAATACAATATTAAAATACTCTTACTTCAATGTTAATAATTCTGAAGATATTATTATAAATTTAAGTCTTGGTTTTAATGAAGCATATAATGGATGTAATAAACCAATTGTGGTAAATAGAAAAATAATTGTAAACAATGTTATTGGACATGAAAAAGAAACACTATATATTCCTATTCCAAAAGGTATTGATGCTAATGAAATAATTACAATACCTAATAAAGGTAATGTTTACATATCTAATGGTTTAATTAGTCATAGTAATATTAAAATAATAATTTGTTTGTTAAATCATGAAATATTTGAGAGAATTGGACTAGATATTGTTTTTATTAAAACAATTACTCTAAAAGAAGCATTGTTGGGATTTAGTTTTAATTTAAATCATATTAATAATAAGAATTTTAAAATTACATGTTCTGAAGTAATTCATTTTAATTATGAAAAGTTGATTCCCAATATGGGATTTATTAGGGATAGTTTTGTTGGTAATCTTATTATTAAATTTAATATAACATTTCCACCTACTATTTCTCAAGAATCAAAAAAACTTTTGGAAAAAGCATTATAACGTGGAATATGGTTATTAGGTTGTTAGTTTATTAGTTTGATAGTAACAAATATTTTGATAAATTTGTGCTTGCTTCTAATACTTCTTTTGAATTTAACTTACAAAACCAGTTAAAGTTATTTCTTTTTAATAGTTCATCACTTGGAACATATAAACTATAACATTTCGCATTTAGTTCTAAGAAAGTTGAACTCATAATATCTTCTAAATTGATTAATTTGTTATTTATATTTTTAGTACCTATGTATTGACCATCTATTAAATCTATTTCATCATTTTGACTCTTTATTAGTAACCATTTATTTACTAAATCTTGAATATTTATGTCATTTGAATAATTAGAACCATACAAAATTTCTAAATGATTAATAAACTCTTTCATTTTTTTGCACTCTTTTACACATCCTATAAATTTAGTAGAAGGCATAAAATGCATAATATGTGAATTGGAAGATGTATTTTTAAATTCCGCAGTTACCATTTTATTATTTGAGAGAACATTTTCGTATATTTTATCTAATGATTTAAACAATATAAATGAATTTTCAATATATAGACCACCATAGGAATATAATAATTTCATTATGTTTAATGTTCTCAAATTTGACTTAATAGGATCAGAAACTTTGTTTAAGTCTACGCTATTATTTTCTAATAATTTATGAAATGAATTATCATCAATTATAATAATATGAAAATAATTAGAGCATTTATTTATAATTGATTTTATTGTTAAATACAAATAATCTTGGTTTAATTCATTGCTATTTCTAGAACCAAAAGATTCCCAATGTCTGCTATTTTTTACATAATCAATATGTAACCATATTATAGGTTTTTTTACAGCACTTAATTTATCAATAGTATTATCAATATCATCATTTAATAAATATTTCTTTATTACATTTAACTCTTCTTGTTGTATATTACTATCTATATTTATTTTAAATTTTTTGTATATATATCCTATAGCAATTAAAAATAATATACTAACAAATAAGTTGAAGAAATTTATTTTTTTAATATTCATATTATATATACTTTTATATATTAAAAATTTAATATAAATGTAATAAATTTTTAATGTAAGAAATTTTTAATGTAAGAAATTTTTAATGTAAGAAATTTTTAATGTTATAATTTTATTATAACAATTGCTTTAAATTGTTCCAAAATTTTTCATTCTTCTTCTTATTAATTTCATCTTGTTTAAATAGATTGTATGCTCTCATAGACGATAAGGCATTTTCATCTTCTTTTGATTTATTTAAATATTTGTTTGCTTCATCTGTTTTCATTGGAGCAATAGATTGTTGCGTTCTTTTGAATTTTATATCATCATATGAACTATAATTATTTGTATTATCCTCATTTGTCACTGGAATTATACTTTCTTCGTGAGCCTTCTTTAAATCCTCATATTGGAATTTACTAAATAATCCTGAACTATAATCTTCGGGTTTTGAATTTATTAAATCGCAATAGTTACTATTGTTAAATTCACATATGTCTTTCTTTTTTATTAAATTATGGCTTCTTAGAACTTTCTTTTTTTCTTCCATTATTTTGTGTATTGAATTTATATCATTACATTTTACTATTTCTTCAGTATTGTTGGCATTAAGCCAATCACCATAACCATTTTTATCATAGTCATTGCTAATTTTAAAGCTTTCAAATTGCTCGTTAAACCATTTATTGAATTCTTGTGTTGATTTTGTGGTCATTATTTTATGTATTAACTCTTCGTTTACTTCATCTTTATCAGCATTATAATTTTCATTATAATTATTTAAATTTTTTAGTGAACTATGTTTCTCTCTAAAATTATAAATGTTAAACAAAATTTTATAGGCACTTGAGAAAAATAGAAAATAACTTTTGTCTAGTCCTGACTTATCGGGATGACTTGCTAGAACCTGTTTCTTTGCACTCTTTAAGTCTTCTTCGTTAAATTGTTTGCTTATGTTAAATAGTTTTAATATATCTTCATAATCATAATTAGTAATGTCTAAATCCATGTTATTTAACTAATATTATAAATATACTATTTATAATGTTTATAATATTAATAATATTAATATATTGAAAAGTATAAATTGAATATATAAAAATTATTTTAATGTGCTTGTTTAATTTTTTGAAAACTTTTACTAGTTTATTTTCTTTTTTTTGTATATCTTTTTTTATTATATCGCTTGTGTCTTTTAGTGTGTCTCTTTGATGTTCTTCTTTTCTTGGTTCCACCTGTTGGATTATTACAGCTGATTCCACGCTCTGCAATCTTTTTAATCTGTATAAGATCATAAATAAGTCCATCATAAATAAGTCCTTTTAAACGAGAAACATCAGCATTATTATTCATAGTAGAAGATGACTCATCGAGTGGTTGAGAAGTATTTGGTGGTGGAAGGGGAGACTTATCTAATATTTTAGAAATAGAAGCACTATCGGCAGGGCGAGCAGAATCTACTGATTTTATACTTGATTCTTCCAATATAGCTTCTTTAGTTTCTTTATCGGGGACTACATATTTACTATATTTACTACCCATTTTAAATTTTCTAACCGCTTCTAAATCATTTAGAAGTTGATCTATTAAATCGGATTCACCAACCATAGTTAATATTTTTTGTTTTCTTCCGTTTAAGGTAAGAAGTCTCATAACTGGATCTTCATTATTAGTTGTGTTTGCTAGTAAAGTATCAATTTTAGGTATTAATGTAGGGTGTACACTTTTGATATACTCTAAAGATTCTCTCAATAAAATAGGCAACATTTCATCAAATTGCTGTTCGTTTGATAGATTTTTACTATGCCTTTCTCTGATATTTATTAATATTTTTATTAATTCATTAATATATTCCACTTTTACATATGGTGTAGATGTTAAAAATCTTTTGACTACTGCGCGAAGAAAAAAACTTTTGCTATATCCTAATAATTCAGTATATTTATCTAGTATACTGTCAAAATTGTCAGAGTTGTCAGACTTATCAGAGTTGTTATTGTTGGCGAAAAAGGTCAATCCACCTCTCATTTGTGTATTTTTACGAGTTTTTTTAAATTGACGCATTATATATATATTTTTATTTTTATTTTTGAAAATAAAAATAATATAACATATTTATCAATGAATTCACACAGATGTCTTTTATCTGAATTATCAGATTAGCAAAAAAAATCTACACTATCATAATTTAATTACTCAAAGCATGCACCATATATTCATAATTTATTGAAAAATCACTAGATCTTCCATATATTAAGAATAGCAATTCTCATATATAAGAATTATTAATTAATCCTCTTCTTTAATATAACTGCTTGTGCAAAGTTTCTTTATTATTTTTTCCTCATTTTGTTCTTTGTTGTTTTTATTAATGTATGTGTATAATAATTTTGCTTGGATTCATTATTTTGAAAATCAGGATTTTCTTTTGTCTAGTCCTGACTTATCCGGATGACTTGCTAGAACCCGTTTTTTAGCACTCTTTAAGTCTTCTTCGCTAAATTGTTTGCTTATGTTAAATAGTTTTAATATATCTTCATAATCATAATTAGTAATGTCTAAATCCATGTTATTTAAATAATATTATAAATATATTATTTATAATATTATACTGTTTATAATTATATGTAAAGAAATTAACTAATGTTTAAATTTTTACAAAAGTCAAATAGATTATCTAATTTCAAATTGTGTACTATTTTATTATTAGTACTAGTATTAGTATTATTATTATTACAAAAATTATACCATTCATTCAACAAATTAGTATATTCTTCATTCTCTAACATATATATTTTTTTATCGATATAATTTTTTATATTATTATTCATAAACATCCAAGATGCACCTGTTGGAAGAATAATTATAGATTTACAAAATAATTGAATTTTTTCAATCATTAATAAATTCAAACAAGTTGAATCATAAAAGCAATCAAAATCTGTATCACAAGATTTAACATTATTTAAATTTTCAAGTTCTGTATCTAATACAGGTACAATAAATATTAAGTTTGTAAATAATAACGATAAACGTCTTATTATTTCAGAAGTATTAAAATATTTTACTGATCTTGCTTTAAAGTTATAAAAAAATATATAATTTTTATTTGAATTACTAGTGTGCCATTTTAAAAATTTGTCTATATTGATATTAGTATTAGTAACATCTGGTAAAAAATTATTTGTTTCATTTAAATTATTTATCTTTAATCCATATTTATTATTAAGTATATTTATAGTATTTATATATGATTTAATTGCGCTATTGATACATAAATCTCTACTACAACCCATTATTTGACAATGGACGTTAACTGCTATATAATCAATACTATTATAAGAAAATATAAAATGTGGATATTTATGATCAGCATGCACCCTCTCAAATAATTGTTGTAATATTTTGTCATTATTTGTCAGGGCTTCAGGAGGATAACCATTTACCAATTTATTTTTGTATTCTCTACATATATTATTTTCTAAATATTTTAAATTACTACACTTATTTTCAAAAAATACATGACCTATATAAAACCAATAATAAAATGTAACACTAGGATTATTTTTACATATATTTAAAATAAATGGCTGTGCAAAAAAAATATCTCCAATGTGATTACAGTTAAAGAAACATATATTCATATTTATATAAATATAAATATAAATATAAATTTATATTTATACTTATATTTATATGAATTATATAAACCCAACATCAGATGAATTAAATATTGCAAATAATTCAGATATAAAAAATAGAATTAACTCTAATAAGATTAATTATTTTAATAAAATAAATGATAAACCATGGGGAAAAGAATATTTAGCCTATCAAAATGAATCTATTGGAATATGGATGTTACATATAAATAAAAATGAAGAAACATCTACACATTGTCATTTTAAAAAAGATTCAATATTAATACCTATATCTGGTTGTTTTAAAATAAACCTATATAATGACTACAAAATAATTAATATTTTTGATATTTTATACATACCTAAATTTACATTTCATGGAATACACGCATATTCTGATAATGCTGTTCTTATAGAAATGGAAATTTATACAAATGATATATCATATACAGATAAGAATGATTTATTAAGAATTCGAGATATATATAATAGAGATAAAACAAATTATGAAAAATCTGTTCAAGAACGTGAAGCAAATGAAAATGAAATTTTTAATTTTCATAATTTAAATTCTAACTATGAATTTAATAAAACAACTATGTTTGTAACAAATAAATTAGACAATATTGATTGTTTTGATTTAATTATTTTATTAAAAGGCAAAATGTTTAATAATAACACTATAATATCACCTGGATCACTTATAGATAAATCTAAAAATATATCATTATTAAGTAATGATATTGAATTATTATGTTTATTAAATAATACATATAAATATTTATCAAAAATAATTTATTCTAATAATCATCTTATTGATTATTTAAAAATTATGAACACTAATGAAATAATTGGATTAACAAGTGGTTGTTTTGATATAATACATAGTGGTCATATTATTAATTTAATGAAATCTAAAAAAAAAGTGGATAAATTATTTATATGTTTAAGTTCGGATGAGCAAGTTAAAAGATTAAAAGGAATTAATCGACCTATTAATAATATAATTGATAGAATAAACATGTTAATTAATTTTGAATTTATAGACAAAATTATATTATATTCAGAAATAGATGATAATTTACAAATAGAATTAGATAATATTATTAATATTGTGAAACCTAGTATATGGTTTAAAGGACCTGATTATAATGAAAAAGAAATAAGAAGTTTACATCCTTCTCTAAAATCTATTATGTTAGTAGATTCAGGATATAATATAAGCACAACACAAATTATTAATAAAATTAATAAGAATAAATAGCGATTTTAATATAAAAAAAAATATATATATATATATAAAGATATATAAATAAAAATATATATATATTATTTATGAATTGTCTTATTACTGGAATTACAGGATTTTTAGGTCCACATCTAGCTATTAAAATGATAGATAATGGTTATAATGTTTATGGATTATTAAGAGGTACAAGAGGTTCTGAACATGATATAAAAGATTTAGTATCAGAAGAATATTTTAAAAAAATTATATTTATTTATGGTGATTTAATTCATTATAGAACAATGGATTTAATGTGTAAAGAATATAAATTTGATATTGTATTTCATTTGGCAGCACAAACACATCCGCCAACTAGTTTTAAAGATCCCATTGGAACATGGGAATCAAATGTTATGGGATCTATAAATTTAATTACTGCGATTAATGATAATTTACCAAATTGCCATTTTGTATTTTGTTCTACTGTAGAAGTATATGGCAATGAAGGAATTGATGGACGAAAAATTACAGAAAACAATATTATATTGCCAGCAAATCCTTATGGAGCATCTAAATGCGCAATAGATTTATATATATGTGAACGCATGAAAAATAATCAAATGATAGCAACAGTAATTAGGCCATTCTGTTTTACGGGTCCAAGACGCGGAGCAAGATTTTCAATTGCGTCAGACGCAGTTCAAATAGCAAATATGATGTTAGGAAAACAAGATAAAATTCTACAAATAGGAAATTTGGATACAACAAGAGCAGTTACAGATGTTAGAGATATTGCTAATGCTTTTTTTTTAGTAGCATCTAATAAAAATATATCTAATGGAAAAGTATATAATGTGTGTGGCGGAACTCCGTTAAAAATGAGAGTATATACTGAAATGTTAATTGAGTATAGTAATTTAAAAGATGTTATAATGAATATAAATAACGATTTATGGAGACCAATTGATATTCAATATCAAGATGGTGATTCTCAACTAATAGAAAAAGAATTAGGTTGGAAACCTATAATTGATATAAAAACCACTATTAAAGATTTATTAGATTTTTGGTATAATAAATTAAATAAAATATAAAAAAAAAATATTAACACTATAATAATTATTTAAACTATAATTATTATATAAATTAAATAGTTATGATTCTTATATGCGGTGCTTCTGGATTAGTTGGAAAAGAAATGTCTTATTATTTTGAAGAAAATAAAATTGATTTTGTTGGAACTTATAATAATAATAAAATAGACAAATCTAATATGTTTAAAATAAATTTTTCTGATAGTTTAGCAATTGAAAATTTTTTATTGGAATATAAAATTACATCTTGTATTTTTTGCATAGTTGAACGATTAACAGATATTTGTGAAACAAATTGGAATGCTATAAAAACTACCAATATTGATTTAGTTAATAATACATCATATATATGTAATAAATTAAATATTAAATTCATACATTTATCTACTGATTATGTATTTGATGGATTAAAACAGCCAAATTTTCCAGAGGATTTGAAAAATCCATTACAAAATTATGGTATATCTAAATTAATATCTGAATATAGAGTATTAAATAATTGTAAAAATTATACTATAATTAGAACGCCTGTTTTATATTCAAATTTATCTAAGATCCATGATAATGCTGTTACATTAATAGGTAAAAATATTATGGATTTAAGAAATAATAAAATTGTAAGTGAAGATAATTATAGCATACGTAGACCTTTATATATAAAAGATTTATGTAAATTTATTTTTGATTGTATAAAAAATAATTATATAGGAATATATCATTTTTATAATCCAAATAATAAATATACAAAATATGAAATATGCCAAAAAATTGGAACAATTTTAAATATAAATATTAATCATATTAAATGTAATAACAATAAAAGTATTGGAATAGCATTGCGCCCATATGATACCCAATTGAGTGATAATAAAATAAATATTGAAGACTATAATTTTTGTAACTTTGATGAAACATTAAATTTGTGCTTTAAAAAATATTGTAATATTAAAATAAATAATGACAATAAAAAAGATTTATTTATATTACTGGACTTAGATGGAACTTTAATAGACTCTAATATGGCTCATTATAATTCTTATAAAAAAGTTTTTGATAATCATAATATAGAATTTTTAAGTATTAATGAATGGAATTATATTATTTTAAATGATAATATTGATAATTATTTTAAAAAATTATTTGATAAAGAATTTATAAACATAATTAAATCAGAAAAGCGAATATTATTGAAAAATGAATTAGTTGATTATACAAAAAATAGTGAATATTTTTTAAATTTTTTAATAAAAAATGATTTTAACTTTTGCATAGTTACAAATACGAATGAAGAAACTATTAAAATTTTTAAAGAAAAACTTTCAATGCTAAATGAAATAAAGCAATGGATTTATAGAGAAGACTACGCTTTTTCAAAACCAAATGGTGAGTGCTATGAATTAGCTAAGCAACAATATTATAAAAATGAAAAATATATTATTGGTATTGAAGATAGTATGGTTGGATATAAAGCATTAAAAGAACATACAGATTTAATTTATATTTATAATAATGAGACGTTATTTAACAATAACGACTGCTTTTTATTTGACAATTTTGTACAATTACTATAATTAAGTTACTATAATTAGGTATTAATATATTTTTCACAATAATAATACGAAATCATTAAGCTAGTAATTTTTTTATTTGAATTACAAAAATTACTACAATTACCCAACCATATACTTAATGTTAATAATTTAACAATTTCGTTAAATTTATTAGATATAAATATATATTCATATTCTTTTATGAAATCTATATTTATATTATTATCTATTATATTTAATTTGTCAATAATCATTTCATCAAAAATACTATATCCAGACAATCCGAACATTAATTTGGCATAATCATAATAATGTAATCCAAATAATTTTTTATTACCAAAATATCCTCTAGGATCTATATAATATATATTATTACTATTATCTATTAATATATTACCTAAATGTACATCACCATGTATCAAATTATAATTAATAGTTTTAATTTTATCAAAATATAATAAAATTTTCTGATGAATTTTATCAACATAATAATTTATATTTCTTATTCGTAATCCATTAACATATAATATATTAGTTAGTTGATCCCAATTAGACTCATTATATCTATTTATAATTTTATATTTTGTTTCAATATATAAATCTTTAAGTAATTCATCTTTTTGTATTAAAATTTTACTTTCATGTAATATTTTTAAATCATTAATTATTTTTTCTAAGTAATATTCATAATTATTTTTATTTATTATTTTTGTTATATTTTTAGAGTTGTATAAATATTCTAATTTTATAATTCCATCATTAAATTCTAATAATTTTGGTATATTAAATTTTATATTATTATATTCAATATATTTATAAAATGTAATTTCATTATTTATTTTATCTCTGCCTAAATCATTTTTACATTTTTTAATAAATGTATTATCATATATCATAATTTCATTGAAATTATATCCATAATTTTGCTCATTCATAATATTTATTATAAATGAGTTATATTTATATGTTCTACAAATATATATCATATAAACTACATATTTAAAGAAACTGAAAATGTGTATTTTCAAGATTATATATTATAGATTATATATTATTTTCATTATGAAAAAATACTATATAATAATATAAAGAACTACATTAATCATCTTCTTTAATATAACTGCTTGTGCAAAGTTTCTTTATTATTTTTTCCTCATTTTGTTCTTTGTTGTTTGCTATTGCCACTAATGTATGTGTATAATAATTTTGCTTGGATTCATTATTTTGAAAATCGGGGTTTTCTTTTGTCCATTTACTTAAAGCACAAAATTGTTTTGTTGATACATCTTTTATTGCTTTCTTGATTTTTTCTTTATTAACATCTTTTTCCCAGTTA
>Ga0214923_10003660_pt1 | contig 19145 bp, 19 predicted proteins | sample LL1510_MetaG_FD_177993 | JGI IMG/M metagenome (GOLD analysis project Ga0214923, IMG submission 177993) | Freshwater microbial communities from Lake Lanier, Atlanta, Georgia, United States - LL-1510 | ecosystem: Environmental > Aquatic > Freshwater > Lake | place: USA: Georgia | collected...
CAGGTTCGACGGTCCGCGTTGTACCACTCTATATAGAGAAGAAATGGAGAAATGAATGCGTAAAAGTTCATTTCGTCTTGTTGCAGCTGCAGCAGCTATTGCCCTTGCGGTAACTGGTTGTTCATCATCTGGTGGTGACGCAGCAAATACAGACAAAGAGTTTGAAATCTTTACCTGGTGGGCATCTGGTGGCGAAGCTGCTGGCCTACAAGGAATGATTGACACTTACAAAGCACAAAACCCAGATACAGAGTTTATTAATGCTGCTGTTGCTGGTGGTGCTGGTGTAAATGCTAAGGCTGTATTACAGAGCCGGTTAGATGCTAACGAGCCACCTGATTCATTCCAAGCACATGCTGGTATGGAGTTAGATGGTTATGTCCGCGGTGGACAATTAGAGGATCTAACATCTTTGTATCAGTCAGAGGGTTGGGACAAGATTTTCCCAGCTGATTTAATTCGTACTCTTACAGTTGATGGAAAGATTTATTCAGTTCCGGTAAACATTCACAGAGCAAATGTTTTGTGGTGGAATCCAGGCGCTGCAACTAAAGCTGGAATTACAAAAGCTCCAGAGACTTTAGATGAATTCTTTGCAGATCTTGAGAAGTTCAAGAAGGCTGGCATAACTGGTTTGGCACTTGCAGGAAAGGGAGACTGGGCAATTGCTCACCTTCTTGACTGGATGCTTCTAGCATCAATGGGTCCAGAAAAGTTTGAAGGTCTATACAACGGATCAACTTCATGGACAGGTCCAGAGGTTGCTGCCGGTATTAAGAATTTCCAAAAAGCACTTTCTTATGGAAATAAGGGAGCAGGAAACCTTGATTGGCCAGATGCTGGAAAGTTAGTAACTGACGGCAAAGCTGGATTCTTCATCATGGGTGACTGGGCTTCAGCTCAATGGCAATCAGATGGATTAAAACTAGGAACTGACTACACATATGCAGCAGCTCCAGGCACTGTTGGTGTTTACCAATGGCTATCTGATTCATTCGTACTTCCAGTAGGTGCTCCACACCGCAACGCTGCAATTGCATGGTTGAAGGTTTGTGGATCTAAGGAAGGACAGGATGCATTTAATCCAAAGAAGGGATCAATCTCAGCTCGTACTGACTCTGATCTTTCACTATACGATGATTATCTAAAATCTGCCGCTGCTGACTGGAAGAAGGATCGCTTAGTCGGTTCAACAGTTCACGGCGTAATGGGTAATAACGCACTGATGGCTGCATACAACGCTGCTGTTGGTAAGTATTTCTCAGGTGGGTTCAAAGATAACGCCGGACTTGCTAAGAATCTTGCTGCAGCTTATGAAGCAGGCAAGGCTTAATTAGCAACAAAAGTAAGTAAGAGACTTTGGTGGGCGAGAAATTGCCCACCAAAGTTTTCTAATTAAACGAGGACACCACACCTACTTCTATCAACGCTTAAGATGAGGGGAATCTCTGGTGAGTAAAGCTGTTAGAAACAAACGCTCACTAAGCGCTCGCGTAGGCGGATTATTTTTCGTTTTACCATCAATAATTACAGTTATTATCTTTGTCTATGGCTTAATTGTTTGGTCGATAAATGTTTCCCTTACAAATCAAAACTCAGGGGCCAAAAAAGAGATTGAGTATGTTGGGCTAAAGAATTACACAGATTTATTGGTTGATGAGCGGTTTACCCATTCACTATTAAACCTAGTTAAATTTACAGTTGTTTTTATTTTAGGGGCTTTGATAACAGGTTTTATTATGGCCTTATTACTGGAAAAAGGAATAAAAGGTGAGGGATTTTTCCGCTCATTTTATTTATACCCAATGGCAATCTCATTTATCGCCATGGGAACAGTCTTTAACTGGTTGCTTAACTCAGCCAGAGATGAAGAGGCTGGTGGTTTAAATCTGGCCTTACAAAAAATTGGTTTAGGTTTTCTGCAAAATGATTGGTATGTCTCAGAAAAAGGTGCGATGTATGCCATGGCACTTCCTGCCATTTGGCAGATGTCAGGTTATGTTTTAGCGTTATTTTTGGCGGGCTTTAGAGGAATTCCAGATGATTTACGTGAAGCTGCTCGCGTAGATGGTGCTAGTGAGTCACAAATTTACCGACATGTTTTATTTCCACAACTAACGCCAACTTTGCTTACAGTACTAATTATTCTCGGCCATATTTCGATGAAGGCATTTGATTTAATTATTGGAATTAATGGTAAATCTTATGTAACACAGGTAGTGGCTGTTTACATGTGGGAGGCTACCTTTGATAAACGTGATTACGCTAAAGGAACAGCTATTGCAATTGTGTTATTGATAATGATTGCGATCGTAGTGGTGCCTTATCTACGTTACAACAATAAGCAACAGGCGTACCGATAATGGCTAAAGATCTAGTAGATTTAGTAGTTGCTAAACCAGCAAAACGTAATACCAAGCGTAGGCGCACTGGTAAAGAAAAATTCTGGCTGATCTTCCGATATGTATCATTAATCTTTATCTGGTTCTTGGTAGTAATGCCAATTTATGTGATGGTTATTAACTCACTTAAGGGTGTCAAAAATGTTTATTTAACAAATGCGTTTAAGTTGCCTGAGAAGTTAGATTTTTCAGCCTGGTCAGTTGCGTGGAGTGGAACAGATTACTTCCCGCAATCTATTTCTGAATCAATGAGTAGAACTTTATTTTTTGTAATTCAGTCATCAATTATCTCTGCGATCATCGGTTCAATTAATGGATATGTTTTTGCAAAATGGAAATTTAAAGGATCTAACTTAATCTTTACTCTATTTTTATTTGGAATGTTTATCCCTTATCAGGCTATTATGATTCCACTGGTTCGGATTGCAACTACTCTTGATATAAATAGGTCTATTTATGTCTTAGTTTTAGCACACATCATTTATGGTATTCCAATTTGTACATTGATTTTCCGAAATTATTACGAGGCCATTCCAAATGAGTTGATAGAAGCAGCGCGAGTTGATAAGGCCTCAATGGTTCGCACTTATCGTTCGATAATATTGCCGCTTTCAATACCAGCATTTGTGGTAGTTTTGATTTGGCAATTTACCTCAGCTTGGAATGACTTCTTATTTGCAATATTTTTAACGGGTGGCTCACCAAAGTTATCAGTTGCCACTACTGCGCTCAACTTTATTACTGGTTCTTCAAATCAAGTTTATTACGGCGTTAATATGACCGCTTCATTAATCGTCTCACTTCCAACCTTAATTGTGTATATCTTCTTAGGTCGTTACTTCCTTAGAGGATTACTTTCTGGCTCACTCAAAGGTTAAGTAATGTCGATTGCTGTTGAAGTATTTGATTCAAGACGCAATCAATTAGGAGAGGGACCAACTGCTACTGGTCCAAAAAATAATCACATTCAATGGTGTGATATTTATGGTCAATTAATTAGATCTAAAGATTTAATTAGTGGCGAAATAAGTGAGTATAAAACTAGTGAACCGGTTGGTTTTCAAATACCTAGAAGTAATGGTGGGGATATTTTAGGTACGGCAAATGGGCCAGTTCTTCGTGATGTAAATGGAGATTTAACTCTGCTACCTACCCGGCAGGATGCCGATGGTTTTGCAGATAAACATGTGCTGCGTTGGAATGATGCCAAAGTTTCTCCAGATGGCAATTTATTTCTAGGTTCTATGGCTTATGAAAATCAAAGTAACGAGGGCGCGTTTTATCGCTTAAGTAAGGATGGAAAAAATTTAAAGCGATTGTTTGGCGATGTAGGTATCTCAAATGGCATGGATTGGAGCCAAGATTTAAGCAAGATGTATTACATAGATACCTTAACGATGAAGGTTGAGGTATTTGATTACCATCAGGGTGAGATCTCAAATCGAAGAACCCTAGTTCAAATCAAAGATGGTATGGGTTTTCCAGATGGAATGTGTGCCGATACAGATGACAATATATGGGTGGCATTTTGGCTAGGTTCATGTGTTAGATGTTTTGATGGTAAAACTGGTGAGCAATTAGCAGAGATTAAATTACCAGTCCAAAAAGTTACCTCATGTTGTTTTGCTGGTGAAAAATTAGATCAACTAATTATTACCTCCGCAGTCGGAAATCCAGGTGAAACAATGGATTTAAATGAGTATCCACAAGCTGGCTTTATTTTTATTGCAAACCCTGGGGTCACCGGTAAAAAGACCAATACTTTTGGTGTGTAATTGAGCTCTGATTTATTTACTTTTGGTGAAGTTTTATCTGTCTTTATTTCAAAAGATACTGATTCGGTAATGAGTGCAAAAACCTATGAAAGAGTCACAGCTGGGGCAGAAGCTAATGTCGCCGTAACACTTTCAAGGTTGGGTTTAAAATCTCAGTTTTACTCTAGATTTGGTAACGACCAATTGGGCTCAGTGATGATTCAAGATATTGAAAATGAAGGTGTTGATATCTCACTAATAAAGCGCGTTCCTAGTTTTACGGCTGCCATGATAAGAAATCCGGGTAAGACAGCTGCTGTTGAGATAAGTTATTTAAGAAAAGGTTCGGCAGCATCAACAATGGAGGCAGCAGATATCTTAGATTCATATATTTCAAATTCAAGGTGGCTCCATACGACTGGAATTACCTGTGCGATATCTAAAAGCGGAGCAGACACCGTAAAACATGCATTAAGCAGAGCAAATGCCCTTGGAATTAAATCAAGTTTTGATTTAAATATTAGGCGAAAATTATGGAGTGAAGAGGAAGCAAAAAATACCTTAGCTCCTCTGGCACAAAATATTGAATTATTAATTGGGGGTGAGGATGAGTATCAAGTGGTCTTTGGTAACCATGATGCTAAGAGTTTATTAGCTCAAGCAAATCAGCGCGGATGTAAAATTGCCGTAATGACCAAGGGAGATCAAGTACTTAAGTACTCAATTAATGGTGAGTATGGCGAAATAATCCCACCAAAAGTAGTGACAGTAGATCCTGTTGGTTCTGGAGATGCATTTACTGGTGGAAGTATTGCTGCTCTACTTGCCGGATCAACTCCCATTCAGGCATTAGAACAGGGCAGTATCTGCGGAGCCTCAGTTGCAAGTATGTTTGGGGATTGGACGGGAATTCCAACTGGTCACGGTGGCCTAATTGATGAAGAGCTAGCTAGTAAATTTAGGAGTAAAAATTGAAAACTATTGATACTTTATTAAGTGAAAAAATGATGACACTGGTTAGAGCTAACTCACAAAGTGAGGGTGAAGCTCTTGCAGATGCACTGGTTGAGGCTGGAGTTAAAGTCATAGAGATAACTCTGACAACTCCTGGAGCATTAAAAATCATTCAAAAATTATTAAAAAATAAAGGATTGCTAGTTGGTGCTGGAACAGTTAGAACTGTTAAGGATGTTAAGAAAGTTGAAGATATTGGGGCTAGCTTTATAGTCTCACCAGATACCAATGAGGATGTAATTGCTGCAACTAAGAAATTGAAATTAGTTTCAATGCCTGGTGTTTGCACGCCAACTGAGGTTGCAATTGCCGAGGAGAGTGGTGCCGATATTTTTAAATTATTCCCAGCAGCGATATTGGGTCCAAATCATTTAAAGATGCTGCGTGAGCCATTTCCAAATAACCGCTGGTGTCCAACTGCGGGAATCACCTTAGAATCAGTTCCTAAGTGGTTTGAAGCCGGTGCTGACTTAATCGGCCTTGGGGGCCCGGTTACTAAGGGTGGGGTTTCAAAGGTTAGAGAAAATGTAATTGCTTTTCGTAATGCAATAACTGAGGCGAGTAAGGTAGTTTATCGACATGAAGTTAGCCAATAAACATATATTTGTAACAGGCGGCGCCAAAGGAATTGGTGAAGCGATTGTTAGAGATGCGGCCAATGAGGGTGGAACAGTTTCATTTGTAGATATTGATGTTTTGGCTGGTGAAAAATTAATGAATGAGTTAGTTGAATCTGGCAAGAAAGTTGCATTTTTTAAAGCAGATGTTGCTAATTTTGAAGAACTAAAATCAGCCTTTACGCAAGCAGTTTCAAAGTTTTCAGATGTAACTGGAGTTGTAAATAATGCTGGGGTCAATTCACATGCAGATCCAGTTAGTATGACCGATAAAGAATGGGATGATTTTTTTGCAATTGATATGAAACCAGTTTGGCTAACTGCTAAATTAGCACTTCCAGCAATGCGTAAAGCTAAACATGGCTCAATCGTAAATATTTGTTCAATTCATGGCCGACTTACTTATCCGGGATTTTTCCCATATGGCGCTGCAAAATCTGCTGTTCTTGGCTTAACTAGAAACTTGGCCTTAGATGAAGGTAAGTATGAAATCAGAGTTAATGCTGTATCTCCTGGATATATTCTGACTGATTTAACTAAAACTTGGTTGAGTGGTGAAATCGGCAGATTAGAACGAGCAAACTCAATTCAACCCCTTGGTCGAATGGGTGAACCACATGAGGTAGCAAAGGTAGTAACTTTTTTATTATCTGATAAATCTACATATGTAAGTGGTTCAGATTGGGCTGTAGATGGCGGATTGGGAGCAAGATCTGCATGATATTAAAAGGCGAGCATCTTTTTGTAACTGGTGGTGCAGCAGGAATTGGCGAAGCTATAGTTTTGGGTGGAGTAAAAGAGGGAGCTAAAGTTTCCTTTGTTGATATCGACGATACCAAAGCAAATGCGTTAGTTGAAAAGTTAAGTAAAGAAGGACATCAAGTCCAGTATGCAAAAGCTGATGTATCTAAATTTGAAACATTTAAATCCGGTTATGACAAGTTAGTTGCAAATTTCGGGCCGGTAACAGTTGCTGTCTCCAATGCAGGCAGAAACTCCTACGCAGATGCAGTGGAGTATGCAGAGCAAGAGTGGAATGATTTTTTTGCCTTAGACCTAAAATCTAGTTGGTATCTAGCAAAATTATGTTTGCCTGAGATGCGTAAGGCTAAATATGGATCAATAGTAAATATCTCTTCAATTCATGGTCGAATGTCGAGACCTAACTTCTTTCCATATTCAGCAGCAAAGGGTGGAATTATTGGTTTATCCAGAAATTTGGCATTAGATGAAGGAAAGTATGGAATTAGAGTTAATTCTGTCTCGCCTGGAACAACAGCAACGCCACTCCTAAAGAGCTATATGGAAAAATTTCCCGATGAAAAAGCCCACGCACTTGCCGTAGCTCCAAATTCTAGATTTGGCTCTCCAGAAGAAATTGCAAATGTAATCTTATTTGCACTTTCTAAGGATGCATCATTTATTACTGGTGCAGATTTAATGGTTGATGGGGCTCTTCACGCTAGATATGCTTAAGATCTAATATTTATAAAATCTGAAGTTAACTCAGATAAGTTTTTTACTCCCATTAGTTTCATCGCGGTTTCCATTTCAAATCTAAATAGCTCTACGACTTTTCTAACTCCGGCTTCGCCTGCAGCCATTGCACCATAAAGATATGCTCGACCAATTAATACCGCATCAGCTCCTAATGCAATCGCAGCTAAAACATCAGCTCCACTCATAATGGCACCATCGATATAAATTTGTGGACCACTACCTTTAACCCCAATTGCAGCCCTTACTGAAGGTAATAGCTCTAGTGGAACAACTGAGCGATCTAGTTGCCGACCACCATGATTTGAAAGCACAATTGCATCTACGCCAATTTTGGCCAACTCAGTGGCATCTGCAACGGTTTGAATTCCTTTGATGATTAATTTACCCTGCCAAACTGATCTCAACCATTTAACATCCTCAAAAGTAACGGCTGGATCGAAAACCTTGGCAGCTATTTCAGAAAGTGGTTTGTTAAAGTTTCTAAAGGTTGCAAACTCAAGTGGTGCAGTTGTAAGAAGGTTAAACCACCATCTAGGTTTTAATGCCATATCGAAAAAAGTTCTAAATCCAATTTTTGGTGGCACTGTTAAGCCATTTCGCATATCTCGCCACTTTATGCCGCCAACTGCGGTATCGACAGTAAGCATCAAACCTTCAAAGCCTGCCAATTTTGCTTCCTCAATAAATTTTAGACTCTGCTCCCGATCTCGCCATAAATAGAGTTGAAACCACCTACGCACATCAGGCACTTGCGCCCCAATCTCTTTAGAGGATGTAGTGCCCATAGTTGATAAGTTATAAATTAAATTATTTTCCTGGCAGATTTTGGCTACCATAACTTCACCTTTGTAATGCATCATTCTTGTGTAGCCAGTAGGCGCAAAAATTATTGGAAGTGCAGAAGTATTACCTAAAATTTCTGCAGATAAATCTATTTTAGAAACATCTCTAAGAACTCTAGCCTTAAACTCAATTCGAGAGTAAATTTCTTGACTTCTAGCGTAAGCAATTTCATCATTTGCACCACCATCAACATAATCAAAAACTGCCTTTGGTACCCTACTTTTTGCCAGCACCCGCAAATCTGAAATATTTATCGCAGAGTTGAGACGTCGGTCATTGTTTTTAAATTTAGGAAAACTCCAGCCCAAAAGAGGCTTAATGTTTTTCCACCTAGGTAGTTGGCGCTTCATACTAGATTTTTAACTTATAGACGCGCTTTGCAGTTTCGGCCCAGAAGGATTCCTGCTCAGATTTACTAAAATCTTTGGTGAAATCCTCCATAAGCTTAATAGTATCTTTATAAGTTGCAGCCAATAAACATACCGGCCAATCAGAGCCAAACATCATGCGTGCTGGAGTAAAAGATTTAAGGATATGATCCAAATAAGGCTTAAAGGTTTGAGTAGTCCAACTCTTCCAATTTGCTTCGGTAAACAAACCAGAGACTTTTACGCAGACATTTTCGCAAGCTGCAATTTCACTTATTTGATCAGCCCATGGTTGCATCTCACCTTTAGCCATGTATGGTTTTGAAATATGATCTAACACAAATGAGTTATTTGGTGATTTCTTAACCATTTCTACTGCTGCTGCCAATTGTGGTGGCCTGGTCAAAATATCAAATACAAGTCCATACTCAGCCAATCGATGAATATTTGCAAGAACATCATCTCGTAATAACCAATTAGGATCTGACTTATCCTGAGCTAAATCCCTAATTGAAACTAAATTTTTTGCACCTTTATGTTGGAGATACTTCTCAAGCTGAGGTCTAATATCTTTACTCTCTAAATTTAACCAACCAACTACAGCACAAATTTTTGGATGTGAAAGCGACAGATCTAGAAATTCTGGTGTTTCATCAGGATTTGCCACAGTTTGAACTATTACTGTGTAATCAATATTTGCTCTTTCTAATTCAGGCTCTAACTCATCCATAAGGATTGTTCGGGAGATGGGGGCTACCTCATCACCTTGCATCCAGTCTTGAGCCCTTACCGATAAATCCCAGATGTGATGATGTGAATCAATACGAAGCATTAGACCATTTCCCAGCTTTTACTTTCCCAAGATTTAATTAAAGCCTTTTGGACCGAAACAACCTCTAAGGCTTCGGCGAATGATGGTTTAAATTCAACTCCAGTTACCCACGAATTAAGAAATGAATAATCTTCAATACAAATTAGATCTTCAGTACCTAGGCTATTTCCCTGACCTGGAACAAATGCACCGTGGTAATCAAAGCGATCTCCACCTAGAATTTTGGTAAAACCGGATTCTAAAATCTCATCCTTTTTGTAGTAGAGAAGTTCATTTAAACTTTCATGATTCCACTTCAGCGCACCTTTAGTGCCGTAAATTTCAAACATATTTTCACTCTCTGGACCAACCACCGTTCTACTGGTCTCAAAGGTTCCAGTAGCACCATTTTTAAATCTACAAAGCATTGAGGCAAAATCTTCATTCTCTACCTCACCAAGGGGATCACCCTTCTTTCCTCTACTGTAATGGCTGGAGTTATTTGATGGCAGAGGCCGCTGTTTAATCGTAGTCTGCCTCATTCCAACTACTTCACTAATATCTCCGATTAGAAACTGGGCCAAAGAGACCGAATGACTAAGAATATCGCTAGAAACACCATAGCCAGCTTGGTCAAACTTAAATCTCCAAGAAAGTAAACCCAACTCATCACTTCCATACATTGAAAAAAATCTACCTTTGTAATGGATGATGTCGCCTAGTTCTCCAGATGCAATCATCTTTTTTGCATGTAGCACAAGTGGGGCCCATAAATAGTTGTAACCAACTCCAGTAAAAGTCTTATTCTTCTTAGCAATATTGAACGCCTCTAAAGTCTGTTCAGGCTTACCACCAATTGGTTTTTCAGAAAAAACTATTTTTCCAGCTTCACTTGCAGCTTTAATAATTGGAATATGCAACATATTAGGTGCGCAGACCCAAACTGCATCTACATCTGGAGCAGCTACAGCTTCATTCCAATCTGTTGTTGATCTTTTAAATCCAAAATCCTCTACGGCTTGCCTTCCTCTATTTAAGTCAAAATCGGCGCAGACAGTAAGTATTGGATTAAATTTACGTTCAGGAAATAGGGTAGGGATTCTAATTAAAGATCTACTGTGAGCCTGTCCCATCCAACCCAAACCAACAACTGCAACTGATATATTTTTTCGATTGCTCACTCTTGACTCCTTTTTCCTTTAAAACTAGTTAAAGGTAATCGAGGATCTTGTTTTTGAGACTTCCAACTTTCTCTAATCCAGTGATGGCTAGGATCATCACAAAATCCCATAGTTCTATTTTCAGCGGGGCCAGCAAGTACATTTAGAAAATACATTGGATACTCAGGGGCTGCAATAGATGGTCCATGATATCCGTGGGGGACAATTACAAAATCTTGATCTTTGATCGTCATGGTTTCATCGATCTTGCCATCATATGAGTAAACCTTAAAAAAGCCATGCCCATCACTAGATCCATAATCAAGATCTTGTTTTCCAATTTGAAAGTAATAGATCTCTTCATTATTAAACTTGCAATCTGCGATGCCATCATGTCGATGTGGCGGCCAAGAAGACCAATTTCCGCCTGGTGTAAGTACTTCACATACCAGAATTTTTTCAGCACCATTAAATGAGTCTGGAGTAGCAATATTGTTGACCTGCCTTGTGGCAAACCCGCTACCTCTAATCTCAACCGAGACCGACTCTTTATTTGTATAGGCAACTGGGAACACCTTACTTGCTTGCGCAGTGGATAAGGCTAATAAGCCAGTAGAGCCGGTAATTTTCACATGCGCTCCAACTGGAATATAGATCCAATCTGAGATCCCAGCGAAAACTCCAGTTCGACCAGTTAATTTAAATTCAATTTGATCCACTGTTACTGTGACATTTTGAGCAGATAGACTTAAAAGTACGCCCTCAAAATTGGTAAATTCAAATTCATGTCTACTTTTTTGAGATAAATCCAATATATGCATGCCGCAGTAATTCCAATTAGCACTCTCTGGAGTTATAGATTTAACACCTCGATATAACCAACTCATTAAACCTTCCTTACTATCGCTACTGCTTTTGCTACTGCTGCTTCGACACTTAACTCAGGACTATATAAAAGCGCCCTGCCCGGTATCAAGGCACGAACATTTTGGAATTTAAATGCAGCTTGCCAACTATTAAAGGTAGCCTGCCAGTCACTCCCAGGATCTCCACCCAGTAACATTAAAGGAAGTGAGGTGGCATTAGCTGCTAATTTGAAATCATCAAATGCTGGAACTTTAAGCCAGGTATAAGCACTAGAGGTTCCAAGTGCTGATGCAATTCCAATAACTCGCACTAATTCCTCGATATTCTTGTTTAGTTCAAATTTACCAGCTGAATTTTTTACATACGGAAGTGGTTCAATAATTGAAATTTTCTTGGCCCTAGCTAATTGAGAATTCACGCTTGCCACCATCTCAATCGTATTTAGAACTCCGGGATCTGATTTTTCAATTCTTAATAGCGTCTTGCCTCCATCTAGCCCAAATTCACTGATTCCCTTTACATCATAGGAACTTTGGCGATCATCTAACTCCCAATCTGCTCCTAAGATTCCAGCTCGATTAATACTGCCGAAGATTAATTTGTGATCAAGCGCGCCAAAATATGCAAGTTCTTCAACTATATCTGGAGTTGCTAATACTCCGTCTACTCCAGGAACAGAAAGTGCTCGAATTAATCGATCCAATAAATCAAACCTATTTGCCATAGCCATGCTATCACCTGATGCGGCAATTATTCCTCGAGCAGTATGGTCTGCTGCAACTATAAATAATTTTCCATCTTTAGTTAACTTAACTCTACGTTTTCTAGATTTAAGATTTTTTTGTAATTTGCTCGAATTATTTACTCGATCATCACAGAGTTTAGAGTAGTTTTTTTCATTAAATTTAATCACTTACCTACTCCTTTAACTAGACTCTCGACTTCGTTCAAAGTTGGCATGGCATCTGAACACAGAAGTCTAGAGGCTACTATCGCACCTGCTGCATTTGCGTAATTACCAATTTTTTCTAAAGGCCAAGAGTTTATAAGTCCGTGAACTAGCATGCCACCAAAGGCATCGCCCGCTCCTAGACCGCATCTAACATCAACTTTAATGGGCTTAGCGATAAAGCTTTCTTCTTTATTCGCAAGGTAAACACCATTTTCTCCTAATTTAACAATTACTAAATTGATCTGCTGGCCAAGAAAATTTTTTCTAATCTGATCAGGATCTGTTAAGCCTGTAGCAACCTCAAACTCTTTTCGATTACCCACCAAAATATTGCTGCTATCAATCGCCCTTTTAGTGACTGATTTTGCAATTGATTCATTTTCCCAGAAGGAAGGTCTGTAATCTAAATCCAAAACTGTGTGACCGGATAAAGACCTTGTTACAAGCCAATCTTGAATAGATTTAGCAGTTTCACCAGTTGCTAGTGCACAAGCGGAAACCCAAAAAACTTTAGTAGATTTAATCTCAGCATCTGCGATCCTATCTCTCTTGATTTTTGTATCGGGTGCTTCAGGGGATCGGTTAAAGAAAATGGTTGGATTAAATGGATCATCCATAGCGGCAAAAACAGCAGGGCTAAATTGAGACTCATCAATTCCTACATACCTAGTGTCAACTTTAAACTCGGTTAGTTTTCCTAAAATATACTCAGTAAATGCATCTCGACCAATATTTGTTGCAACTGCAGAATAGTTACCTAATCTAGCCGAAGCAATTGCAACATTTGTGGGGCTACCACCAATTGACATACTAAAAGTTTTTACATCTTTGAAACCAACATTTGATTCATTTGCATAAAAATCTAGACTAATTCTTCCTACGCTAATTAAATCTAAACTCTGATTCATAAAATAAAACTAAGCTATTGCCAAAGATCTAAGATATTCCATGGATTGAGAAATCATTTCAACAGGCCCTTTGCCCTCTTCCGGGACGCTACCTGTAATTGCGCAATCTTGTTCGATCACATACCAGCCCTGGTATCCCTTACTCTCAAGGGTTCTAATTACATCTGCAATTGGCACATCGCCCTGTCCAAGTGGTGTGAATAAACCCTTTTGCACCCCTGACATTATTGACTCTTGCCGAGCCAGAACTGACTTAGATTTTAAAAGATTAACATCCTTTAGGTGCACATGCCCCACGCGCTGGTGAGCTTGCTTAGCAAACTCAACAACATCAACTCCACCAATAGCCATATGTCCGGTATCAAGGCACCACTTAACATCGCACCCATTTAGCACGCGATCCACATCTTCCTTGGTTTCAACTGTAGTTTGTAGGTGCGGATGAAGCACATTTTGCAATCCATTGTCCTGACAAATTTTGTCTATTTCAGAAAACATCTTAAACATGTTTTTATACTCATCATTAGTCAGAGGATTTGGATTATCCCAATTCCATGTATAAACAGGTGAGGAAACTAAATGAGTTGCACCAGTTTTTCTAAATAATTCTGCCGTCTTTTTTACTTGACTTATAGTCTCTTGATTTTCATTTTTGTCATGAACTACAACTGGTGTAAATCCACCAATCAAACTCATATTAAATTCATCTAACTTTTCTGAAATTGCACTTGGTTGTTCTGGAAGAAAGCCTGGCGCCCCTAATTCAGTTGCCGGCAATCCCAAGTTTTTCATCTCAGATAAAACTCGATCTGTTGGTAACATCTTTCCCCAGCCAGGTACCTCACATATTCCCCAAGAAATAGGTGCAGATGCAATACGGGAATAGAAGGATTTCACTGAGGTATTGTTCCATAAGTGTTGATAAGTAGATAGGGTACGAGCGTGAAATTAACTACCTCAGAGGCCTTAGTTAAGTACCTGATTGCGCAGAAAATTAAAATTGATAACAAAGTTGTATCTTTGTTTCCATTTACCTTTGCCATATTTGGCCATGGAAATGCTTTAGGTATTGGCGATGCACTTGAGAGAAATAAGAAAGCTATGCCTACAATCCGTGGCCAAAATGAACAAGGAATGGCATTAGCAGCAGTAGCTTTTAGTAAAGCTCAATTACGACAACAATGTGCAGTAGTGACAACTTCAATTGGTCCAGGTGCAACAAATGTAGTGACTGCTGCAGCAGTAGCGATGGCAAATCGATTACCAGTATTGATTTTATCTGGTGATACTTTTCAATCTCGACAACCAGATCCAGTACTTCAGCAAGTCGAGCACTTTGATTCACCAATCACTACAGTAAATGATTCATTTAGAGCTGTTACTAAGTATTGGGATCGAGTGAACAGACCAGAGCAGCTACTAAATACATTACCAAATGTGATTCAAACTATTCTTGATCCAGCAGATTGCGGACCAGTGTTTTTGGCATTACCTCAAGATGTACAGGTTGAAACTTATGATTTTCCGGATGAGTTTTTTGAGGAGACTATTCATAATATTCGTCGTTCTAAAGCCGATGAAAATTCAATTAAACTTGCAGTTTCTGCAATTAAATCAGCCAAAAAACCATTGATTATTGCTGGAGGTGGCGCAAGATATAGCAAGGCACATAAAGAAATATCAGATTTTGCGAATAAATTCGCAATACCGGTGGTAGAAACAGTGGCCGGTAAAGCAACTTTATTATCATCAGATCCAGCCTGGTGTGGTCCAGTGGGTGTAACTGGTTGTGATCCTGCAAATAAGTTAGCTGAGGAAGCAGATTTAATCATCTCAGTTGGTTGTCGATTACAGGACTTTACGACTGGCTCATGGACATTGTTTAAAAATCCAAATAGAAAGATCATTTCAATAAATACAGCACGATTTGACGCAACTAAGCGTAATTCTATAGCCCTAATTGGAGATGCCAAAGTAACGATTTTAGAGTTAAGCAATTTAATCAGCGATTACAAATGTGACCAAACTTGGAGTAAATCCCGTGAAACAACTCGGGAACTAATATTAAAAAATATTGAGGCTAGAATTTCTGAAAAACTAGATCTTCCCTCCTATGCCCAAGTAGTTAAATTAATCAATGATCTAGCAGCAGATGAGGATTATGTTTTAACAGCTGCTGGTGGCTTACCGGGAGAGTTAAATAACAATTGGCTAAGTAAGAGCTTGGACTCATTTGATTGTGAGTACGGGTACTCATGCATGGGGTATGAGGTCGCAGGTGCATGGGGAGCAGCATTGGCATTAAAGATTGCCGGTAAGTCTGGAAAAGTAATTTCAATGGTTGGCGATGGATCATATTTAATGATGAATAGCGAAATTTTATCTGCAGTAAATAATGGAGATTCACTAATTTATATACTTTGTAACAATGGCGGCTTTGCGGTAATTCAAAGATTACAAACATCAAATGGATCTAAAAGTTATCGCACGATGTTTAATGATTCTGATTTAAATAAGCCATTTGATGTCGATTTTGTTGCGCATGCAAATTCAATGGGAGCAAAGGCTAAAAAAGTCACAATACAATCCCTTAAAGATGAATTCATGGCAGCAAAGAAAAATTCTGGAGTCACAGTATTAGTTATTGATACTCACCCTAGTAAATGGACAGAGGGCGGTGCGTTTTGGGAGGTTGGAGTTTCAGGTGTAAGTAGTGAACCTGAAATTCAAAATGCATACCAAAGGCAAGTTACCGGAAAAGCCAACCGTAGGATTTAACTAAAGAGATTTAACTCCAAGACCACAGGCAATACTAGCCGCCAAGCCATCTTCAGCAGTTGCAAAGTTTGAATCCAATTTTCGTTTTTGTAGTGAGTTAATAAATGCCTTAAGTTCAGCGATATATGCCGGTTTAAATCTTCCCATCCAGTCCTTATGTAAAGTTCCAGGTTTTCTGCCTGGAAGTTTAAAGTTCTTAGCAATATTTAAGCTACCTAAGTTTTCAATAACTAATGATCCATTTTCCGTCAAAACTTCCATTCCAACCTCATACCCATAAGTACTATTTGCAAATATATCAATGGTAATTAAAACTCCCGATTCACTCTTACAAATAACAGAAATTGGATCTGAAAGGTTTGGATTAGCTTTTTTAGTTACCTTTGCATAGTTGACTTTGACGGAAACAATATCTTCTCCTAGAAGCCATCTAATAATATCAATCTCATGCACGGCAACATTTGTCAAAAGCATTGAAGTAGTGGCATTGGGTGAACTTACATTTCTTGATGTACATCTAATCTGTAAGACCTGCCCATACTTTCCAGTATTTATTTCTTTTTTTAAATCTAAATAAGCTTTATCAAATCTGCGCATAAATCCCACACCAACTATGGATTTAGATTCTCTTACTATTTTTGCGACTTTCTTAGCTTCCTTCACAGTTGATGCGAGTGGCTTTTCACACAAAACATTCTTACCAGCTAATACAGATTGAGTTAGATGTTTTGCATGCAGATGATCAGGAGAGGCAATAATTACCGAATTGACACTTTTATCGCCGAGTAATTGATCGATATCTTGATAAACCTTTGGCAGAACTTTGGTCTTTTTAAACACTTCCTTAGCAACATTAGTTGCGGTAGTTAAATTTGTATCATAAATTGCAACTACCTTTGCACCTTTAACATAATCTGAAAGATAAAGTGCATGACCTTTGCCCATAATGCCAACACCGATTACACCAAAACCAATATCTTTAGCACTTTTAATCACCTAGGTATTCTAGTAAGGTAAATCTATGAGTGAAACCTTTTTGAGCGAATTAACTGGAAGTTTTTCTACACCATCAGCAGGCAATCCCACCGTTGCAATGGTTGAAGCTGCTTATAAACATCATAAATTAAATTTTCGTTATATAAATTGTGAAGTACTACCAAAAGATCTAAGTAATGCAATTTTAGGAGCGAGAGCAATGAACTGGGCTGGTTTTAATCTCTCTATTCCGCACAAGGTTTCGGTAATACAGCATTTAGATGGCTTAGGAGAGTCTGCTGAAATAATGGGAGCGGTAAATTGTGTAGTTAATCGCGATGGAAAATTAATTGGTGAAAATACAGATGGTAAAGGATTTTTGCAGGCATTTAAAAAAGTTGATGCTGTCAGTGGGAAAAAAATTGCCATTTTGGGTGCAGGAGGGGCGGCCCGTGCCATAGCAGTTGAGTTAGCGCTAGATGGTGCAAAGGATTTTACGATAATAAATCGAGATGCAACTCGTGGTGAAGAATTGGCAAAGTTATTAGTGAATAAACTGGGTGTATCTGCGCAATATGTTCCTTGGTCACCAGGCTTTAAAATTCCAGATTCTATAAATGTTGTAATTAATGCCACCTCAGTTGGTATGGCAGATAGTGGAAATTATGATTTAGATATTGATCTAGATAGCCTGAGTAAGAATATGATTGTTGCAGATGTAATCGTAAATCCTCCACAAACAAACTTATTAAAAAGTGCAGCTAAATTAGGAGCTCGAACAATTGATGGTTTAGGAATGGTGGTAAACCAAGCGGTAATTGGTGTTAAGTACTGGACAAATTTTGAAGTAGATCCAGCCATCATGCACGCAGAGTTAAAGCGTGTTTTAAAACTATAGGGGTATAAATGCCAATAAAGCGAATTGGGCAGGTAATTGGGATTAAGCCAGAAGAAATAGAGGAGTACGAGCGATTACATGCTCAAGCTTGGCCAAGCATTATAAAAATTATTAAGCAAGCTAATATCTCTAATTACTCAATATTTAGATACGAGAACTTACTTTTTGCCTATCTTGAATACACCGGCGATGATTACGAGGCTGATATGGCTAAGTTAGCTGCTGAGCCGGAAATGAAGCGTTGGTGGCAGATAACAGATCAGATGCAATGGCAGGTTCCGCAGGCAAAAGTTGGTGAGTGGTGGCATGTTATTCATGAGAATTTTCATGTTGACTAGAAAAAACTAATTAACAAGTTTTAAATCAGATTTATCAACAACTCTTAATGCCTGAGCGGCAATAGTCAGCGCTGGATTCATGGCAGCTGAGGATGGAAAAAAACCACCATCAATTAGGTAGAGATTATCTAGGTCATGAGTTTTACAGTATTGATCGACCACACTGTTTTTTGGGTCACTACCTGCAACTGTAGTTCCACATTGGTGAGAGTTCATCGAAATATCAAATGGCTGTACAAAAATTGCTTGAAAACCTGATTTCCTCAAGACTTTTTTAGTTTTCCGCATTAATTCTCTATGAGCAGAGGTATTGACTGCCTTGCGATAAATTTGAATCATGCCATTTTTTGAAATCTCTACCCGATTTGAAAGAGTTGGTAAATCTTCATTCATAACTACAAACTCAACTGATCTATCGGCAATAAATTTAAGTATGCCAAGGGGAACTTTTGTTGCATATGTTTTCATCATGATAGCTTGGACTTTTCCAATAAGCTGCACTGCCCCTAATGGATAGCCTGAGCCGCCATCAAAGTACCAATCTGAAAAAGACAAAGTCTTTTGAAAGACCACATCATTCTTACTTCTAATATCAAATGCAGCAATATGAGCGTTGTTATGCATCATAAAATTTTTCCCTACTAAACCAGATGAGTTGGCAATTGATCCTGATTTTAATAATAGGGCAGCGGTATTTACTGCTCCTAAACTTAATACATACTTTTTCGCAACTACCTTCACCTCTTGACCGTTTTTAACTCCCAATAGGTGATCAACTCTGCCATTTTTCACAATAACTTGGGTTATCTTTAAATTAGTTTCTAATCTAACTTTTCCAGTACGCATAGCTGGCTCTAGTGCGCAGCTTTGACTATCACTTTTTGCATCCAACTTACAGACAAAGCCATCGCAGGTACCACACCTAATGCATTTGCCATCAATTTTTAAATCAACTCCCAT
>Ga0214923_10003662_pt1 | contig 19131 bp, 19 predicted proteins | sample LL1510_MetaG_FD_177993 | JGI IMG/M metagenome (GOLD analysis project Ga0214923, IMG submission 177993) | Freshwater microbial communities from Lake Lanier, Atlanta, Georgia, United States - LL-1510 | ecosystem: Environmental > Aquatic > Freshwater > Lake | place: USA: Georgia | collected...
CGGTTGAATTGCTTCGCCGCCACCCACTAAAACAGGATCAAGTTTAGGAAAAATATCTTCTAGTAATTCATGTAAGTTGCCGGCGCAGGCATGCAAACGCTTACTGAATTGGCTTATTTCACTGCAGCGTTCTTCTAAAAGAGCTACCAGGGCTGGTTCCTCAGCGGCCTTAGGTAATATCTGCACCAAAACACCACCAGCGCTGCGAATGCCGCTGTTGTCGATAGTTTCACCAACAAAAACCGCAGATGGTGTTTGCTCAGAATGAAGCAAATAGGAAGCAATATCCTCACCGATACAACCGCTAACAAGTTCTACTGTGCTGCTATAGGGGGGGCCCTGGCCCTTATCACGCACCACATGCAGATAACCCTTACCAACAGCCCTACCAAAATCAAATTGAGCTGGTTCACCAATTGGATCCAACTCCAACTCAGGTGTACCCACCTGGCCCCGCACCGTGCCATCCCTGCCGGCATCAACCATCACCCCCTTCAAGGGTCCATCGCCCTGGATGCGTAGGTTCACCCTGCCGTGGGCAACTTTCATCGAACTGGCTAACAACAGGCCAGCGGTCATCGCCCTACCCAACAGGGCGCTTGTTAGGTAGGAAAGGTTATGGCGACGCCTGGCATAACGGGCTGTAACCGTTGTATTGATTGCCACCAGGCGGATGCCACCTCCGGCTGCCGTGGCACGCACCAACTGGTCAGGCATGGATGGGGCTCGAATCAGTGAATCGTAAACAGCGCCCATGCTCCAGCTGCCATTGGTGTTGGCTTAAACCTTCAAATGCCTCCGGTTCATGGGTAACCACCAGCAATAAGCGTTCACGGCTCAAAGGAACAAGTAATTCCAATAGGTTGTGCCGCACCGACCAATCCAAACCTGCCGTGGGTTCATCCAAAAGCAGGATCGGTGGATCCCTTAGCAATTGAACCGCTAGGGCCAAGCGGCGCTGCTGGCCGCCACTTAATTGTTCTGGTGCTTGCTGCAAAGAAATCCCAGCTAAACCAACCTGAGCTAACACCGCCTCAATCTTTTCGGATGGCAGCCGCCGATGGCCGATGCGCAACTCCTGGGCAACGCTGAGGCCAAGGAAATGACGTTCTGGAAATTGAAAAACCAACCCACATAACCAGCGCCTTTGCCGCGCAGTGGTAGCTCTACCCTCCCAGCGGATTACACCTGCATCGGGGCTGGCAAGCCCCGCAATTAAATCCAACAGGCTGCTCTTGCCACTGCCACTGCGGCCCGCCACTAGGGCGGGTTCACCCAGCTGCAACTGCAAATTCAAGCCAGCAAGGATCGCCCTTTCACTGGTGGCAGGGTGATAAGTGATCGCTTCAAGTTCCAGCAATGCCTGGTTTATCCATTCACTGGTGCCTAGCTTGGCTGCATGCAGGTAACTTTTCGCGATTTCGATCCCTTCAATTGTTGGTTTTGGCTGCGTTTTCCAAACGTGCCAGGCCAGGGGGAACGCCAATACCTAGAGGAAACCTTCAACTGTTGGTATTTCCTTGGCCGCCTAGGCGGCTTCAATGCCGAAAATCTCCAGGTGCATGAGCAGGGGGCTGATGTGAGTTGGATGACCTACAACAACAACGAAGCTGAAACCTCCCTGCTGGCTGTTATGCACAACATGGGTGAATTTGAATATCAAAACAATTGGGCGCGGGTGTGGCTTGATCTCGGCACCAGCGATGGCTTTGGTTTGGATGTGTTGATAAATGCCCTGCTTTGCCTCAACCGCGACCTACTTCAAATCGAGGAATTACAGGTGGGTGGCCTCCATGATGAATGGCCCGTTGAAGAAAGCGAAGATCGCTTTTTTGAAAACTAAGTGTTAGTTGCATGGCTGAGCAAAGACGCATACTTATCTCCCCAGAGCGATTAACAACTGCCAGCAACTCCATTGCCTTAAACCCAGCTGAATTGCATTATTTGCAAAGGGTTTTAAGGCTTAAACCAGGTGCTGGCTTCACTATTTGTGATGGCAATGGGGGCACCTATCTTGCCAACTTAGGTAATGCTGGATCTGCAAATCTGCTAGAGAAGTTGCCTGCAATCCAAGCGGCTACGCCAAAAATAAATTTGTTATTTGGTTTATTTAGGCGCGACCTTGATTTAATGCTGCGCATGGCAACTGAATTAGGTGTGGATCAATTGCAACCTCTACAGGCTGAATACTCCCTTCTGGAGCCCGGTGAGCAGCGCATAGATCGCTGGAAAACCATTTTAAAAGAAGCAACAGAACAAAGTGAAAGGTGTTGGTTGCCATTGCTCGAGCCGCCCAAGCTGGCCGTTGATGGCCTTGCATCCCCGGCTGCAGCAGGTGTTTGCAGGTGGATTGGCGTTACACGTGAAGCAGGGGTTTGTTCACTTCAAGAGGAGCTACAAAGCCATGCCGCAGTTGCGGCCCAGCAGTGGCAGCTGGCCTGCGGACCTGAAGGCGGCTGGAGCCCAGCGGAACTACAAATTGCCGCCAATGCCGGCTGGAAGGCCATAACCCTGAGCAACACAGTGTTGCGCTGCTCCACCGCAGCGATATGCGCTTTAGCGCTGATGCAACATCAACGGCTGCAACTCAACGGCGAATCTCACCGGCCATCGCTTTGAAATCAGCTAAGGCCGCCCCAGGACGGCGCCTTGCCCGCGGCAATGAATTAGCTGGATTTAAAAGTTCAGCGGCAAAAGTTACGTTGCTAATAACCACTTCTTTTGCTTGCTCCTCGGCCCGTTCAGCCGCCAGTAACTGGGCCGTGGTGAGTACTTTGCTCTCCTTTTGGGTTTCTTGCTTTTGCTTTTGGGTTTCTGGGGGTTGCTTCAGGGGTTGCTTCAGTTGAATCGCCGCCACCATTGCCGGCTCGCTTTCCACCTCAACCACAGGCTGCACCGGCGCCACATTCACAGGCGTGGCAGGCGCTTTAGATATTTCAAGGAAAGGCCTGCGCTGCCTGCCAAAAAGCTTGTTTAACACCATGGGATAAGCCCAACCGAATTCAATTATCAGGGGCAGGCGCCTTTTGTTGGCGATTGCTTATGGCTGTGCAACAACAAATTCTGCTGCCGCAAGTTGCAGCCATGGCTCCAAGCCCTCCACTTGATCCCATCCGCGTTGGCGGCTAGCTGCAAGCGTGCCCAACAGGCGATTCAAAACATGGCCATCAGCCCCCTTGATTTGCCATTGGCTTTGGCGGTAGCGGCGCAGGGCACTGGCACTACAGCCCCCCTGGCGACGCAAAGCGGCGGCCCACCGCTTGGCAAAGCGATTTATGCCATCGGCGCCTTCCTCCGCCCAGAGGGGCGTTTCAGCCAAACCGCTGTATTGCTGCCAGAGGCCATGCAGGCAATCAGGTAGTGGCAAGCAGCGCTCTTGACCAGCCCTACAGGGTCGTCCTTTGTTCTGCAATCCCCAACTGCGAATCCAAAGCACCGGCTGCCCCTGTTGCAACCCCCAATCGATCGGCCTTAGGCCGGCCACTTCAAGGCTGCGCAAACCGAGTATCCGCACCATTAGATAAATCGGATCAGCCTTAAACCTGCCATCTAACTGTTGCAAAAAAGCTGGGGCCAAATTCGGCTCAGGCCTTGGGCTAAGCGGTAAGGGCTCAAGGCCAGCGAACGGATTCATCGCCACCATCCCCTGGCGATAGGCCTGGGCATAAAAAGCGCGAATCACCGTTAAGCGCTTTTGGGCAGTGCTGGTGCTGGCATTAGCAAAAAGGTGATTACGCCAGCGCCAGGCCGCACCTTCACTAACAGCTGCCGGCAGGCTCACTTCGCTAAAGCTGAGCAAGCGTTTTAATTCCCGATGCCATAACAATTCACTGCCAACAGCTGAATTGCTCCCCTGGCTGCGTTGGGCTACCCAACCGGCCACCGTGGTGGGTCCACCCGGTTGCTTGTGGTGATCCAAGGGTTGGCGTAATTGCGCGCAAAAGGTTTCCCTAGCCAAAGGAAAGCAATCAGCATCAAGCACCAGGCCCCTTGCGCGAAAAGCATTCACCAAAAGTTCAGCCAGATCCTCTTCTCCAGGAAGCTGCCATTCACTTGCCGGTGGATATTGCTGCTGGAATTCCCGGGCGCAATCTTTGGCCACCAATCGCACCTCCCGCTTGCGCAACTGCAAGGTGCCGGTGCTTAACCCCAACAGCCTTTGCACCTCCTCATCCACCTCCCGATAACGCCAATGGGCCTGATTGAGGTTGGCGCCCAGAAAACGGCGAAACTTACTACGCCCCAAGGGCCGCCTTAGGAGCTTTGGCACAACCCGTTCATACCACCAGCCCGTGGGTGAACCCTCGGAATATTTCAGATAAATGAATTGCTCAGAATTACCCACCCCTCCCAGCGCGACCAACCACTTACTATTTTCTTAATTTAAGCACAATTTTTCCTTAAACTTGCCGGCTGGCGAGGCGGTCTATAACCCAATCGGCATTTACCGTAATTACGGCCAAGTCGTCTTCCCGCAGCACCTGCAAAAGGGATGGCTCCGCCGTGCGGGCACCCCCCTCACAGCAGATCACCTGGGCCAAAAAAACCTGCTGCCGCGGCGGCGCCACCGCCACCACATCCCCAACTCGCACAGCAAGGAACAAGGGGCTAACGGAATTCACCAGAGCAAACCAACTTGAATTATAATAGTACAACTGAACTGATCAGCCAAGGTGTTGGGGGTTGGCTCACCGGCGCCCTAGCTAGTGCCCTGATCAATGGTTTGCTGATCCTCCTGGTGCAGCGCCTACCCCTATTAACTAAAGCTGGTTGGTTCCATGCCTGGTGCCTAGGCACCCTGCTTGCGGCAAGCATCGGTTGGCGCGGTTGGTGGGCCGTGGTGTTGTATTTGGCTTTGGGATCAGCTGTTACCAAACTCGGATTTGCCAAAAAAGAGTCCCTCGGCATTGCCGAAGCGCGTGGGGGAAGAAGGGGACCAGAAAATGTTTGGGGTTCCGCTGCAACTGGCGCACTGCTGGCCCTAGCCACCCTGCTGCCAGGGGCTCCAAAGCAATTACTGCTAAGTGGATTTGTAGCCAGTTTTGCCGCCAAACTCGGCGACACCTTTGCTAGTGAAATCGGTAAACGTTGGGGCCGCAGCACCGTGAGCCTCAGCCAGTGGAAGCCAGTGCCGCCTGGCACCGATGGGGCGGTGAGTTTGGAGGGAACCCTGGCAAGCCTGGCGGGCTCACTGCTTTTTTCTGCTGTGGGATGGGCCCTAAAGCTGATACCAGCAGGCCAAATTCCCCTGTTAACAGCGGTGGCATTTTTTGCATGCCTAATTGAAAGTTTGATCGGGGCTGAATTACAGCCCCGAGTTAGCTGGCTTAGCAATGAAGCTGTAAATGGGCTTCTAACTGTTATTGCAGCTGGGCTTGCCATGGTGCTGTTGCACTGAGCTGTTCCCTCAGCATTTGCTGGAGACGATGTAAACGGCGAGAAAGTTTGCAGGGGCTCAGCTGCAGCTCCCGCGCTAATTCCCGCTGGGAGCGTCCCTCCATCAAACAGGCCCGCACTATGTGTTGATCAGCGGGGGCTAAGGCAGCCACCCGTTCATTTAATTCCTGCCAAAGCAAATTTTGCTCTGGCCCGGGCCTGCTATCAATTAATTCCTGGCTTGGCTGTTGCTGGGAATCAGCATTATGAATTTGGGCATCCAAACTGGTGCATTGCAAGGCGTGGTGCAGCTCCCGGGCCTGCTGCAGCCGTTGTTGGGTGCAACCAAGCCGTAGGGCTAAGGCAGCATCGGTTAAGGGAAACAAGCCCTGGTGCTGGCGCTGCTGTTGCAGCTGCTCTTGTTTTGCCATCAACTGGCGCAACCGCCAGGAACAGCGAATCGGTTGATGCCGGTCCCTTAGGTAGTGGCGCATCTGCCCCACGATCAAAGGCACCGCGTAGGTGCTGAAGGCATTGCCCTTACTTGGATCAAATCCCTCTACTGCCGCAAGCAAACCCAAGCAACCAATTTGAAACAGGTCGTCGAAACCGAGGTTGCAACGTTGCGCCTGGCGCTGGGCCTGCTGGCGCACCAGGTTTAGATGGGCTTCTACCAAACGATTTCTCAGCCTGGTGCAACGGCTACTGGCGTAGTTGCGATGCATGGCCTCAAGGGTGGCAGGGGAATAGGGATTTGAGCGGGGAACCATGGCTGCAGGTGCAGTGGAACCCTTTCAAGCTGGCCCTGGCACACCCCTTGGCAAAAGCTCTAATTGGGGGGTACTCACCCCCCCCAATTGGGTGTGGTTAAACAAAAGGAAGCGGCGGTAACGATCTGCCAATTCCTCGCCAAGCAATGTGAGCAGGGCATAAACAACCAACACCGGCAGCAGCTCAGCCCAAGCAAAAGAACTGAGCGCCTCCAAAAGAACAGCCCCTAGGCCGCCAACTCCCACAAGGCCAACCACCACCGTTTCCCGCAGGATCACATCGGCCCGATAGGCGCCATAGGCCATGTAGCTAGCTGCCAGGCCATTAAAACGAGCCATCAATAGGGCCCGGCGCCGGGTTACACCCGCCGCCAATAGGGCCTGTTCAGGGCGTTGGTTTTGGGATTCAAGGCCCTCTAGAAATAAGCGGCCCAGGATGCCAGCATTATGAAAAGCCAAGGCGATAGCTGCAGGTAATAGCCCTGGCTTTAGAACAAATAAGAGCAACAAAGCCGTTAGTGGCGGTGGCATTAACCTTGCGAATAAACCAAAGGCCCGCAGCAGCAGCTGGAGCCACGGCCAAGGGCAAATAAACAAAAGCAGCAATGGCGGTGCAGCAAAGGCAGCCAGGGCAGCGGTGATGGTTAATAAAACAGTGCTGCTAATTAATTGGGGCCAAGGTTGCCACCAACCCTGCAGCTGAAACAACTGATCAGCTGGCAGCAAACGCCAGGGGTTTAGTAACACCTGCCATTGCAAATCAAGCAAATTGGCAGCTGGAAATAGCAGTAGCAGCAAACAACTAAGCAGAATTAATAGATGCCTGCCCTGCACCCATCTACCTCGCCATAGGGCAATTAATTGCTCCAGTGAAAACATCACCAGGGCAAGGGCCCAAAGGCTGGTCCAGGCTTCATTGAATTGCAAAGACTGCAACGAAAGCCGCAGATCAGCCCCAATACCCCCCAAACCAAATACGCCCAGCAAGGTGGCCGAACGCAGGGCGCATTCAAAGCGATATCCGCCGTAGCTGAGCAAGCCCGGCAGCAAGCTGGGCCCTAGGGCTGAAAACAAAGCAGCAGGGCCAGCTACCCCAGCTACTTGCAATGCTTGAAATGGTTTTTTATCTAAGGATTCCAGCTGATCACTAAGCACCCTTGCCACCAAGGCGCCATAGGGAATTGCAATAGCCAAAACCGCCACGGCCGGATGCAACCCGATCAACTGCAACAGGATCAAACCCCAAAGCAACTCATGCAACGAGCGGGGGATTGCCAGCAAACGACGCAACCAATGGGCGGGCCAACGGCAACCCCAAAGGGCGGTGGTAACAGTTGGAGAAGAGAAAACAGCGGCGATTAAGCCAATCGCCATGCTCAATAACCACGACCAAAGGGCAATCGCCAAGGTGATCGCAATTCCATTTAGGGCATTAGCAATAAGGGCTGGCGTAAAACTTGGCTGTAGCGCCGCCATGCCAAAAGCAGCAATTAATTGCCAACCGCCGCCATGCACAGCTCCTGGCAAGAGAGCAACAAGCGGCAAAAAAACCAGCGCTGGCAGCAGCAGGCCTAGGGCGGGAGCAGCCTGAAAACGCATCAGGTTTGATCGCTCTTATTTTGATCACTTTTATATAGATCCTGTAGCTGTGAAGCGCTAATTCGAGCGGGGTGAGTATCAAAAACCAATTCACCGCAGCGCAAACCCAAAACCCGATCAAAACCCTGCAACAAATCGGGGCGGTGCAGGCTCATCAACAAGGCGCGCGGGGCGGAGCCCAGGTGAAGCAATAGGTTCAATAATTTTGCCGCCAGCGGTGGATCTAGCTGGGCTAATGGTTCATCTGCCAACAACAAGTCGGCCCCCTGCCGCAACAACCGCCCCAGGGCAATCCGTTGCCGCTGCCCACCCGAGAGTTGAATGATTGGCACCGGCAATAAATCAGCTGTTAATTCAACTTGTGCCAACACCTTGGAGCAGGCTGAGGTTTCAAGGGGAATGAGCAGATTTAGTAAAACCAAATGCCAGGGCCAGGCCGCCAAGCGACCGCAATTAAGGCTTTGCTGAACCGTTAGTTGCTCCACCAGGCGCAGGTCTTGCCAGAGGGTGCCGATGCGAGCCTGCTGACGCAATCTCCTGCCACCATTTGCAGCGGCTTCTCCATGCCAATACACAACCCCTGCAGTGGGTTTAATCAAACCATTGGCCACAGCCAACAGGGTGCTTTTACCGGCGCCGCTCGCACCAAGCAGGGCCACCCGTTCGCCACTAGCTAAACTAAAACTCAAATTATTTAAACGGGGTCGCTGCCTGCCGGGCACACAAATCCCCCGTAATTCCAACATCAACGTATTTTGCCTAAATTTCTACCAATCGCTTCAATTTGGCCATATTGAGAAGCAGGCGCTTCAACAAATTGACGGGCGCCAAATAATTCAAGAATTTGTTGCTGCCGCGGATTAGAAGGGCGCAGTTGAATTAAAGCTTTTTGCAACTTAGAACTAAACCCAGGGCCAAAGCGTTTGTTTAAGTTGCCCTGGGCAATCCAATGATAATCGGGATAGGGGGGCGTACGCCAGAGTGCAACAACTTTTGTGCGATCAATATTCCCATTCCTTAGGTTTGTTTGCCAAACCTGTTCATTAACGGCGCCCACTTCATAGGCGCCGCTTTGCACCAGGGCAATTGTGGCGTCGTGGCTGCCGCTAAAACCAGGGGCACCCCCGGCAAAATCAGTGATTTTCACACCACCTTTAGCCAAAAAATATTGGGGCATCAAGCGGCCAGAGGTGGAGCTTTCCGAGCCAAAAGTAAACCTTTTACCCTTCAACTGCTGCAGATCATTAAAAGTACGAATTGGTTTGATTGCAGCAATGCTATTTACATTGCCAATGAAAATCGAATGAAATGCTGCATCCACATCCCGCTGGGCCAACACCTGGGCCCCGGGGGTTTGCAGGCGAGCCTGCACGCCCGTAAGGCCGCCAAACCACACTAAATCCAAGTCGCCATTGCGAAACCCTGTTACCGCTGCCGTGTAATCAATCAGCGGCACATATTTAACGGCCACACCCAACTTTTGCTCCAACTCCTCAGCAAGCAAGCCATAAAGGCGATTCAGTTTCTCTGGGTTTTGATCTGGTATGGCGCTAATTCGCAATATTTTTTTTGCAGCTATGGCAGGCGTGCTTTGTTGAGCCTGCAATGGCATAGCTGGCGTAAGCGGGCTTAGAGCTGCAGCCGCTAGCCAAAAAAACAAAAGTAGTTTCAAGGTTTATTCAGGTTGCTTAAAAAGCGGCCCAGGCGATTCAGGCCATCTTCAATTGTTGCACTATTAACGGCGCAGGAAAGCCTCACACATCTGTCGTCGCCAAAGGGAGCACCAGGCACCAGGGCCAAACCCTCTTGATCCAGCAATTGATTACAAAAATCCAGTGAATTAAGCCCATAGGCACTCACATCAGGAAATGCATAAAAAGCACCGGTGGGGGGCACCAACACCAATCCAGGCAATTGCTGCAAGCCCTTGGTGAGCAGGGCGCGGCGGGCTGAAAAACTTTTTGCCATCTCCTCAACGCAATCCAAGGAGGCCTCAAGGGCGGCAAGGGCACCAAATTGAGCAAAGGTGCACACATTGCTGGTGGACTGACTCTGCAGGGCAATGGCAGCTTTAAGCGCAGGCAGGGGGCCAGCGAGGTAGCCAAGGCGCCAACCGGTCATGGCCCAACCTTTGGCAAAACCATTCACTACAAATAAACGCTCGGCTAAATCAGGAGCTAAGGCCGCCAGGCTGTGGTGCTGCTGGCCAGGTGCCAATAGGAATTCATAGATCTCATCACAAACAACAGCTAAGTGGGGATGGCGCCTTAATAATTCAGCCACCGCCTCCAATTCATGCTGCTGCAACACCAAGCCAGTGGGATTGGAAGGGGTATTGAGAATCAATAACCTGCTTCTCTCTGTAATCAATCCCTCTAAAGCCTGCAGATCAAGCCGAAAGCCATCCGTTGCTGCACTGGGAACTACTCGAACACTGGCCCCAGCCAGTTGGGCCATCTCCGGATAGCTAAGCCAATAGGGCGCCGGCAAAAGCACTTCATCGCCGGGGTTAAGCAACACCTGAAACAGGTTGTAGAGGGCCTGTTTTCCGCCATTGGTAACCAATACCTGTTCAGGGGTTACAACCATGCCATTGGCCCTCGCCAACTTGGCTGCAATAGCTGCGCGCAGCTGCGGCTCCCCCGCCGCTGGTCCGTAGCGGGTGGCACCACTTTCAAGGGCCCGAGTGGCCGCCTCGCGAATGAAGGCGGGGGTATCAAAATTGGGTTCACCTGCACTGAGGCTGCAGATATCCTTTCCTGCAGCTTGCAATTGCTTTGCCTTAGCGGCAATCGCCAGGGTTAGGGAGGGCTTAAGGGCCTGTGCCCGAACCGAGAGCATCAGCAAAAAATCCAGCGGTTCCAGTGTGCATGAACGCCAGTCCTTTTTGGGTGCTCGCCAGCAACAATCCAGCAGATTTGGCCCATTTTTATGCAGCTATAGCCAATGAAAATGCAATTAAAAAAGGTGCCATTTGGCTGGTGGCCTTTGCCGGTGCCGGCGAATTGCTCTTTTATTGCCCCTCCAGGCAGCGGCCCCAGCCGGCACAGGTGGGTCGCCTCGCCCTTTGCCTTCCTGTTACGAAACTCGAGCAGGCCATTGCTCTGGCCCTATCGCTGGGGGGGCAATTGCTGGAGCCAAGCCGCCAGGAAAGTTTTGGCCGTGAAGCCTGGCTTGCTGATCCGGAGGGAAACAAACTATTGCTGCTGGAGCCGGCCGAAGTAAGCCAAAACCAGCCATGAGCCTGAAACAAACAGAAGCCCTGCTAGCGGAATTAGCGCAGCAATGCAGCAATTGCCAAGCCTGCCCGCTTGCACAAGAGCGTTTCCAAGTGGTTGTGGGCCGGGGTAATCCCAAAGCAAGGCTGATGTTGATCGGTGAAGCGCCAGGCCAAAAAGAGGATCTATGCGGCGAACCATTTCGAGGCCGTGCCGGCCAACTGCTCGAGCAAATGCTTGAAGAGGCGGGCCTTTGTAGCAGCAACGATCTCTACATCTGCAATGTGATCAAGTGCCGTCCGCCCGGCAACCGCAAACCAAGCAACACTGAAATCAGCCAGTGTCTGCCCTGGCTAGTGGGGCAGATAGAGCTGATTAATCCTGGCCTAGTTCTGTTGGCTGGTGCTACGGCTGTTAGGGCAGTGCTGGGCATCAAAGGCAAGCTTGGCCTGCAACGGGGCCATTGGCATCAAAAGCAAAAACGCCTCTATAGAGCTATTTTTCACCCCTCCTATCTGCTGCGGTTTCCCTCTTTGGCAGCTGATTCACCAAGGCAATTAACCCGCCAAGACCTAAGCGAAGCCTGCGCGCAGCTGCGCAAAGGTGATGAAATGTGCCATGGTTTGGCTCGCACCCCTGCCAACACACCATGACCGGCCTACCGGCCCGTTTTGACACGGTTATTCACCGCCGTAAAACCCGCAGCGTGCGGGTGGGTGATGTGTGGATCGGCAGCGACCACCCCGTGGTGGTGCAATCGATGATCAATGAAGACACCCTTGATGTGGAGGGAGCCAGCGCCGGCATTCGTCGCCTGCAGGAAGCCGGTTGCGAAATAGTGCGGTTAACGGTGCCCTCCCTAGCCCATGCCAAAGCGGTGGCTGAAATCCGGCGCCTAGTGGAAAAAAGCGGCCCCCCTGTTCCTCTTGTGGCTGATGTGCACCACAACGGCATGAAGATCGCCCTGGAGGTGGCCAACCACGTGGATAAGGTGCGGATAAACCCAGGCTTATTTGTATTTGATAAGCCGGATCCCAATCGCACTGAATTCAGCCCTGCTGAAAATGCAGCAATTGCCGAACGGATTAGCGAAACATTTGAACCGCTGGTGAGTTTGCTTAAGCAGCAAGACAAAGCCCTGCGCATTGGTGTTAACCACGGCTCGCTAGCGGAACGGATGCTGTTCAACTACGGCGATACGCCCCTGGGCATGGTGGAAAGCGCCTTGGAATTCATCCGGATCTGCGATCGCCTTGATTTCCACAACATCGTTGTTTCGATGAAAGCCTCCCGGGCCCCAGTGATGTTGGCGGCCTATCGGCTCATGGCCCATCGCATGGATGAAGAGGGCTTCCACTACCCACTGCACCTGGGGGTAACGGAGGCGGGGGATGGCGACTACGGCCGGATCAAGAGCACCGCTGGCATCGCCACCCTGCTGGCCGATGGCTTGGGGGACACGATTCGCGTGTCTTTAACAGAGGCACCGGAAAAGGAAATCCCAGTTTGTTATGGCATTTTGCAAGCCCTTGGCCTGCGCAAAACGATGGTGGAATATGTGGCCTGCCCCAGCTGCGGCCGCACTCTTTTCAATTTGGAGGAGGTGCTGCATAAGGTGCGAGCCGCCACCGATCACCTCACAGGTTTGGATATTGCTGTGATGGGTTGCATTGTTAATGGCCCTGGGGAGATGGCCGATGCCGACTACGGCTACGTGGGTAAAACGCCAGGAACAATCTCCCTTTATCGGGGCCGCGAGGAAATAGGCCGGGTGCCGGAGGCTGAGGGTGTGGAGGCACTGATCGCTTTGATCAAAGCAGATGGCCGTTGGGTAGAGCCCCAAGGCTGAATAAGCGTTACGTTTAGGGGACTTAGAAAAACTCGATGAGCCAAAGGGGAGTTCGCCGCATTGCTTTGTTAGCCCTAGCAGGGGCAGGCGCTTTAGCTGGTGTTGTTGTACTTGGCAGCGATTTAATCATCGGCAGCAGCACCGCTGCGATCATTTCCGATAGCCCCAAGGAGGTGATGGATGAAGCTTGGCAGATCATATTTAGGGATTATCTCGATACCACTGGTAAGTACACAGAGGATCGCTGGAAAACCCTGCGCAGGGATGTGCTCAATAAAAGCTATGGCAATACAAAAGATGCCTATGAAGCGATTCGCGGCATGCTTGCCACCTTGGATGATCCTTACACCAGATTCCTAGATCCGCGTGAATTCAAGGAGATGCAAATAGACACCTCCGGGGAACTATCCGGAGTGGGCATTCAATTAAGCCTTGATAAGGATACTAAAGAATTAATTGTTGTATCACCCATCGATGGTTCACCAGCATCAAGGGCTGATGTAAAGCCAAAAGATGTGATCACACAAATAAATGGCAAAAGCACTAAAGGGATGAGCACCGAAGATGCGGTGAAATTAATCCGCGGGCCAGCGGGAAGCAAAGTTTCAATTCAACTGCGTCGCAATAAAAGTCAACTTATCAACGTTGATCTAATTCGCGACCGCATCGAAATCCATGCTGTTGATAGCAGATTAAATACCACCCCGGATGGCATCAAGGTGGGTTATATCCGCCTGAAGCAGTTTAATGCCAATGCCACGAAAGATATGCGCCAAGCCATAAAAGAACTGGAGGAGAAGGGTGTTCAGGGATATGTGTTGGATTTACGCAGCAACCCAGGCGGCCTTTTGATGGCGAGCGTTGAAATCGCCCGCCAATGGTTAGATGATGGGGTGATCGTATCCACTAAAACCCGCGACGGTGTACAGGATATAAAGCGCGCCGGCGGCAAGGCTCTCACAAAAGCACCGGTTGTTGTTCTAGTTAATGAAGGATCTGCCAGCGCCAGTGAAATACTTTCCGGTGCTTTGCAGGATAACAATCGAGCTGTTTTGGTTGGTCAAAAAACTTTTGGTAAGGGCTTGGTGCAATCGGTTAGGGGCCTATCCGATGGCTCCGGGATGACGGTAACTATTGCAAAATACCTCACACCCAGCGGCAGAGATATCCATAAACATGGCATTCAGCCAGATATCGTTGCCAAACTCAGCGAAGAGGATGCAAGAAACCTTAAATTTGAGCAGCTGGGAACCAGGAACGATCCGCAATACAAAGTTGCTGAAACCACTTTGAGCAAGCAGTTAAATTCTGCTTCCGCTGGTGTTATCAAAGCAAAAATTTATAACCCAGCCAGCTCTAATATCCCCGCAGCGCTAGGGGCTGGAGAAGAATAGTTCCTCAGGAACTATTTTTTCTAAGCCGCCCCTCCCACCGGCTGCATGATCCCGCCGCCTGGGTTTGAGTCGTCGTCGTCGTTGCTGCCATCTTGTTGAAGCAGGGCGAAGATGCCAAGGCCGGCGCATGCGAGCAAAGAAACCAAAAACCCAAGGCCGGATGCAGTGCCACCAAGGTCTAACACTGCTCCGAGGCCATCACTGAGATCAACAATCGCGGCCATTACTTTTTTCCGTTGTTCGTATTGTAACGAACTTTTGCGAAACTGAGGCGATCAGTTACCAGGGATTTGGGCGGCCATCATCTCCAGCCAGTTTTTGAGCTCCTCCAATTGCTTATCGGCAGGCAGCACCCCTAAACCACGGGCTAACACCTTGGCGGTGGAGCCACTGCCGGCTTGATACACAAGCCGGCCATGCAAATGGGTTGGTAAACCCTGGCGCAAACGCCGGAATGCAGGTTCCTCCATGGGGGTTTCGAGGGCAATATTTGGTTTTTCCGGCTTGATGCGGGCAAAACCACAGCGTTTGGCCAGTAGTTTCAGCTCCATCACCTGAAGTAGTGATTGCACCGCTGCCGGCAGGGCGCCGTAGCGATCAATCCAATCACTGGCTAACTGCAGCAATGCTTCACGGCTGATGCAATCAGCCGCTGCCCGGTAGGCCGCTAGTTTTTCATCTGCCTCCGTAATCCAATCAGCAGGGATAAACGCTGTAATTGTTAAATCAATCTGGGTTTCATCTACCGCTGGGATGTCTTGGCCGCGAATCTCAGCCATTTCCTCCTGCAGCATTTCCATATAAAGATCGAAGCCGATCGTTTCCATCTGGCCGCTTTGCTCCACCCCAAGCAAATTGCCCACACCGCGGATTTCCATGTCTCGCATGGCTAATTGATAACCACTGCCAAGTTGGGCAAATTCCTGAATTGCCCGCAGCCGTTGACGGGCCGCTTCTGTGAGGGAAGCATCGCCTGGATAAAACAACCAGGCATGGGCCTGGATTCCGCTTCTACCCACCCTGCCCCGCAGTTGATAGAGCTGGGCTAACCCAAATTTCTGGGCATCTTCCACCAGGATTGTGTTCACCCGTGGAATATCAAGCCCGCTTTCAATAATTGTGGTGCAAAGCATTAAATCCGCTTCGCCTGCATTAAATGCAACCATGGCGCTTTCTAATTCGCCCTCCTGCATCTGGCCATGGGCCACCAATAAACGCAAACCGGGCAACATTTGCCTCAACTGCCCTGCAACTTCCTCTATACCTTCCACCCTAGGTACCACATAAAAAACCTGGCCGCCGCGATCCAGCTCTTGGCGAATTGCACTGCGAACCGCCTCTTCATCCAAGCAGGCGAGATGGGTTTTAATTGGCCTGCGCAGGGGTGGCGGCGTAGTTATCAAGCTCATCTCCCGCACTCCCGATAAACTCATATAAAGGGTGCGGGGTATGGGGGTTGCCGACAGGGTTAACACATCCACATCCTTACGTAAAACCTTAATCTTCTCTTTTTGGGTAACACCAAAACGTTGTTCTTCATCCACCACAAGTAAACCCAATTGCTTAAATTGTGTGCCTTTGGCTAATAATTGATGGGTGCCAACAACTATATCGATAGCTCCTTCCTGCAGGCCAGCGAGGATCTCCTTACGCTCAGCTGTTGTGCGAAAGCGATTTAACAATGCAACTTTTAATGGGTAGGGGGCATAACGTTCACTAAGGGTGCGCCAGTGCTGTTGAGCTAGCACGGTTGTTGGCGCCAATAGGGCGCATTGTTTGCCGGCGGTTACCGCCTTAAAGATTGCGCGAATAGCCACTTCTGTTTTACCAAATCCCACATCACCACACACCAAGCGATCCATCGGCTTTGCTATTTCCATATCGCGCTTCACATCAGCAATTGCCTTTACTTGATCAGGGGTTGGCTCATAGGGAAATGAATCCTCTAATTCCAGCTGCCATGGGCCGTCAACAGGGAAGGCAAAACCTGGAGATTCAAGCCGTTCGGCGTATAACTTCACTAAATCAAGGGCCACCTTGCGCACGGCCTTGCGGGCACGCTCCTTTGCTCTAGCCCAGGCGATACCGCCCATGCGATTTAGTTCTGGCGGTGCATCTGTGCTTGCTCTAAAACGACCAAGGCTTCCTAATTGATCAGCTGCTACCCGTAATAAACCATCGGCATATTGCACTACTAGGTAATCACGAGCATCCCCAGCAATAGCAAGTTTTTCTAATTTTAAAAATCTGCCAATGCCATGGTTGCGATGCACCACAAAATCGCCGGGTTGCATCCGATTTGGATCAACAGTTCGGCTGGCTGCCCTACGCCGGCGCCGCACATAACCACTGGCTGTGAGATTATGTTGGCCAAAAAATTCCCGATCAGTTATTAATACCAAGCGCCAGGCGGGAAGCTGTAGGCCCTCCAGCTCAACATTAGCTTTAGTTTTTAATGCAATCGGCGTATTCTGCTCAATTAAACGCTCAATAGCTGGAAAATCATGGGGGTTTGGAATAAACTTACTAATGCAATTATGTTCCTCTAATAAGGCAACAGCCCGCGATGGCTGAGCCGAGAGCAACCAAACCCGCGCCTTATCTTGTTGAAAACCCTTAATTAATCCAGCTAATTTACCAAACTGATTTGGATAGGCGGTAACCGATCTGCTCGCTAGTTCAAAACTATTTGGATGGTTATCTGTTTCTGCTAATTCGGCGAGATCAAAACCGGCGAATGCTTCCAGTTGAGCAAGGGCAGCAGCAATTGGTTTATGTAAACAATTAGGCAGTAGTGATGCAGCCAGCTGCGCTGATTCATCTTGATAATGTTGTTCAACATGGTTGAACCACTGCTGGCCATGGGCTAAAAGTTGCCGCCGTTCATCTACGGCCACCAGGGTGTGTTCAGGCAGGTAATCAAGCAATGAACTGGGTTCATTCCAGGCCAAACCCATTAGGCGCCGCATACCCTCAGGGGTACCCCCTGCCAATAACTGCTCCATTGCCTCTGGCTGGAGCAACTGCTCAAGGCCATCTGGTAATTGCTCCCGCAGGGCTTGCGCCACCAGGGGGCCATAGCTGGTTGGGGTGAGCCGCACCAGTTCCACCCCATCGAGGGAGCGTTGGGTGCCGGGATCAAATTCCCGCAACTTATCTAGATCATCCCCAAAAAATTCAAGCCGCACCGGCAATTCAGCACTAACCGGAAAGAGATCAACAATGTCGCCGCGGCGACTCCAGGTGCCTTCCTGTTCGATCGTTGCTACCCGTTCATAGCCAAGCCGCGCCAGGGTTTCGCCCAATTGCTCCAGGTTTACGCAATCACCTTTACGCAAGCTCAGGCATTGTTCGGCCAACACCGCAGGCGGTGGCAGGTGGGGTTGTAAAGCCCTTTCACTTGCAACAATTGCCCCGCGCCAACTGCGCTTGCCGGCGCCATCAATGGCAAGCAATTCACTTAAAACCTGCAGTTGCCCCCAGGTGATTTCACTGGTGGGATCAAAACCCTCGTAGGGGGAACCCTCACTGGTGGGATATAGCTGAGTGGTGGGCCAACCCATTAACTCCAATAGGGCAGCCCAACGGCCCGCCTCCTCAAGGGTGGGCACCACCACCAATAAAGGGGCGCCTTCGCAGCAGGCCAGTGCTGAAGTGGTTAGGGCCCTAGCCGCTCGGCTGGCACCCTGCAACCGCAAGCGATCTGGCCTGCGGATGCGCTCCAACACCTCTGCCGTAAGCGGCACCTGCTCCAGCTGGCGCACCAGGGCGGTTAGAGGCATTGAAAATTGCACTGCACAGCTGCAGATCTTCGCAACTGATCAAGCCGTTTGGGGGGATGGGGCATTCAGCAGCAGTTGCTGCAGGGATTGGTTGAACTCCTGCAACTGCTCATCACTGAGTTGCTGTCTACTGGTTTGATTGAAATGTTCCACCAAAAAAGCACGACCCTCCTCTGCCCCCCATGCCAATTGACCCAGCAATTCATCACTGGTTTTAAGCAGTGCTGGGCGCAGCAGGGGCAGGGCTGCTGTGGTGGGCTCCAAGGGTGGCTCCAGAATTCGCAATGCTTTTAGGTAGGCCACTAAATCGCCATAACGCACTAAACGACTGCGACTGCTGTGGCCAAAGGCCCGTTGCAGGTATTGCCCCTCCTTGCTGCGATCCCAATTGAGCCGTTGCAATTCCATTTCAACGGCGGTGAGCTCTTCACTCCAATCCTCAGGTTCTGGCGTTGGTTCTGGTGATGGTTCTGGTGATGGTTCTGGGGTTGGTTCGGAAGCGGGTTCGAGGGCTGGTTCAACTGCCACTGCAACTGGTGCCGGGGCAGTTGGGTTAGCAAGCCGTTGCTTCAAACGAGCTAAGGCGCGATCCTCCGCCTGCTCTGCCCCTGGGGCCTCACCAAGGGCAGAAATCAGCACCCCGCCACTGCTGCAACTCACGCGCACCACCACCCTTTGGCCATCGGCATGGAGCAAATCCACCTGGGTGGCTAAATCAGCTCGCATATTTCTGATCCACTTTTCTGCTTGGAGCGGCACCCATGCTTTCTAAGCTGCAGCGATGGAAGCTTCAAGCCTTGATTCCCTAAAGCCTCTGATTACAGCAGCAGACCAATGGCATGAGGTGCTGCTGCTGCTGCCGGTATTGGTGGGATTGGAGGTGGTGCTATCAGCCGACAACGCCATTGCCCTGGCTGCAATCGCCAAGGGCTTAAAAAGCCAAAACCAACAAAAACAAGCGCTCAATCTAGGTTTAGTTTTTGCCTTGTTTTTTCGAATTAGCTTGATCCTTGTATCCCGCTGGGTTCTAGGATTTAAACCATTAATGGCCGCAGGCGCTGCATATCTACTCTGGCTTTGCGCTGATCATTTTATCAATAATTCATCGCAAGTAGAATTGCCAGAATCTGAATTATTAAGTTC
>Ga0214923_10003663_pt1 | contig 19129 bp, 10 predicted proteins | sample LL1510_MetaG_FD_177993 | JGI IMG/M metagenome (GOLD analysis project Ga0214923, IMG submission 177993) | Freshwater microbial communities from Lake Lanier, Atlanta, Georgia, United States - LL-1510 | ecosystem: Environmental > Aquatic > Freshwater > Lake | place: USA: Georgia | collected...
CATGAGCAGGCTGCAGACGTGCCAAAACAAGTGGCGCGGCGAATCGTGGCTTGCCCGTCTCGCATCGTGGACGACGCGAGCATCGTCGCTTAATCCAATCGGCCATCCGAGTAGCCTGACTCTTGCACACAAATCAAAGTCTTCGCAGTATAGATGAAATCGCTCGTCAAAACCGCCAACGCCTTTGTAGGCTTCTGAACGAATCATCAAAAACATACCTGCCATCCAGGCGGGATAGCGTAGCGGCGGCCTGGGGCTGATACGCCTTGCGATGATTTCCCACGGTGTGATGAGCCCTCGCGCTGCATCGGCAACGCGCCCGTCCGACTCGAAAACGCGGGGAGCGACCAAACCAAACTCTTCGCCCGCATGATTGATGAGCGCTTCGAAGGGGTCTTTGACAAAACGGATATCCGGATTGACGACAGCAAACCATTCAGTGTCGCAATAACGAAAAGCGGCGTTATGGTTTGCGCCGAATCCCTTGGGATAAGGGTTGGCGCACCAGTGAATCGGCACATCGAGACCACGGGGTACTTCGGGGCGCGACTCACTGAGGTTAAGGGTAACCACAATTTGGGCGAGCCGTTTGGGCTTGCAGCGTGCAAGATCCTCGAGCAAGCCCGCGATGACGTCGCCGTGCCCGTGGCTAATCACCGACAGCGTAACCAAACCATCTTCGTGAATCAGGGGCCGCCGGATGGGGAACAGGGGAATTAGGTTTTTGAGAAATAAACTAGGTGCAGATGTTTTCACAGGCTTTTTTCTTTGTCTTTGGATTGACACTACTAACCCTAATTGTCTTCAGTCTACCTCATCGCTGAAGCCAGTCCGGTACACTCGCATCATTTCACTTCAAATCAATTAACATTTTATGATGATTGTCACCGGTGGTGCGGGATTTATCGGATCAAATTTTATACTTGAATGGAATTCACGCTCGACCGAACCCATCGTCGTTATCGACTGTCTTACCTATGCCGGAAATCTAGAGAATTTAGCAAGTGTAAGCCGGAATGGGCGCTTCGATGGGCAGGTTTCGCTCTCCCGCACTGATCTTCGAAACTTCCCAGAGGTCAAGTCGGTCGTTATGCAATCGAGACCGAAGGCGATCATCCATTTTGCGGCTGAGAGCCATGTTGATCGGTCAATCGTCGGACCAGCGAACTTTATCGATACGAATGTTGTGGGCACTTTCAATCTTCTGCAGGCCGCTTACGCATGGTGGTCAAGCCTGGATCAAGACTGTCCGGAACGTAGAAATTTCAGGTTCTTGCACGTGTCTACAGATGAGGTCTATGGCTCGCTTTCAGAAACCGATCCAGCATTTACTGAGGCAAGCCCCTACGCTCCGAACAGTCCTTACTCCGCAAGCAAGGCGGCAAGCGACCACCTTGTGCGGGCCTGGTCTCATACCTACGGCTTGCCGACCCTAACGACGAATTGTTCGAATAACTATGGCCCATTTCAGTTTCCAGAAAAACTGATCCCACTGATGATAAGGCAAGCCATTCTCGGCAATCAATTGCCGGTATACGGGGACGGGAAAAACATCCGAGACTGGATCTACGTAAGTGATCACTGCAACGCGATACGGTTGGTGCTTGAAGCGGGTCGACCCGGTGAGGTCTACAACATTGGCGGCAACGCGGAGATGACCAATCTGGAGGTCGTGCATACGATATGCGATGTGCTCAATGAAATGATGCCACGCCGCGACGGCAGGTCATACCGCGAACAACTCGAGTTCGTAAAGGATCGACCCGGGCACGATCGCCGCTACGCAATCGATGCAGGGAAGATTCGGCAGGAACTTGGCTGGGTTCCTGAACACAGGTTTGATTCGGGCATCCGGAAGACAATTCAATGGTATTTAGATCAATGGACACGAGGCGATGAGCGTTGAACCTTCATATCCCGATCGTGAGCGTTGCGGAATCATTCTTGCCGGAGGAGCTGGTACACGACTCTATCCGGTGACTCAAGTTGTATCGAAGCAACTGCTTCCGGTCTATGACAAGCCGATGATCTTCTACCCTCTAAGTACCCTGATGTTATCCGGAATTCGGGATGTGCTTTTGATTTCAACGCCGCTCGATACGCCTCGTTTCCGCGAACTTCTTGGAGACGGCGCACGTTGGGGAATGCAAATTCGGTACGCTATACAACCTTCACCAGATGGTTTAGCGCAGGCGTTTTTGATCGGGAAATCTTTTATCGCGGGACGTTTAAGCAGTTTGATTCTCGGAGACAACATCTTCTACGGTCACAACATGCAAAAGGCCGGTAAGAGCGCGGATGCCCGACGAACGGGGGCGACGGTTTTTGCCTACCATGTGAAGGATCCGGAACGCTATGGGGTGATCAGCTTCGATCCGCTGGGCAGGGCAATTTCCCTTGAAGAGAAACCCGAAAAACCAACATCAAACCACGCGGTAACGGGGCTTTACTTTTACGATGAAAAGGTGTGCGACTTCGCCGCGTCAGTAAAGCCGTCGGCGCGAGGCGAGCTGGAGATCACCGACGTCAACAAGCATTATCTCGCTATGGATGAACTCCACGTGGAAATTCTCGGCAGAGGCTACGCTTGGCTCGATACGGGCACCCATGAGTCATTACTGGAGGCAAGCAGCTTCGTGCAAACGATCGAAAAACGGCAAGGTTTGAAGATCGCTTGCCCCGAGGAGATTGCCTACCGAAATGGTTGGATAGACAGTCAACAATTAGAACGGTTGGCTACACCGATGGTTAAGAATGAGTATGGCCAGTACCTAATGCGTTTGCTCAAATCTGCCCTGTGAGTAGAACTGGCGTGAAAGTTATCGAATCGAGCTTGCCTGGGGTACTTGTGATTGAGCCGCAAATCTTTCGCGACGGGCGAGGTCTTTTTCTTGAATGCTGGAATGATCGTCAGTTTCGCATGCATACGGGCGTCGAACTAAGGTTTGTGCAAGACAACCACTCTCGCTCTACAAAGGGTGTTTTGAGAGGTTTGCATTTTCAGCGTACTCACCCGCAAGGCAAGCTGGTCCGAGTCAGTACCGGAGCCGTATGGGATGTGGTCGTAGATCTAAGGCTCAGTTCGCCAACATTTGGCAAATCTTTCGGGCTGCGCTTGTGCGGAGAAAATCAACGACAGTTATGGATTCCACCAGGACTCGCGCACGGCTTTCTTGTGCTGTCAGACCTGGCCGATTTTCAGTACAAGACAACCGAGTATTGGATACCCGAAGATGAGTACGCCCTGCGATGGAACGATCAGACAGTGGCCGTGCAATGGCCATTGGATGAGATTGGCAATGGCGCCGGGGATGTATCCTGGCCGCAACTGGCCCAAAGGGATAGAGAAGCTCCACTGCTATCGGAACTCTTAGCGGCGGGTTTGGTTTATGCATAGGCCTACGACTTCGGTGCGATGAAAGTCTGCGTGTTTGGGGCCACGGGGCAGATCGGAACAGAGTTTCTCAGGCAACTTAAATCTATAAGCCGAATAAAGGCTGTGGCTATCGGCCGCAACGATGTTGACATTAGCGCCCATCCGGACGGTGTGCGCGGTCGTTTAAATCAATTCTTCTCGCGCGAAAGGCCCGATGTCGTGATCAACGCCGCAGCGTATACAGCGGTGGACCGGGCTGAACAGGACATCGAAGCGGCATTTCAGCTTAATGCTTGGTTTCCAGGCGAGCTAGCTCGTTTGACGAAGGCATCGGGCGCGAGTTTGATTCACTTTTCGACTGACTATGTGTTTGGCTCGGGGTCAGGCGATCGGCCTCACCGGGAAACCGATGCTTGTATCCCGCTCAACGTTTATGGACAGTCAAAGCTTGAAGGTGAGCAAGCGGTGCTACAAGCACACGATCGGGCTGTGATCATTCGTACGAGTTGGGTGGTCGGTATCGATGGCCAGAACTTTGCGAAGACGATCCTCAGGCTTTCTTGTCAGCGGTCTCATCTCAACGTTGTCTCGGATCAGTTTGGTGTGCCTTCATCGGCGAGGTTTCTAGTCGAAACCCTGCTTAGCGCCGATCTGGGAAGCTTTGGTAAGAATGTCTGCGGTGTTTACCATCTATGCCCGGCCGGTGAAACCACTTGGCACGCCTACGCATGCTGGATTTTGGAGTCTGCAATCCAGCATCCTCATTGGCGAGAAAGAATCAGAATCGAGAGCGTTGAATCTATTAGACCAATCAGTAGTCGTGAATACCTTACCTTAGCGAAGCGTCCAACTAACTCAAGACTGGATTGCAGCCGATGGATTGAGAGCGTGCGGGCAATGAACTTTCCCTCGTGGCAAGACGCAACCCGCACAACGTTGGACGAAATACTCGACACAGAGCAGATCATCCGCAGCAAGAACTAGGCAGTGCTTTCGTCGTTTGTTTCCCGACCGTATTGATCTGAAAATCGCACGATATCGTCTTCACTCAGAAAAGATCCGGACTGAACTTCGATCATTTCGAGCGCAAGAAGACCGGGATTTTCAAGGCGATGTGTTATCCCGAGCGGTATAAAAGTGGATTCATTCTCGGCTAAGAGATAGACTTCATCGCCTCTTGTCACCTTCGCAGTGCCCTTTACCACGATCCAGTGTTCAGTGCGGTGATGATGCATTTGCAAAGAGAGTGCGGCGCCCGGGTTGACGGTTATACGTTTGACAAGGAACCGGTCTCCAGCGTCGATGATGTTGTACGTTCCCCAAGGGCGGGCAACCAGACGGTGGCGTTCGGCTTCGGGGTAGCGTCGAGAATCTAGCTCCACAACGGCCTGCTTCAGGTTTTCGGTCGCATCCCGGGAGGCAACGAGCACCGCGTCCGCGGTATCGACAATCACGAGTCCATTGAGTCCTACGGCGACGACTGGCCTATGGTGTGCGCGGACATAGCAGTCGGTTGTACCCGCGATAGCGATTCCTTGTCCATCGATCCGATTGTTATCCGCATCGGGTTCTGTGGTGAGATTCGCAAGCGAATTCCAGCTCCCAACGTCATCCCACAAACCTTCGATCTTGACCATACGGATCTCTTGCTGGTGTTCAAGTACAGCGTGGTCAATGCTGATACTTTCCGCAGACCGGAACGACTCGCCAAGAAGAAATTCATGCGCATCGCTAACCAGTCGGCCGCCCTCGAGCACGGCACCTTGAACTTGTTCAACCAAGCGAGGCCTTAGTCGATGAAGGCTGTCAACAAGGACGTCCGAGCGGACAAGAAAGATGCCAGCGTTCCAGTAGTGGTTTCCCTGCCTGATCATGCTTAGAGCACGATTGCGGTCTGGCTTTTCTACGAATCGAGCCACGCGATAGAGGCCTCCTTCGTCATGTTCAAGGGACTGGATGTAACCGTAACCGGTTGCGGGGAAACTGGGGTTAGCGCCTGCAACGACCCAATGACCTCGACGAGCGGCTTCAATGCCGCGAAATACCGCATCTGCAAACTCCTGGTAGTCTGGAATGTAGTTATCGGCCGGGAGGAAAAGAAGCACACTGCTCGCTTGCTGTTCCGAGTTGCTATAGGCTGCTCCTGGATCAATGTCCTGCTGCGTTTGCGCCATGAGCGCTGCAGCAGCCATCGCGGCAGCCGTATTTCGACCCGTTGGTTCGAGTAACAAGGATGGCCGAACACCGGCTGCAAGCGCTGCCTGTTTTGCGAGAAATCGATGCTCCTTATTTGTTACGAGCATTACAGGTTCGTCGACCTGCGCGCCTGCTGCTCGTACCGTTTGCAAGACGACGTTGAGCCGTTCGCAGGTTAGGGTGAGCAAAGATTTGCCATCAATGATCGGCACAAACTGCTTTGGGCACAGTTTCCGAGACAATGGCCATAGCCGCGTGCCAGTGCCTCCGCAGAGGATGACCGGCTTGAGAGCTTGATTCATGCTGGGGGGACTCCGTCTCGGGCTAAAGGGCGAAAGAAAATAGCCACTCTACAAATTATGATCGACTCCTGAAGACACATCCACTTATCTTTTCTGGCCGAAAAAAATTTTCAAAGTCTGCTGATTCAATTTCAAAACGGAGAAGTTTAAGGTGAGTGAAGATCGTTTCGTTGCAAACACGGTATCACCCGGGTTTTCTGCCCGTAGGATTCTTGTCTTTGCGCCGCATCCAGATGACGAGGTGTTTGGCTGTGGGGGCGCTCTGGCTCGAGCCGTAAAGGCTGGCGCAGACATTCGTGTTGTGATCATTAGCGACGGCTCACTTGGTCAAAGTGGCCCAACTCTTAGTGATGCGCTGAGAAGCCAGCGCGAACGAGAGAGCTGTCTCGCCGCAGAGATCATCGGCTATCCGCCGCCAAAATTCTTGCAACACAAGGACCGTAGCTTGCGCTTTAATCAATCGCTTTTAAGCGAAATTCACGAAGAGATCGTTGATTTCTCGCCGGAATTAGTGCTTACACCATCATTTACTGAAGTGCATCCAGATCATCGGGCAGTTGCCCAGTCGGTGCTTGCAGCATCGGAATCAATTGCGGCCGAAGCCGGTCAAACCAAGGAATCACCGGACGGGCTTGATCGCCATCCCCGGTTTGATGTGGCCTTTTACGAAGTAGGTCAGCCGCTACGGCCCAATCTTCTTATCGATACAGGTCCAGTGTATGAAGTCAAGCGGGCTGCGATGATGGCTTTCTCATCGCAACTCAGTGAAAAATCTTACGCGCGCTTGATTGAGGCTCTCAATGTTTACCGAACCTATACGCTCGACGCCAAAACCACTCATGCAGAGGCTTTTTTTCTTGTTTCGCATGCAGCCTTGGCCAATCGTGATCACGGGATCTGGCTAACGTTGAAGCGCAACGACCGGGCGATTGAACCGCTGGTGGCCCAGCATGATGTCTCGTTGTCCGTCATCATGCCATGTTCCGCGTCGCCGCTGTTTTTGCAATCTCTTGCGTCACAGAGTTACTCAGCCGTCGAGTGGATTCCGGTCGGCGATCGGTCTTTTATCGCGCCGCGATGGTTAGAGTTCTTTCCCATACTTCCCAAGCCCGAGTACAAGGACGACTTTCAAAACGCACTTGACCATGCAGCAGGTGACTGGATTTTGTTTTGCAGCGGTGCCTGGGGCTTTAAGCCGCAACATATTGAGCGTCTGTTAAGTCTTGTGCGCGACTATCCCTCGGATGATGTCCAAGTGTTTGGCTTGATTTCGCCAGGCGAACGCCGCCCCCGGAGCGAAGCTTTGCTCGTGAGTCGCAGCCTATTACCGTTTGTGATGGACCGCTGCAGATCCCCATCCGGGTTCGCGCGACTATTAGATGGCTCAATCCCGGAAATTTTTTTCGGTTTGGGTGAACATGAGGTTAACGAGGATTTATCTGAATCGATCAGAAGCGAATCGAACCCATATTGCATTTCGGTCGCCCAATCTGCGAGGCCAGGAGTTCTCGTGCATCAATGCAACGAACCGTTGACTTTGTTTCGAATCGACCCTGATCAGGTCACGAGTCGGTTGACTGATTTTCACATCCGCTTGCAGTTGCTGACTACGCAACTTTCGATTCGCGATGAAGAGGTCAACACGGCGCAATTGACCCTAAAGGGCATGAAGTGGACGATAAATCATCATAGGGATGAGGTGGATCGGCTTACGGCGGAATTGAGCGAACGCATTCGCGCTTACGATCGTCTTCATGAGCGCTTACGGACCCGTGAATGGGAGGTTGCGCATCTTGCCGATGATTTGGCCGCTGTAAAGGCAGATGCAACGGCGTTGTTCTCTACGCAGCAAAAAAGCCAAGCAGATCTTGAGGCATCCCAAGCAAGGCTTGAGTCAGCCCAAGCAGATCTTGAGGCGGCAAAGGTAAACGCGGGCCAGTTATTCGAGGAAAAACAACAAGCCCTCGAGCAGCTCACGGTGTCTAGTAAACGGCAGCAAAAAAGCCAAGCAGATCTTGAGGCATCCCAAGCAAGGCTTGAGTCAACCCAAGCAGATCTTGAGGCATCCCAAGCAAGGCTTGAGTCAACCCAAGCAGATCTTGAGGCATCCCAAGCAAGGCTTGAGTCAACCCAAGCAGATCTTGAGGCGCTTTTACTGCAGTTACCGCAACTAGAGGCCGCGAAGGCCGAGGCAAACCGATTGCTCGAGCAAGCGAAACAGTTGCTTGAGGAAGAGCAAGCATCACTGAGACAACTCGAGACGCATCTTCATCGAAGTTACGCCTACATCACGCACCTTGAAACCGACATCGCATGGCTTAAGCAGACGTTGATGAATAAGCTCAGCGATTTGGAATTTGTACAGGATGACGCTCGCCTGCAGTTTGCTCGAGTACAAATGCTGGCATCCGAACTGCACCAAATCCGGAACAGTCGGGCTTGGCGAGCTATCCAAGGTTACAGACGATTTCGCTTCTTTTTAAAGCATGGGCCGATTTCTCTCACCACGATGTCCGAATCGGTACCGACCAGCAATCGAGTTTGGCAAGGCCTCATCAAGCCATGGTTTCGCCCATTCGCCCGATCAATGATTGATCGTTTTCGCACTGGCATATGGGCAAAACTTCCGATAGCACTTAAGCAAGTTCTGAGGTCCTATTTGTACTTGTGGAGGGGGCAGCTTTGGATTCCCACGTCAAAACAGAACCTTGCTTCGTTGAGGTCCTTGACGGACGCTCGCATGCAGTGGCTTAAAGGCGGCGGGCTTAGTATCTCCTCCTTGTCTGGCTCAATTGACCTTGCACATTCGATCAATGCAACCCGAGTCGACATTCAGTTGGTCTTGTACGAGTCAGCAGGATGGATGCCTGCGTGGGTCCGATCCCTCTTTAATCAAAAGGTCCCACTGTCTTGCTTTAACCTGATCGTCGTTGACCATCGACCTGGCGATGGAAGCGCGCGGGCCCTTCTCGCGGCGATCGATCGTGAAAAAGAGGCCCTCGGGCAATCGTTTGCAAGTGTTCAAGTGATTGAACAGGCTAACCTCGGTTTTGGCGCGGGCCACAACCGCGCATTGCGTGCTGGCAGGTCGCCATGGGTGCTGGTGGTGAACCCCGATTTGGAATTCGAACCGGAAAGTATCCACGAGGTGCTGCGTGTGGCGCTTGCCGACCATACGCAAGTTGCCTGTTGGGAGTTTAGGCAAAAGCCCTATGAGCACCCAAAGCACTATGATCCTGTCACCGGCTTGGCAAATTGGGTCTCCCATGCTTGTGTGCTGATGCGGCGATCTGCGATTGAGTCGATAGGTGGATGGGAATCGCGCCTATTCATGTACTGCGAAGACGTCGCCATGTCGTATCGACTACGGGAGGCCGGGCACCAGTTACGTTACTGTCCGCGAGCCGTTGTCTGGCATCGCAGCTACGGTGACCCCACCGAAGTTAAGCGCGCTCAATACGTTGGCTCGGCGGTCGGGCAAGTTTTTTTGCGCCTTCGTTTTGGTACCTGGCAGGATGCCTGGGTCGCGGCTGCGGTGTTTATGCATCGAATGTTAACGGCCCCCGCTTCATGGCGCCGGGAAATCTTCCAAAAAGGGATAGGCATTCTGGGACGATTCCCGGGTCTGCGCGCCGAACGCCTTTGGTATCGGCCAAAAAACCCCGTGTACTTCCCCTTCCGAGGCCTTGACTATGAACTGCGCCGTGCTGGCGATTTTGTCTTTTGCGAGCATTTAGCGATCCTGCGCAAGAGCTATGAAGATCATGGGGGGATGACAATTGAGGATAAGCAGGATTTTCAGGTCGCTGAGTCATTCAACTTGGTGAGTATCATCACGCGGACATACGGAGGACTCGACGGTAAACATCGCTTGGGCTTACTTCGTCAGGCAGCCTGCTGCATAGCGCAACAGACTTGGCCAAACCTCGAATGGCTTGTGGTCGAAGACGGTGCTAAGCCGCTACACGACGACGCGGCTGAAGGAACAACGCCCACCGCGCATTTCATTGGCATGTTTGCCACTGCAAATCCCCAGGTGAAGGTGAAATACCTGTCCTCGCCTGGCGGCGGGCGCTCTGCGGCGGGAAATCTCGGGCTGGCTGAGGCAAAAGGTTGCTGGATTGGTTTTCTTGATGACGACGATTTGCTTTACGCTGATCATGTCGAAACACTGATGCAAGCCCTCATAAAAATGCAGAGGGGTCACAAACAAGCCGACGAAGGCGATCCAAGACCCGTTGTTGCGGCTTATGCAAGAGCCTTTGATCTCCCGAGCCGGATTAGCCGAGAGGATAAGAATCAAAAGGAACCGTCTAGTCGGACCTCAGCAGACATCGATGATTTGATTCAACTTCAGATCGAGGATGAAGAAGCATTCATGCATCCCGGCCATGACCGAAGTTTTGATTCTGAAGCTTTACAGGCGTTTAACTATTTGCCAATTCAGACCGTGCTGTTTCATCGCAGGCTGATCGATGAGCGCGGAGGATTTGATCAAACGCTTGACCAACTCGAGGATTGGAACCTCTGGGTTCGCTACGCTGAAAACAATCGATTCATCTACGTTCCAAAGACCACCTCAATGTATCGCACGCCCAGTGATCCTAAAGAAAAAGCGCGTCGACAGGCGTTGCTTGATTCGGCGTATGGACCAGTTCGAGAAAAAAATCACGTTTTTCGAGAATCACTACGTGCTGCGTCGGTACCCGAGGGTTAACTTCGGTTCCACTCGTACCCTTTGGGTAAAGATTACCAACCACAATTCATTGTCTAAGAGACACGATGACCCGCTTCACTGTTTTAAGGCTGGCGCTGATCGTTAAGTTCATCACGGCCTGCTTAGGAATATCAGCACCTTTACTCAACGCTACGTCCAGTGAGTTGACTGCGAGCAGGGCACACCATGAGGCAATCGTTGGTACGGTTTTGTTCAGCGTTGGTCCTGCAAGCATCGTACCGGCAGCTCAGACGGTCGAAACCAATCACAGCTCGCGCGGCTCGGCCGTTAGGGGCGATAACCTCAAGGTCGGAGACCTTCTGGTTACTGGAGCGGGCGGTCACCTCCATGTTCGCTTCAACGATGGCGCATTTTTGGCAGTCAGGCCAGAAAGCAGTTTGCTGATTGAAGCCTACCGCTACCAAGATGTGAACCCCGATGGCGCGACCGTCAAGTTCAATCTCATCGAGGGTGTTGCCAGGTCAATCACCGGCCGAGCAGGAGCGTCAGCGAAGGACAGATTTAGGCTCAACACGCCTATCGCAGCGGTGGGTATCCGGGGTACGGACTTCGTGGTGGTGACAGATTCGGAGCAATCTTCAGTCATTGTCAATTCGGGCGCCGTGGTGGTTGCGCCGCTCGATCAGGCCTGTCTGGCAGAGATGCTCGGTCCTTGTTTGACCCCCTTGGCTCAGCAGCTAACTGCCGAAATGAGAGGGCTGTTTGCCAGGATTGAGCCATCAGGCGTGCGCCTTTTACCCACAAGCGAGATAAAGCCGCGAATGCCGCATCCTGACGAGCCGACGACTCTTGCTTCGCGTACGAATCGTTTTCGTAATGTGGATCCGACCCAAGCAGTACAGATTTCCACGCCGGGAACCTTGATTGCGGGTGATGTGAGCTTCAGCGTTGGCAGCAGTCCCACTCAGCCCGTCGGCGATGCCTTCAACGATCGACTAACGAAGCAAGTGACCGACTCTTATGAGAAGGTAACTAAGTCGGGTTTGAATCTGCCTGCCTCAACCCTCGTATGGGGGCGTTGGTCGACCGAACCGATTGGTGGCGAGACGAATCCGGCGCCCATCATCACGAAGCCCGAATACAGCAGGATGCTCGTTTCCGATGGCATTAATGCAATCTTTGGCCCTGCCGATGCGCGATCGATCGTGCCTCGCGAGGGCAAGTTTGACTTTGTGCTCAGGGATGCTCGCGCTTCGCTCATGACAGCCGAGGGTCCAACGGCGGGGCGGGTGCTGAGCGGGGTGCTGTCGATCGATTTTGCCGACGGATTTTTCACGACGCTGCTACGTGCAAGCCATGATCAGGTGGACGGTATCATCCTTGTGCAAGGTTTTGGCCCTGTACAGAGAGACGGCTTGTTTCAAAGTTTCAATCCGTCTGCACAAGACGCAAACATTGTCGGTGTCACGGCTGATGCCGGCAAAGAGGCGGTTTATGTTTTCTCGAAACCAGTTTCAACACGTGGTGGAACATCGAGCAGTTTTTTCGGACTCTCGCGATGGGGACGCTAGGGCAATCGTCGATCGCTTGCACCCTCAATCAATCGGGATTCGAGCCTTTGTCAGGTCGAAATATCGGGGCTTGTCTCGCTTCTATTTTTTGGGGACGCTGTATCTGATCGGCTTGGCCAACCCAGCTTTGGCCGACGGATCGCCGTTTCATTTTCAGCCCAAGACTTTGAGCATCGGAAGTTTCGTTCGCACAACAGGCGGGTGTTCATTTTCGGTTGATCGGGCTGCGGAACTTGATTCAGATGGAGGCAGCGAACTTGAACTGTCCGACCTGCAACAGAAGCTTCTCGCTTATCGACGTGAGCAAATAGCCTGTAAAGATGAGGCTTTGTTTTGGTGGGCTTACGGACGTGTGTCGATGCGCTTGGGTCGTTTCGAGGAGGCTTCAAGTTCGCTTGAGCGTGCTCTACTACTCCGGCCGGAGCTGGCCGCGGCTGCGCTTGACTATGCGATCGCCCTGCATGCACTGGGCGATTTCGCTTCTGCAACCCAGCTGTATCTGAGGCTGCTTGATCAAGCGGAGCCACCTGAGCCCGTGGCTACATTGATTCGGTCGAGACTTAGTGACTTACAAAGCGATTTCGATGAGCGAGCCAAGCGAAGGATGCTTAGCAGTGAGGGCCCAAAATTTGCCCACAACCCGCTTTCATTGCGATCGTCGATCAATTTGACAAGGGCGTTCGACAGCAATCCAGGGAATGCGCCTTCGCTGCGTGAAGTGCAGTTCACTACGCTCGACGGCCCAATCTACTTAACGCTTGACCCCAAACAAAGGCCTCAGCCAACAAGCGCTTGGATTTATGATGCGCGAGCAAGCATTGATTGGCGCGCGGAAACAGGGCAGAAGTCGGCTTTGACCTTGCGCGCGTTCGGTCGTGCTGCTAACAATCCGCTACAGTCAATGCGCGGCTACGACGCTCACGTCAATTGGACCACACGCCTTCCGGAACAGAACCGACGAGGGACAAGCGAGTTAACGGTCTTTGCGAGCCGGCAGTCGGTAGAGTACGGAGGAACGCCCCTCTTAGAGATTCAGCGAATCGGTGTGGGACTTGACCTTGACTACCTTAGCCTAAAGCATTCGCCTGAGAAAGATGTGGCACAAGCTTGTCGAATCCAACCGGCACTGGACTATGAAAAAAGGCAGTACCCGCTGCGAGACTTGCTGGACGGATTCGGCGTCTATATGGGCCTTAAACTGTTGTGCGAGCACAACGGCTGGGGATGGGAATTTGGGGGGCGCGCAGGCAAGGAATTCAGTGCCCTTGTTCAACGGCCCGGCGGGGATCAGCAAAAAGCCGATCTCACAGTGAGCCTTATTACAAAGAGCCGGATCGGATCTACGCTTTTGCGGTTTTATGCTAGCGCACAGCATGACACGGAGGGCTATAACACGCTGATCGAAAACAATAAAGTAAGAGAAGTCAGCCGCCATGGCCTGTTTGTAGAGTTGGTGCGTCCTCTGAAAGCCCCGGATCTTCAATGGGTGATTAATCTCGAGGCCTTTCGCCAGACTTCGAGTCTCCAACTCTTTATGTCTCAAGGCTACACGGTGCAAACTGGATTGCGCCTTACCCATTAAGTGGGGTTTTTCTGCCAATCTGTGATTAAATTCACGCTCGACGATGTCGATTGGGTTATGATCCCGGTAGTGGAAAGGCCGAAAAGGTATCCACCGAATAAAAATGTTGTATAGTCAAGTCAAAATCGCCGGCCTTTTCGGCACCACTTCGATTCTTAACTGAGAGGAAACTATGGCTTCAGCACTCACTCCAGGCGCCTCAGCCGCCATCAAATACTCCATCGCTATTTTGGGTCGGGGACCGAGCGAAGCGGAACTGGCTGCGTTTTCAGCTGCGTATGCAGGTCCCAGCACCATTGATAGCGAAGACGCGGTCGCACTGGCTGTTGTTAACTCAAAGGCAGGTATTGAGGCGCTAAGGCCGGGAATCTTCTCGGCAACACAACAAGCACGCGTGATTTTGTTGAATCATGGCGTGACCGATTCCAACGCAATCGCCTTTGTCGCAGGCTACATCGATGGAACAGCGGGCGCCAAGCTTCCACTCAACGTTGTTGTTCGTGCTGTTGTAAACCTCGTGTCGACATGGACGTCGACTCCGGCCAACGCTTACAACGACGTTTTAATGTCTGCGAAGTCCACTTTGAGTTCGGCTGTTACGACGACTGAAACGAATGTCATCAGCGGTAAGTTTGGTATCTCGACCGAGCCGACTTACACATTGACTGCTGACAGTTCAGTCGACGAGGGCAAGAGCTTCATCGCAACGCTCGTCACAAAGAATGTTGCTTCAGGCAGCGTTGTGAATTACATCATCAGCGGCGTCGATGCTACGGACGTCAGCCAGTTAACCGGCTCCGCGACGGTTGGATCCGATGGCAAAGCGTACATTCAGGTCAGCGCGCTTGCCGATGGGTTGACCGAAGGCGAAGAAACGATGACGATTGCGGTCGGAACCGCAACAACAAAAGTCAAGATCAACGACAAGTCGATTTCACCCCCGGTCAACAAAGACCTGACGACCGGAATCGATACAACGATCGTCGGCGGGGCCCTTGACGACGTGTTCAAAGCAACATCGGCCCAACTCAATGCTGGCGATGTGCTTTCGGGCGGTGATGGTGCTGATAGGCTTGAGATCGTAAGCGCGTCGGCTACTGCGACGCCAGTTGCCGTGGGTACGGGGGTGACTTCGACCGGTATCGAAACGATTTCGATTACCGCAAGTCCCGCGGGTGCCGGATTCACGCTCGATGCGACCGGATTTACGGGTGTGACGAAGGTCGTCAACACAGGTTCGACCGCTGACGTTAGCGTTGTCGGACTAAGGGCAATTCCTTCCGTTGAAGTCAGCGGAACCTCAACAAACACCACACTGGGCTTCTCCTCTGCAACGGTAACTGCCGGTGCTGCCGATGAGATCTCTATCGCCGTCAACGGTGCTGCGACCGTAGCGCCAGCAACGATCACCGCTAACGGTATCGAAACCCTCAAGGTCGCTACCACGGGTTCGGCCACGGGCTCATCGGCCAACACGCTTAGCATTGCAAGCAACGCGGCGACAACGCTTAACGTAACCGGTAGCGTGGCAGCCTGGTTGGCGGTAAACCTCGCAGGCGCTACCGCATCCACGGTCGGTACGGTCACCTCTGACGACGGTGCACACGACATCGCAATCACGGCTGATGCGACCGATAAGCTTTCAGTCTCACTCGGCGCTGGCAATGACGCGCTCCGCATTGCAAACATCGCTGCAACGCACACGCTTGCTGGCGGTGCCGGGACTGACACGTTGGTCACATCCGCGGCAATCACAACCGTGACTGGCGCAAACATCAGCGAATTCGAAGCGGTTGAGATTCGAGGCGGCGTCTCCGTTGCACTCCCGCTTACGGCAAATCCGGTTGCCGCGCTAACGATCCGCGACGCGGCAGGCGGCACGCTCACGGGCTTGGCATCTGGCGGTACCGTCACACTGAGCACGGGCGGCAATGCTACGGTTACGAACACTGCCTGGACGGCGGGCACGACGGACAGTTTGGTGGTCAACGTCGGTTCGGCAACAGCGTCTGCGGCCATGGCAGCCGCGACCCTTGTGACAGCGCAAGGCATTGAGTCTGCAACCATCAATAACCTCGCTCTGCCCAACAACGCAAGCGCACGATCGGTCGGTGTTGCGTCAGCCACCCTGACCAAGATGGTGGTTACGGGCGGCGCAGCCACGACAGTCACCGGAGGAGGCGTAGCGCTCACCGAAATCGACGCTTCGGCGGTGCAAGGCGCTGTGACCTTTGCAGCAACAGTTAGTACTACCGCTGGACTGAAACTGAGCGGTGGTGCGGGAGCCGACGCGATCACGGGGGGTAATTTTGCCGATGTACTCGTGGGAGGAGCGGGAAACGACACCATTACCGGCGGTACAGGCGTTGATACGCTTACTGGCGGAGAGGGTGCAGACACCTTTGTTTTCGGTGTTAACGTGAACGGCGCGGTTCCGACTTCGTCTGCAGCATCACCTGATGTGATTACAGATTTCGTATCGGGTACTGACAAGCTCCAGATAGCGCAAGGGCCATCAAAGTTTCTCAATACCTACAGCAGTTACGCGGCTGCAAATGCAGCAGCGCTGGCTGATGGCACCGCAAATCTGGCCTTCTTCGTGTCCGCAGAAAACACCCTCTACGTACAGGCGTTGCCAGGCGTTTTGGCCGCCACAGACACGGTTATCAAGCTAGACTCGGTGACCGCTGTGACAGGGGCTGACTTGCTGCTAGGTTCGCAGGGAACAACCGGTGGTGCTTCGGTCGCGCTAACGTCTGCGGGTGCTAACGTATCGACCACTAGCATGACGAATGCATCGGCAAGCACGACCAACTTTAACGATACCATCACATCATCGGCTGCATTTTTGGTAATGTCAGCGATCGACGGTGGTGCAGGAAGCGATTCACTCACGATTTCGACGGAGCTCCCAGCAACAAATCTGTCCACCTCCATAACCAGCGTTGAAACGATTACGTTTGCAGCGGGAACGAATGGACTAGTAACCATGCCAGCAACCCGCGGCCTATCTGTGGTTAACGGTGGAGGCACAAACGGAACGTCGGCAGCGACCGTTCTACTTGGAGCTGGTACAGCTTTACCCCAGAGCTTCAACGGCTCTGCGTCTTCGGGCGTCAATACCGTGACCTTAGGTGCCGCACAGCAGTCTGTTACCGGTGGTGCAGGTGCTGATGTGTTCACCGCGACCAATGCTCAAGCCCTGGGATCATCGTTTAGCGGTGGTGGCACAGCAGGAACAACCGATACGTTGAATATAACCGGGGGCAATGTGACCCTGCTTTCCACAGCGCCCGTCATCGGTGTAAGCGGGCAAATTGCAGGGATTGAGCAAATCAATATAGATCCGGTTGCTACACTTACGGTCACCCCGGATCAGGCACTGAGCGTCGGATTGAACGCTGCTGGTGGTGGTTTCACGGTTGTCGGAACTGGCTCGACAATTACCGTTGGTGCAGGTGTAAGCGGTGCGGCGCCGACTTCGTCGGTTACTCTGCAAGGTAGTTCTTCATATAAGGTCGATGCTGCTGTAACCAGCGTGGTCCGGTCGGCGCCGCCGGCGGGGGCGGCCGCGAGCACACTTGAAGTAACAACGGGTGCTTCAGGAAGCGTGACTTCCGCGGTGACAACGACGGTAAACGCAGCGGCTCTCACCGGTACTCTGACCGTGGGTGGGGTAGGGGTATTCACGGTAACCGGCCTTGGTTCCGCAGCAGGTGGCGTCGTCACCGAAGCGTCTGGGATGACTGGAGCACTTAATGTTACTACAGCCGGTACGAACGCTTCAACAGTCATTCAAAGTACCGGTACAGGTGCCTTCGTGCTGACCTCTGGCGCTGGTAGCGTGGCGCTTACGGCGACCGCATCGCATACATCTGAAACGATCAATCTCAATGGTATTGGCGCTGTCACCGTGCAAGCCGCATCAACAGCTACCGCTTACACCATCAATGTTGGCGGAACGGCTGGAAATCGGACTTATGTAAATGCTTCCACAAGCGTGTCGGTTGACACCTACACGGGCGGAACCGGTGCCGATGACGTTACCCTTGGATTGGGTGGTGACATTTTCGTCGGTGGTGGCGGCGCTGACACCTTCAGACTTGCTCCGACCACAGATACGGGGCTTGCTCTCGGATTTTTAGCAAGCACTGCTGTCCCTGCTAATGGTACGGTCATGAATGTTGCGGGACTCGATAAGGTCACTGGTTTTGGAACCGGCGTTCGTATCGTACTCAACGGTTTGACCGAAACTGGCGGCTATGCACGAAACGGTCAGACAATGGGTGGTCTTGGTGCTACAGCTGGTAGTTTAGATAGTGCAATGGTTACGGGTACCTACGATCCGGCGCTTAACACCTTTACTGTGTCGCTTGCGGGTACCTCGACGCTGTATGTTTATGACGATAACGGGGATACTGCAGGTGGTAATCTGCGAGGTATTGTGCTCGTTGGCTATGTCGATGCTTCCGGTAACGACAGCAACTCAGACGGTACCGTGACCGGCTTGATTGGTGTGGCTGGCTAACCTGATTTACGAGGGTGCTTGAGTTGAAAGCCGCCTTCGGGCGGCTTTTTTCATGACGGAGGGAATTGAAGATGGCGAGCATTAAAATTGATGGCGTTGACTATGATTCCGAAACCTTGCCAGCAGACTGCAAACAGCATCTCGAGATGTTGATTTTCACCGAGCAAAAGCTTCGTCAGCTGCAAACTGAGCTGGCTATCATTCAGACAGCCCGTCAGAGTTACGCAAGCGCACTCAAGGCTGCGCTACCTGCTGTTTCGCGACCAAGCGATGGTTACTTCGGTCTGGGGGAGACTATCGCCTGAAGTCAGGCGATCGCGTGGCCCCGCAGCGCGGGCGAGCGCAAGCTAGATTTCGGTGGGTAGCAACAGCGCCAGACCCACGGTATGAATGCCACTTTGGTCCAACAAGGGTTCGACTTGAGGCAGTGTCATCGCTAAGTCGACCAAGCTCGAGGTGTTGAGGCCCGACGTGCGCAACTGCGCACCGATTGATACAAGCTCATCGGTACTTGCTTGGTATGCAAAGAGCGTCGAAAGCAAGCGCTCGAGGACCTGCTCAAAGCTTGCCTGCGGTGCGATCAAATGATCGATGGCAAGCGTCTTGAGCGCCTCCAAGGAGTTACCCCGATCGAGCATAGCCACCGCATAACCCAGCACCGCGGGATACTGAAATGCGCCAGGGCCATAGAGAACGGCAAGCAACTCGGTTGCGGCAAGAACATGTGGGTCAGTGGCTAATCCAAGCGTTTGGTCATCAAACTGCAAGCGCTCGATGTGCCGCAATTGATCGATTCCTTCTTGACCTTGCCGATCAAGAACGCTTACCGCGTTTTCCTGGATTTGGATTTGAAAGCTTGCCGCAGGTCCGAAGAAAAAGGCCCAGTCGCAACCCTC
>Ga0214923_10003664_pt1 | contig 19128 bp, 14 predicted proteins | sample LL1510_MetaG_FD_177993 | JGI IMG/M metagenome (GOLD analysis project Ga0214923, IMG submission 177993) | Freshwater microbial communities from Lake Lanier, Atlanta, Georgia, United States - LL-1510 | ecosystem: Environmental > Aquatic > Freshwater > Lake | place: USA: Georgia | collected...
TTTCTTGATTGACTTTTAAATTAAAACTATAATTATTATCTAAATCAGCAATAGCAATTAATTTAATTTCATTACATTCTTTATTAATTTCTAAGAATTCTATATTTTTATGATTATCATTTTCTTTTATTTTTTTGAAAATTAATATTTTGGTTTTAACACCTGTCGAATTAAACGCACCACCACTAACATTAATAACTTTTAATATTTTACAATTATTAATTAAATATTTTCGAATATTATAATAACTTTTATTTGTTAATTCACTCCCATCTGGTAAAACAATACCACAAATACCATTATCTTCTAACATATAAATAATATGTTGTAAGAATAATGAAGGAGCATTATTTGTATTAATAGGATAAATATCTTCAAAATTTATAGAATATGATTTAAAATTATATTCTTTATATTCTTCAAATTTAGATTTTAAATCTTTATATGTCATTTTAATTCCAAATGGTGGATTTGTTAAAATTAAATTAAATTTCTTATTTTCAAATATATAATTATTATTAGCTAACGAACATTTATTTAAAATATTAATTTTCAATGATTTATTATTAACTAATAATGATGCTAATGCGTATTTAATAGTATCTTTTTCAATTTCACACCCATAAATATTATTTTTATTAATTCCTAAATAAATTGATGTTCTATTTAAAAGACCACCTGAACCACAACATGGATCATAAATAGAATAATTATCATCAATTAAAATATAATCTTTAATATTTATTAACATTAAATTAATTAATTTGAATGGAGTGAAAAATTGTCCCAATTCTTTTGATGAATTTCCTTTACCATAAGAATTTGTGAAATATTCATAAATATTACCTCCTGTATCAGCAAATAATTTTACAAATAATTCATAATTATTAATATCAATTAATTCTGTAATTTTATTAATAATAGTATTATAATTTTTTGTATAATTTCTCATATTAAATGTCATATCATCGCTATTAAAAATATTTGGTAATACAGGAATAATAATTTTCATAATAAATAATTTAATATCATTATCAATATTAGTACTTTTATTAAATTCTTTAATATCAATTAAATATTTTTCATATTTTTCTAAATTTTCTAATGAAATTTTATTTTTTATTTCTTCCTTAATATTATCATTTTTATAAATAATATTTAATAATCTAAATATTATAATTCGAATAATATCATTACTTGCTTTTAAACCAATTATAGAACCATTTGAATATAAATAATCATGACAAGACTTTATACAATTAAGTAATTTACTTTCAATTTCTTTATATTCGTCATTATTTTTCTTATCTTCATTTGATAATGTCCAAATGATTTCATTTTTATATTCAATATTTATAATTTCATCTTCTTTCTTAATTTCAATTTTATTAATTCTAGAAATTAATGTATTTTTAGAATAATTTTTTTTAGTTTTTGAATTAAAATATTCAATTCCTTTTTCACAACACAATTTAATTAATTCATCTTCACTTAATTTTTTTAAATCCATACTAATTAATTTTATTTTGAATATTATTAAATCATTTTTTATCTTGTAAATAAAGATTTTGTAATTTTAGTTATAAATAATAAAAAAAATAATTTATAATTGATTTAAAAAATGTTTTGTAAAACATTTATTATTTATTTCTTTAATAAATCCTAATTTACGTTTAAAATAACATCCAAGAATTCTTTCATACGCACAAGAAATATTTTTATTATGACATTTTAAATCCATTAAACCTGAATTTATTAATTCATCCATAAAAATATTATTACAATAAAAACAATTCCATAAAATTAATGGATCATCATTATTCCGTGAATCCATATCAGCAAAATTTAAATATTTATTAATAATATTTAAACCAAAATCATCCCAATCTAAATTATTATGTGTTCTAAATGAATAAGCATCTTGTTTATTATCATCTAATATTTCTTCAATTTTATTATGAAAAAATATTGTTCCTTGAATACATATATATTTATCTGCTCTAAAATATTTTAATGCTAAATTATAAGCACCTATTTCATATCTATAAAGATTAGAATTATTTTTTATAATATATATATTTAAAGATTTTGCTAAATCATACCATTTATTATTTTTGGAATTATTATCAACAATTATAATTGTCTCATTTTTATAAATATTTCTAAATTGTAAAATACAATCTGATAATATTTTTAATTTATTATCATCATCTTCTATATATACAGCAATTATTAATATTAAACCTTTAATATATATGGGTTTAGAATTAGATAGAAAATTTAAATATTCTGTATATTCACATATTGTTCCACAATCCCAATATTGACCATTTATTATTTCATATGGAATTTTAATTAAATTTGAAATTGCTAATTTCATAGAATATCCTAAGTGTAAATCATTTTTCATAATAAATTTTTCAAAATCTTTTTTAAATATCATTACTCCCCATCCATAATTATAATTACATTCATTATTTTTATCAATTATATCAATAATATAATTTTCATCAATATCACATAATCCTATTTTATCTTTTTGTGAATTTCTAATATTCCATAAATAACTACCTACAATATAATTATCATTATTTATAATTTTATCAATTAAATTATTAGATATATAATCTATATGAGTATCAGGCATACCCATTATTGCTAATTTATAATCTTCATTTTTAACCATTTCTAATATTGTCTCATTCATTGTAGATGAATTATCTATAATTTTAATCTCAATCAATAATTCATAATCTATTAATTGTGTTTTTATTATATGTTCTATAAATGATTTATTTGTAGTAGAAGAACCTATTATAATTTTTTCACATTCTTTTTCAATCATTAATTTACACCAATGACCTAATAATGATAAATTCTTATCTTTTAATGGTAAAATAAATTTTGGTAAATTAAAAATTCTACTTGCTTTTCCAGCACAAGCAATTAAACCTATTTTATTCATTTTATTATTTATTTTTTTATTATTTAAATAATAATAATAAAAAAAATAATAAAATAATAAAAATATAATTATTATAAAAATAATAATAATTAAACCAATTTTATTCATTTTAATTATTTATATAATTATTATATTTTTATTCAAATTATTTCTCAATTAGAAAGATTAATACTGATATCTATTTTATATTTGTTAATTATTTACTTTTTTATTTATAATTAAAAAAAGGAGTTAATATCAAGTCATTATTAATTAGAAATAAAAAATAAATAAAGATTTAATAAATTATAAAACAAAAGTTATTTTTTATTTTATGAAAATATAATAACAAATAATTATTTTATATCTTAAATATTTATTATTTTATCTTCTTTTTTAATTTTGAATTAAAATATTAATTTTTTTTTCACAACACAATTTAATTAATCTTCGCTTAATTTTTTAAATCAATACTAATTAATTTTATTTTAAATTTTATTTAAATGCTTCTTCTTCCAAAAATAGATTGTGTAATTGCTGTTAAATATGATGATTTATTTGTTATTTTCTCATCTTTTAATATTAATGGTTTTTGTATTTCCGATTCTTTTAATATTAATGGTAGTAATATTATTATTTCATTTTGAATATTTATAATATTATCTAATAATATATTATAATTATTTGTTTTAATAATTATATTAGTATTAAAATTTTTAATATTAATTATTAAAGTGTTTATTTCACTAGTATATGTATAATCATTAAAATTAAAATATTTAATTACTTTATATAATATATATAGATAAAATACATTTTTTGTTAAATTAAAAATTTCTATTAATTTTATTATTAATGGAATAAAATCAAAATCTTTTAGAACTAATAAAATATTTCTACTGCTAAATCTTGATGATGGTATTAAAATAATTTTTTTAATATCTTCATATTTTAAATTAATAATATCTAATTTTTCACTTATATTTTCATCACTTATTTTTTCATCACTTGTTTTTTCATCACTTGTTTTTTCATCACTTGTTTTTTCATCACTTGTTTTTTCATCACTTGTTTTTTCATCACTTGTTTTTTCATAATTATTTTCTAAAAAAATATATATACTTTTATTTTTTATTGTTGTAAACGATATTTTATTTGTTGGATTTATATATATATTATATAATTCTTCTGTAAATATCAATTTAAATATATTATTAATATTTTTTAAAATAATAAATATATCTTTTAATTGATTTGTGTTTTCATAATTATAATTAAAAAATATATTATATAAGTTTTTATATTCTTTATATTTAATATATAATAATATTGCTAGATAATAATGATCATCTAAATCTTCATAGTTATGATATTTTTCATAATAACGATTATGAAAAATTATTATATTTTCATATAATTTTTCATAATTTTGTTCATGAATTTCATTAAATATATTTTTTATTTTTTCTATTTTTGTCTCATTATTTATATCTATACTATATATAATAGAGATAATTATTATACTTTTATTAAAGTAATAATTATAAAGTACATCTTTTGATATATTTTTTTCATTATATAAATTTTTAAAAAGTATAAATATATTATATAATAATATATTTTCTGTTTTAAGTATATCTTCAAAATTATTATAGTCTTTTATTTTGAATAAAAGTGGAGTAAAATCAATGTTATATTCAGGAAGATGTTCTAAATAATAAATTATTAAATTTACAACATCGTAAATATCATTTAATATATTTTCTAATTTAATTTTTATATATTTTATACGATTGAATTCTTGATTAAATTCTATATAATATATTAATTCATTATTAAAATTATCAACTAATTTATTATAATCATAATTTAATTTTTTTAATATCTCATTTTCATTTTCATTTTCATCAATACAAGACATTAAATTATATTGTAATTTTTTAAACATATCAACAATATTTAAATTATTTATTTCTTTAATATTTTTATAAAAATTTTTAACAAATTTATTTTGTTCAAATATAATTTCAATAGGAAATTTTGTGATTTTTACAAAATTAGGTCTATCATATGTTGATTTGTCTCCTGTAAAAACAGGAAATATATGTTTTTTATCTAAATATTCAATAATATCTTTACATTTATCAATTATAAAACTAAAATCATGATCATCATCTTCTCCTCCTGTTATTAAATTTTTTTTATTAAAATGTTTAATTATTTTTTTATATTCATTTTTAATATTCTTATCATATATATCAAAATCAAATATTAAAACTTTTAAAATTATACATATATATAAATATTTTTTAAATGAAATTTTTTGTATATCACAAATATCTTTTAATATTAGACATAATGATATTATTAAATTAAGTAAATCTTTTTTGATATTTATTAATTTTGATATTTTATCTTTTATAGTATTTATATCTTCTTCTTCAATTATATAATTACTTTTAATTAAAGTATTATCAACATCATTAATATATATATTTTCTAAATCTTCTTTATTTTCTATCTTTTTTTTCTTATAAATATTTAAATTATTTTCTTGTTTTGTTATTTTAATTAATTTTCTTATTTTATTTTTTTGAATTTTTATTTTTTTAATTTTATTTTGTTTTTCTTTTGGAATAAATTTTATTAATTCTATAATTAGACGAAATAAATTCATTCGAATTATTAATTTAAATAATTTGAATTTAATTTGATTATTTTTAAATTGATAATCATCTATTTTTAATAAATATTTTAATTTTGAATTAGTTAAAGGATTTATTTTTAGTAATTCAATTATTTTATTGTCCATCTAATAAACCTTTATATAAAAAAAATAATATTAGTATTTATATAATTATTATAAATTAAAAAAGATATAAAGGTATTGTTTAAAAATTTTTATAATAAATTATTTCTCCATTAGAAAGATTAATACTGATATCTATTTTATATTCATTAATTCTTACCATATTTATAATTTCTCTTATTGTTCCACGAGCATCTTTACCTTGAATTGATAATCTAATTTCAGGATACCAAACATAACCTTTATTTTTATCATCTTCTTTTTGTAAAGAAATATTAAATGATGTATTTTGTAATATAACAGAAGTTGTTATATTTTTATATAAATCTATTAAATTTCGAAGATAAGAAATAACATTAGAATTATTTAATAATATATTATTATCCTTATCTTTAATAATACAATAATTTATTTGTGAATGTCTTAAATCTATACTTAATAAATCACTTTCAGAAATATAATTAAGAATAGGAGTTAATATCAATTCATTATTAATTAATTCTAATTTATAATTATTGATATTTGAAATTCTAATAATGTCTGTCATCGTTTATAATTATTTAAAATTACAAAAAAATCATTTTTTATATTTTATTTTAATATATATAGAATATGAAATTAAAAAAAAAAGGAGGATTTGGTGATAATATTGAATATAGAAAAATAAGAGAAGAGAAAGAAAGAGAAGAGAAAGAAAGAGAAGAGAAAGAAAGAGAAGAAATAATAAGAAAAAAAACAGAAGATAGAGAGAGAATACCAATAAATGAAATACAAATAATTAATTCTTTAAAAAGAATAAGTATTAATAATAATAATATATTATTTCAAGCAGAATTAGAGATAATAGATATAAATAACTTAATAATAGATAATCTAATAATAAATAAAAATGAATTATTAGATACAAAAATTAATTATAATTATAATTTATATTATATAATAAAATTATTTTTTAATATTATTGAAATATATTCAGAAAACTCTACAAAAAATATTGTAAATTTTTTATCTAAAATAGATAAAGATTTTTTTATAGATATATCTTATATAGTCAATAAATACAGTGATAAAAATAATTTTCAAAAAGGAATTGAAGGTGTAATAGATCCTTTATTTCCAACATATGATTTATCGAAAAAAGAAGATTCAAGAAAATTTATTACAATAGATCCATCTATAATTCAAATAATGATATTTGATGATAAAGACCCTGATAAAGTATATTCTTTAAAATTAATTAAAAGAGAAGGTAATAAACTTACTATTAGATATACAAATTGTTTATTTCCTAATAATTCAAAAATAACAGATTTTGGAAAATTAACAGATTTTGAAAATTTTGATAAAGAATTAGATGTTTCTATTATAGATACAAAAAAATTAGATAAACATATATCATTTATAGCATTTTTAAAAAAATATCTTAAATTTTATGATTTTTATAAAAAATGTTATAGAATTACTGATGATAAAAAACCAAGATCACTTCCTATTAATTTAAAAAAAACGCAATCACTTCCTAACTTTAAACAATCAAAATTTTTAGTAGATTATCAATTAAGATATATAAGTATTTTAGGCAAAGCAAGATTTGGACACAATGAACTTAAAAAAAGAACTGCTGTAATAACTGATTATATAATGTCTAATTTATTATTTATGAATCCGACTTACGCTTTTATTTCAGGAGGTTATAAAGGTTTTAAAGATAAAAAATATGGAGTAACACGTTCGGGTTATGAAATTGCTAAAAGATATAATAGACCTGTTCTAACAATAATGTGTAAAGAGGGTCTTTATGATTCTCATATGTATTCTGATGCAACATATATATATGGCGAACATTGGGGAGAAGATTCAATAGCATTATCACAATTTACAGACGGTGCTATAATTATAGCACCATTTGGAGGGTGGACATATATAGAATGTTTAACATTATTAGCAAATGAAAAAATAGTTGGTATATATAATAATTTTTATAATATTTTAAATTATAATGCTAAAACTGCTCTAGAAAATTTAAATTTTTTTGATTTTTTTGAATCAGAGCAAGATAGTATTATTAATTATTATATTAATTATTATTTAATATTACTATATTTGATATATACTCAAGAAGATAAAATAATTGGTTGTATTGAATTCATATTAAAATTATTAACATATTTAAAAACAGATAGAATTAGCAGAACAAATATATATGAAGAAAAATATAAAAAAATTTTAAATAGTATTAATGTAATTAAAAATGAAATAAATATTTTTGTTTTAAATAATTTAGATAATATAAATAAAACATATAGAAAAAAGTGTAAAGGAAAATATCAAAATAATATACCAGAAAATTGTGACGGTATTTGGATTAAACCATCATTTAATTTGAGTGATTGTATTCAAAAAAAAAGAGAAGAAACACAAAAAGATAGAAGTAGATGTAAAACTGATAATATGCCTGAAATCGATAACGAATTTATAATTAATTATAAAGATTTAATAAAAAATAACATTTTTAATAATTTAAATAATAATATAATATTTGTATTTTCAGATGTATATTCTTTAAATATATATTTAAATGAAAAATTAAATACAAGTGAATATCAATCTAAATTACAAGAAAAAATAAATAAATTACAAAATAAAAATACATTTATTAGAACGATATCTAGAAATCTATCTTATAATAGAAGTTTGGATAGTTCATTTAATGAAATAACAGGTGATATAATTGATGAATTTAAAATAAGAGAAAAATATGAATTTATTATAGGAGAAGAATGTAAGACTTATAAATTAATTGATACGATTGATGAAGAACCATCAATAATAGAAAATGAAAAGGAATTAAAAGATTATATTAATAAAGATAAAGAAGACGAAATAAAAAGAGAACTACAAACAAAAGAAATAGATATAATAACTAAATATAATAAAATTCCAGAATTATTAAAACTTAAAGATACATATTATTCAACAACATCTAGAAATTTGGGTGAAAGTAGAGGTGTAAGTGTTATGAGTAAAGCAAATGTAAAAAATTTTAGAGCATTATTTCAAAAATTAATAAATAAAATAGATAATGAAACGACATAACATCATAATAATTAAAAATATTAATAATGTTGATTTTTGTATAATATTTTTAAGATATAAACTTCTATAATATGATAATTTATTATTATATTAGTTCATCAATTTATTTAAAATTATCATAAATTAAATTTTTTAATATTTCTATAATATTCATTTAAATTTTTTTTCTTATTTTGTCTTATTGCTTTTTTAAATAAAGGTTAATTAAAATTAATTTATTTATATACCTAGAATAATTTCATAAATAATTATGTAAAACATTTTTTAAAGTTTTTATATCATATTCATAAATATTACTTTGTATAATTACGAAATATGCTGTTTTATTTTTAATTGCTTCTTGTAAAATTTCTTTAAAATTTTCATTATATGAAAATAAATTATAAGAAGATAAAATATCACTTTTATAATAAAATTTTATACTTTTATTATCAATATATTTAAGATATAACCAATAAAGAGTATATTCAGTCCATGAAACTTTTGTCATTTCTAAAAAAAGATTTTCATAATTTTCATATTTATTTAATAGATAATTAAGCATATCATTTACAACAGATTTTATAAGAATTTCAGGAGTTACTGATAAAATATTTCTTAATTTATAGATATTAGTTTTTTTTTCTAATTTCAAGAGGTTTCTGGAACATTCCCAAATTTTAGGTTGAGTATATATATCATTTTCCGCATTAAATTTAATTTTATTATTTATAAATAAGTCTTTATATCCAAATGATTTAACACATATAATATCATCATCTAAAATTAAATATAATTTAGTTTGAATATATTTAATAATTAAAAATTTTAGTAACATTTGTTTGCGATGACTTGTAAAATTAAATATAGGAGATATTAACATATCATCGGTAATTATTACAGTTTTAACATCTTTTATATATTTATTTAAAAAAAATTCAAAATAATCTTTTTCATTATTTTGAATAATAAAATATATACAATCTATATCTTCTTTATTTAAATATTTATCATGAGTTTTCCAAGAAATTTCAAAAAATCTCTTAATATTATCATGATATCTAGTATTTTTACGTGTATCTAAACCATTTTTAGACCAAAAATATGTATATCTCTTTATAGGTATTACGATTGAATATTTATTTTCCATTAAAATTAATAAATATTAAATTTCACTATAATATACAGCAATAGAACAACCAATTACAGAAATAATTATACCAATAACAGCTCTATAATCTAATATTATATTATAAAATAAATAAACTAATATTAATGATAATATAGGAACACTATGTATTAAAGTAATAATAATTGGTAATTTTTTTTTTGAACTTATTTTTATTGAATACCACATTAAATTATCTGCTAATAATGTTCCAATTATAATAGCAAATATGGCATATATAATATTTTTTATATTTTTTTTATCAAATATATAATTATTTATTATTTTGTTATTAAATATATATATATATATACCATAAATAAAATAACAAAATATTAATATAAATATAAATACGTTAAATGGCAATTCATCTAATGCTAATTTAGCAAATATAACATCACTACTATATGCTAATGAACTTAATAAGGGGATATAAAATTCTAACATTTATTTAAATATAATCAAATAAATATATTTGGATTTTCTGAAAAATACATCCATTGAATTTTATTAGGATTTTCTTTCAAAATTTCAATAGCATTATAATTATTTGATAGAAAATCCCAAATAATTTTATCAGGATTTTCTTTAAGTAATTCAATAGCATTTGGATTTTCAACTAAACCATACCAATCAATTTTATTTTTATTTTCTTTTAATATTTCAATAGCATTAGGATTTCTTGATAAATTATACCAATAAACTTTATTAAGATTATTCTTTAATAAATCAATCGCATTTGGATTTTTTGATATTAAATTCCAATCAATCTTTTCGGGATTTTCTTTGAGAAAATCAACAGCATTAGGATTTGCTGATAAAAATTTCCAATAAATCTTATTTCTATTATCTTTTAATAAACTTAAAGCATTTGGATTTGCGGAAAAATCAAACCAATCAATTTTATGAGGATTTTCTTTAAGTAATTCAATAGCATTTGGATTGGATGATAATAAATCCCAATTAATTTTATCAGGATGTTTTTTAAGAAGTTCAATCGCATTTGGATTGGTTGATAAATACATCCATTTAACTTTATCTAAATTTTTTTCTAAAATAGATAAAGCATTAGGATTTTTTGACAAATAATTCCAATTAATTTTTTCAGGATTTTCTTTAAGAAGTTCAATAGCATTTGGGTTTGCTGATAAAACAAACCAATTAATATAATTAGTATTTTGTCTTAAAAAATTTATAGCATTTTTATTTTTAGATAATCCAATATTATTTAATTTATTTGGATTAATCCAATCTAATAATTTCAACATAATAAAATAAATAATTATAAATAAATATCATTTTTTAATCTTCGAAATAAATTAAATATTAATAATTAATAGATCTTTTATACGAATTGATATAGATAAATATATTTGGAATATGATGAAAATATTAAAAGAAACAGAAAAATAAATTATAAAAAAATGATATTAAAAATTTAATTAATAATATATTATGAAATATATAGATTTATTTTGTGGTATAGGTGGATTTCATCAAGTTTTAAGTAATTTAGATTGTGATTGTTTATTGGCATGTGATATTGATAAAGATTGTCGTGAAATTTATAAAATAAATTATAAAATTGAACCTGTGAAAGATGTTAAAGATATTAATGAAAATACATTGGAAGATTTTGATATATTAACCGCAGGTTTTCCATGTCAAGCATTTTCTAATGCTGGTAAAAAGAAAACTTTTGAAGATAAAAGAGGATTATTATTTGATGAAATAATTAGAATTGCCGAATGTAAAAAACCTAAATTTATATTTTTAGAAAATGTTAAACATATATTAAAAGTTTCTAATGGTGAAGTATTTGAATATATTAAAAAAAAATTAGATATGATTAATTATAATCTTCAAATATTTAATTTATCTCCTCATAATTATGGAATACCTCAACAGAGAGAAAGAATATTCTTTATATGTGTTAGAAAGGATATTTATAAATCTCCTGTAAAACTTATTGAACCTGATATAAAATTTTCAATGAAAGATATTATAGAAAATATACCAAATGATAAATATAAAATTTCAAAGGAAATAGAAGATGTCTTAAATGCGTGGGATGAATTAATAAAAAAATTTGATGTAAATGAAAAGATTTCACCAACAATTCTTATAAATGATTATTATAGAAATTATTCAAAAGAAGAATTTGAAACTCTTCCTTTATGGAAAAGAGATTATATGAAAAAAAATATTCCACTTATAAATAAATATAAATCTATATTTGATGAATGGTATGAAAAATATAAATCTTTATTATTGAAAAGAGAGATATATGGAAAATTAGAATATCAAGCAGGTTTAATAAAACCTAATGAAAGTATTTATAATCATTTCATACAATTTAGACAATCAGGAATAAGAGTAAAAAAAAATAAATATTTTCCAACATTAGTAGCAATAGTTCAAACGCCAATATTTGGAGAATATAAAAGATATATTACACCAAGAGAATGTGCTAGATTACAAAATTTTCCAGATAATTTTATATTACCTACAAATGATAAAATAGCATATAAACAATTAGGAAATTCTATAAATGTTTATAATGCTTATTTAATTATAAAATCTACATTTGAACATTATAAAGAATATTTTTGATAAAGTTCTTTATAAATATTAACGGATTTTAATTCATTATATTCAGTTTCTATAAAATATTTAAATTTATCATTTTTATTTAATTCTATAATCAAATCATTCTTATTTTTATTTATAAATGTTAATAATGAACTTTTATAAGATATATTCGCATTTTTAACAATTATATATTTATCTTCTATATTTTTATGAGGTATTATAAAAATTTTATTAGTTTCAATAACTAATATTATAGATATTAAATCAGTTAAATCTCTCTGGATTTCATTTCCAAAATTATTTATAATAATTGTATCATATTTTTCTTTTGATTTAGCTTTAATACTTAAATTAATTTTATTTAATTCATCTAAATATAAACAACAATCATTTTTATATTCACTTCCATATGTATGAATATCATCTAAATCAATACATTTATAAAATATATCATTAAAAAAATCGATAATTGCCATTTGAATTAATATACCAAATGGAAATTTGTTTTCATTTTTAGATGGAGAAATTTGTTTATAAATTTTATGACATTTTATAAACAAATCATTTAATTTATCTTGATTTTCATTTATTCTATTTAATATATATTCTATAGTCATTTTATCTAAAATAAATAATTATAAAACAAATATCATTTTTTAATCTTCAAAATAAATATTATAAATTTCATCTTCTCCATATTCCTCAATTAATCTAAATATTCTTTTTGGATGTAATGCTTTTGCTATTATTTCTTCTTTAATTTCTAAATTTGAATTTTCTATTTTTTTATAATCATATGAAAATATTGAAGGATTTGATGAAAATAAACACCATATAATATAATCTTTATTTTCTTTTAAAATTTCAATAGCATTTATATTATTTGATAATAAATTCCAATTAATTTTATTTATATTATTTTTAATAAGTGTTATAGCATTTTTATTATAAGATAATAGATACCAATTTATTTTATCTTCATTTTCTTTTAATAATTTAATGGCATTAGAATTTTTTGATAATTGAAACCAATTTATTTTTTCTTGATTTTCTCTCAAAATTTCAATCGCATTTTTATTTGATGATAAATTATACCAATTAATTCTATCAAGATTTTCTTTCAATAATTCAATAGCATTTTTATTTAAAGATAAATTATACCAATTAATTTTATCAAAATTTTCTTTTAATAATTCAATCGCATTTTTATTTAAAGATAAATTATACCAATTAATTTTATCGAGATTTTCTTTTAAAATTTCAATAGCATTTATATTTAAAGATAAATTATACCAATCAATTTTGTCGAGATTTTCTTTTAATATTTCAATAGCATTTATATTTAAAGACAATAAATGCCAATTAATTTTGTCGAGATTATTTTTTAATATTTCAATAGCATTTATATTTGTTGATATAATATACCAATCGATTTTATCAATATTATTTTTTAATAAATTTATAGCATTTGGATTAGAAGATAATAAAGACCAATCAATTTTTTCTGGATTTTCTTTTAATAATTCAATCGCATTTGGATTTAAAGACAATAAAGACCAATTAATTTTTTCTGGATTTTCTCTCAATAATTCAATAGCATTTAAATTTTCAGATAAACTATCCCAATTTAAATTATTTATATCAATCCAATCTAATAATTTCATTGGCAACATTGATAAATATAATTAATAATTATTTAAATAAGATTAAAAAAAATTATATAAATATAGATGGATTTTTTGAAAAATTAAACCAATTAATTTTTTCTGGATTTTCTTTTAATAATTCAATCGCATTTGGATTTGATGATAATTGAGACCAATCAATTTTATCAGGATTTTTTTTTAAGATATTGATAGCATTTGGATTACTTGATAAATTATACCAATTAATTTTATTTTTATTTTTTTTTAATAATTTAATCGCATTTGGATTTATAGACAAGAAATTCCAATCAATATATATAGGATATTTTTCTAATAAATCCATGGCATTTGAATTTCCTGAAAGAAAATTCCAATTAATTTTTAATTTATATTTTTTAATTAATTTTATAGCATTTGAATTAGATGATAAATGAAACCAATTAATTTTTTCTGGATTTTCTATTAATATATCTATTGTTCCAGTATTTCTTGATAATAAATTCCAATTTATTTTATCTAAATTTTTATTTAATATTGAACTTGCTTTTGGATTTATACATAAATAATTCCAATCTATTTTATATTTATTTTTATCCAATAAATCAATCGCATTTGGATTTAAAGAAAGAAATTGCCAATTAATTTTTTCTGGATTTTCTTTTAATAAATTAATCGCATTAGGATTTTCAGATAATCCATTCCAATCTAATTTATTTTCGTCAATCCAATCTAATAATTTCATTGATGAAATTAATTACAAAAATAATAAAATCATTTTTTATTTAATATATTAAATCACATTTTATATTATAAGTAAATATTGACGGATTTGATGAAATTAAATACCAATTAATTTTTTCTGGATTTTCTTTTAATAATTCAATAGCATTAGAATTTGTTGATAACATTCGCCAATTAATTTTTTCTGGATTTTCTTTTAATAATTCTATTGCTGATGAATTTGATGATAATTCATACCAATCTATTTTATCAATATTTTCTTTTAAAAATTTAACAGCATTTATATTTCCTGATAAAATAGACCAATTTATTTTATCTTTATTATCTATTAATATTTTTATAGCATTCGAATTAAATGATAATTTACACCAACAAATTCTATTTTTATTTGTTTTTAATAATTCAATAGCATTCTCATTTGCTGATAATAAACACCAATTAATTTTATTTTTATACATTTTTAATAAATCAATAGCATTTGGATTTTTTGATAATTGAGACCAATTAATTTTTTCTGGATTATCTTTTAATAATTCAATCGCATTTGGATTTCCTGATAAATAATACCAATTAATTTTTTCTGGATTTTCTCTTAATAATTCAATCGCATTTGGATTTAAAGAAAGAAATAACCAATTAATTTTATTTTTATTTTTTTTTAATAATTCAATAGCATTTGGATTTTCCGACAATTTATCCCAATTTAAATAATTTATATCAATCCAATCTAATAATTTCATATTATTTTTATTTATATTATAAAAAAATCAATTTTTATTTATATATCATTAATAAATAGTAATGCCAAGAGTAGGCGATTTAGACGATCAAGACCAATGTTTAAGTTCAATTGGTGTAATTCCTTGTAATACAATTTATAAATGTTATTTATGTGGTGCTCCTGTTATACCACTTTATGATAATAAACGAATATCACCACAATATTTAAAAAAAGATAATAGTAATATTCCATATTGTGATACTATACCAAGTAAATGGAATTACACATCGGTTCATAAAAGTATTTATCCTAATTGCGAACATATAATTCCTTGTAATACCAGAGAAACAGATGAAATCAAAAGAAAATTTTTAAATATAACTTCTTTATATATTGTTTGTTTAAGAAAAATTAAAAAGAAGGGTTTAGTTGCTAGACTAAATCCAGAAATTGGTTCAAGTAGTATTTTAAAGACAGGAAAAAAATTAGATATTATATTAAAAATATTATTAACAATGAATTATGCTTGGGCGCATGCCTTTTGTAATTCAGGTTGTAAAAGTAATGTTACATTAATTGATTATAATAAAGCAAAAAAAAATATGAGATAAGTATAATAGGTAAAAACGATATTGAAACAAAAATAACAAATAACTATATTCCAAAAATAAAAACACCTGTTATATTATCATTAAATTATCCTGTTGATAAATCAGCAGTTAAATTAACTCCTGATTTTAAAGGTATTAGTATAAGAGCAAACCATATAATAAATATTCTAAATTTTGTTCCTTCAAAATTAGGTGTAAATAATGCTAGTCTATTAAAAAAAAATTAGAAAATTTAATAAAAGGTGGTGAAGTTATTTATGAAACTAAATATAAAAATTTTATTAATGAATTTATTATTTTAATTAAAGAAAAAATAGATGAAACAGATGATAAAAAAGATTTACAAGAAATATATAAATTAGTTATAAGAATAAATGAGATAATTCAAGAAAAAAAATTTGAAGATTTATATTTAGATTTAATAGAAATATTTCTTAATCAAGAAGATTTAAATATTGAATTTTTTAAATTTGTAATAAATTATATAAGTGAATATAAAGATATTAGTAAATATAAAGAATATGAATATATATTTGAATTAAAAAAAAGTAATGGTTATAGTAATTATATTAAATTTATTACATATTATATATTAAATCATAATGTAGATGAAAATTTAGATGATATTGATTTTGAAAAATATAAAATAACAGAAACAAATATAAATACTATAAAAAAATATGTTAAAAAAATTATAACATTTGAAATGAAAAAAAAAAGAGATATTGTTAAAGATTTTATAAAATTTGAAAAAGAAAAAGAAACAGAATATGATTATTTATCATTATTAGATGATGAACAAATTATAGAAATATATAAATATATTAAATATTTTGAAGATATAGCAAAAGAATGTGAAATTATTGATAATGATTTTATTGAAATGTGTAGAACATATTTTTCATTAAATATTTCATATAAAATAATAGAAACTAGAATAGAATTAGAAAAAATAATAGAACCTGAAATAGATATTAATCAAGATTTAAATATTTTAAATAAATATTTATCGAGATCACAATTAAAATTATTATTGGATTCAGAATCATTATCTAATTCAAAATCATTATCTAATTCAAAATCATTATCTAATTCAAAAAGTTAGATATGATGATGATAAAATACGCAATTTTAAATCTTTATATTAGATTTAAAATTTGATAAATAATTATTATAATAAGTTATTTCACAAATATATCTTTTTTATTTTTTATGAATTTTTATATGTGATAAAAAATGATTTAATAATATCTAAATATATTCATTAAGATTTGATGAATATTGAATTGGATTATGCAACGTCTAATATTACAAATAATGATGATTTGAGAGAAAAAATTCATGAAATTCATAATTATATGAGAAATAATGGTATTGGATATGGTTTAACATCTCTCAAAGTTTTTAATTTATTTTATGGTTTGATGAAAATCGAAGAATATAATTTAAATGAAAAAATTGGATTAAATCAAGATATATGTAAATTCTCATATTTATTTAAATTAGCAAAAGAAAATATATTAAAAACCAATATTCTTAATGAATTAGCAGATATTATATATGATAATGATGATGTTAAATTATTGTTAGGATATAATATTCCTCTTGATTTGAGAGATGATGTTTATAATCATTTGATTATTGAAATAAATTCTATTAAAGAAATTGAGAAATCTTCCAAAGAACAATTATCAGGTAAAATTTATGAATATTTTGTTGGAAGAGACCAATCAGCAATATCAGAACTCGGAGCATATTTCACAAATAGACAGATTGTAAATTTTATTTTGAATAAAACAAAACCTCATTTAAAAACCGATGGAAATATTCCAAAAATGATTGATATGTTTGGTGGTAGTGGTGGTTTTACTATTGGTTATATGGATTATCTTAATAAAAATTTTAAAATTGATTGGAAGAATCAATTATCAAATATTTATCATATTGATATAAATGAAGATGTTCTAAAATCAGCAAGATTGGAATTCTTCTGTTTATCAAATGGTGTATTTCCTAGTGAAGATAATATTATTAGAAAAAATTCATTTAAGAAAGAATTTGATAATGAAAAATTCGATTTAATTTTAACAAATCCTCCATATGGAGGTGATAAAATAGGAACTTCATGTAAGAAAGAAAAGAGAGATAAGATTATTAAATATATTGAAAATGAATTTTCTATATTTAAGAAAAATATTATTGAAAGAGATGAGATTAAATCAAATAAGAAATTATTTGAAGATATTAAGAAAAGTAAGATTGATAAGATTTTAAAACTTGTCGAAGGTATTAATGGAATTGAAAATATTCAAAGAATTCGACATTTATATAATCAATTGCTCGAATTAAAAAAAGAGAATAAGATTGAAATTGAAAATAATAAAAAATTATGTGTTAATATTGATAGTTGTAGTAAGGATATTCATAGATTTGCGGTGAAATATAAGTTAAAAGGAACTGATAAAGAAGCATGTTCTTTGATGTTAATCATGGATTTATTAGAAATTAACGGAACGGCTGTTGGTGTTCTTAAAGAAGGTTTATTCTTTGATAGTTCATATATGGAATTGAGAAAAAATTTAGTAAAGGAATATAATGTTAAAGAAATTATCAGTATTCCATCAAATCAATTTGAGAATACGAGTACAAAAACTTCAATTGTAATTTTCACAAGAGAAGAACAAAAAACATCTCAAATAAATTTCAGTGAATTAAAAGTAAATTTATATGAGAATGATGAATTTATTGAGAAAGATAATAAAATTTACTTAAAATTTAATAAAGGTGATATTAAAAATGTTGAAGAAATCTTTATAAAATC
>Ga0214923_10003666_pt1 | contig 19123 bp, 8 predicted proteins | sample LL1510_MetaG_FD_177993 | JGI IMG/M metagenome (GOLD analysis project Ga0214923, IMG submission 177993) | Freshwater microbial communities from Lake Lanier, Atlanta, Georgia, United States - LL-1510 | ecosystem: Environmental > Aquatic > Freshwater > Lake | place: USA: Georgia | collected 2015-10-15
GTGCAACAGGATTTACAGGTGCAACAGGATTTACAGGTGCAACAGGATTTACAGGTGCAACAGGATTTACAGGTGCAACAGGATTTACAGGTGCAACAGGATTTACAGGTGCAACAGGATTTACAGGTGCAACAGGATTTACAGGAGCCACGGGATTTACAGGTGCAACAGGATTTACAGGAGCCACGGGATTTACAGGTGCAACAGGATTTACAGGAGCAACGGGATTTACAGGTGCAACAGGATTTACAGGAGCAACAGGTCCAACAGGGCGCACAGGTGCAACTGGTGCAACTGGTCCTACTGGACCCGCTGGTTTGTTGACTAGTGTTTTCTATGTAGCAAAAAATGGCAATGACACAACTGGAAATGGTTCTATCGGCGCGCCATTTTTAACTATTCAAAAAGCAGTTAATACAGCGGATATTAATACCACAACAACCGTTTATATAGCACCTGGAACATATACTGAAAGTGTATATGATTCGAGCCCATGGATTACTTTCATTGGTATGACAAATGATACATATAGAAGAAACGGAGTAACAATTACATCGCCAAGTGCTTCATCATCCTGCTTTATCTTAGATGCAAGCGGAGTTGGTGGTCAAAATTTAGCAGGTAGAGTGACTGTCTTAGACAATATCATTTTTAATGCGGCCGTCGGTCAATCAGCACCTATTGTCGATTTCAGAGGAAATACAGTTGGACTTCAGCTTATTTTACAAAATTGTGCTGTAAGTGGTTCAAGTTCAGTGAGTGGTTCTGGCATCTTTACTCAAAATTTGTCTGTGAGCCCAAATACTTCACGTCTGTCTTTGTTCAATTGTTCAATCAATATAACATCTTCAAGACCATGTTTAGACATAAGTGGCAATGTAAGTTTATATGCATGCACTAACTGTGAAATATTTCAAGGAACGGGCTCAACGAATGCTGTGCGCGTTGATGCCAGTGCTTCCATATTATCTATGTCCAATACATCTTTGGATTTTACAGGAACCGTGCCTATAATACAATATAATTCTCGATCGGCAATAGGTGCAACATTTACATCTTGTTACTTACTCAATAGGAACACAACTGCAAATATTCCAGTAATAAATCTTGGACCAGGTGTGGGCGGTCAATTCTCGCCAGTTACTTTCCGTGGATGTCAATTTAATTCTAGTTATGTAGCTGGTTCATTAACTGATCTAGTTGATTTAAATGGTTCAAGTGGAAATGTAACATATGCTTATTTTGAAAAAAATACATATGGAGGATTTTCTTTAACAAATGCAGTAAATGGTGCAAGTTCTTCATTTAATTCGGTGACATATTCTGCTAATACATTAGCTGTAACTAGTATTGCAAATGCATATGGAACAGGTGTAACAGCAAGTCCCTATAATCTTGATTTGAGTTTGACAGGGCCGACTGGAAACACAGGCGCCACAGGTTTCACAGGAGCAACAGGTTTCACGGGAGCAACAGGATTTACAGGAGCAACAGGTTTTACAGGAGCAACAGGTTTCACGGGAGCAACAGGTTTCACGGGAGCAACAGGGCCAACAGGGGCGACTGGGGCGACTGGGGCGACTGGGGCGACTGGGGCGACGGGTTTCACTGGAACAACGGGACCTACAGGGCCACAAGGACAACCTGGTGTAGGCGGTGGATTGATTCTGTATATGAATTACTCTCAGAGCACAACACCAACATTAACTCCTTTGACTGCAACCGATTTATCATCAATAACAGGTCAACTTTTCCAAAATCCGACTGCAGTTACATATACTCCATCACAAAACACGAATGTAAGTTTACTCGCACTAACTCCAAATTTGTCATTGCCGCAAACTACTATTCGATACACTACTCCAAATTCAAACACAGTTGATGTTCCAATAGTCCAGTTTGCCATTAACAAATCGGATATCCCCTACATAGGTAATGTTATACCGCCAGGTATCTGGACCATGAATATATATGCTAAAGCAGATGGTATTAATGACAAAGATTTTATAGGTTTACGATATTTCTTATTGGGTAGACGCACAATAGATAGCAGTTATGTTAATTTAGTAGCAAATGGTTCCGATTTGAATTATTTATATGATTCTACAAGTTCCCAAAAAATTGGTATGGATTTATACATCGATAATCCAATTGATATTTCAGGATATAATCTTTTCCAGGTAGTGGTCACATCTAGAAATCGCAATACCAACAACCACACGGCCGAAGTTTATTTCCAAACATCGAATACATATTCTCATCTTCATACAACATTTGGCCTCGGACCATCTTTTGCGTTTACTGGACCCACAGGGACAATCCTCTATGCCACGCCGTCAGGTTTAACAGGTTCCAATTTTTTCTATTTTAATCCTAATGTGGGACCAACAGGAGAAGTAGTTATTGATGGCAAGCTAACAGTTGCAGGAGGCATTGACCCATCCTATTTAGCACTATCTGCACAGACTGTAAAACCAAGTGGTCCAAGTTCTGGTATGTTGTGGTATGATGGAACAAATATATTTTTAGACAATAGCTCAATAACTATAAGAGCAGGTGCAGGAGCAGGAGTAGGGGCAGCACCAGGTAATCAGTGGATCGACAATGCTTCGTCTCATTTAAATATGAGAAATTTTAATATAAATGGAGAGCGAAATGACCAAAATTTTACATTAAATTATGATGGCGTTAATTTTTTCTCAAATAGCAAAGGAGTCTTAATAAATGTGCAAGATTCAACTCATTTTGATAATTATTTAATTAATAACACTATTTTTGATGAAGAATTCCCGCATTTAATATTATTCAAAACTACAAATGAAAATGACAATGAAACGGTGTATTCATCGACATTTAATACATCAGGTATAAACTTCGAAAAACAAGTAGACGGCCAGGAACTGAAATCTTTCAATATTACAACAAATTTTAATAATTATACGTTATCTATGAATAAACCTATTGCTATACCTAACATCTACTTTGATAATGAAAATTCTTTTGAAAATATAAGTGGAGGATGGCACATAGGGCCAACTGGAACACGCGGAACAGATGATTATCAACTTGTCGTGTCCAATGTAAATTCTAGTGGAACAATAACAAGTCCATATTACAGTCTAACATCAGCATATGGAATGTTCGCAAGTGATGTAAGCCAAAACACTAGAGCAGACACTCCTATGGCTATTATACTTAATAGAACGAACGTAGCCGATGGCGTAGAAATTTACGATAATTCAGGTATTCGCGTGCAACGTTCTGGAATTTATAAAATTGGAATCAAAACTCAAATCGTGAAGTCTACAAACGCAACTGGAGGCGGATTAGTCGTTGATTCAACACCAAGTGTGGTCATATGGCTTAGAATGAATAATGTTGATATTTCAGGTTCAGGATCACATAGTAATATTTCAGAAAATCAGCAAGTTCTATATGTTACTTTTATACAAGAGATATCTGCGGGACAAATTTTAAATATTATGTTTATCTCATCAAACGATAATGTAGTAATTGCCCATACACCGTCGACTGTAAATCATCCATCTTGTCCTTCAGTAACAGTTGATATTCACCAGATTGCGTAACATAGCCACGGCATCTAGATTATTTGGAGAAGGTCACTGTAAATAATACTATCAATAGCGTCAACTAAATAGAAAGGTTTTTATTCAGTTGATGTTAGAAAACCAACGCGCCGCGAGATGGCATCATCTGGACGTCTGAATATTGACACAGAGAGCATAGTTCTTCGTGAAATACTAAATAGGACTGCACGAAATGGAGCTGAGGCAGAGAACCTCATTTTAACTACTGGACCACTGGGTATTTGTCAATGGACGGATGTGAGTTCTTTTCGAACAGGGCCTACGGGTGAAACAGGGCCGACGGGTTGGACAGGGCCAACGGGTCCAGCGGGATTTGGCGCCACAGGCCTTAGTGGAGAAACCGGTCCAACTGGATGGACGGGTGCAACGGGTCCAACAGGTTCTCAAGGTGCACAGGGTCCCCAGGGAAATATTGGTTTAACAGGTCCTCAGGGAATTCCAGGTGTGACTGGTCCAACCGGCAGGCAAGGTATACAAGGAATTCCTGGCCCGACGGGACCGGCTGGTGTTACACCAGCCATATTAAGTATAGCCAGAGGAGGAGTTTTTGGATTTAATCTCAGCACATTCAACGAAAACACTCTTTCAGTATACACAAGTATTGGCAGGGGTATTTATACTGCAATGTCAACAAGCACATCATTCAATACCACTATTAAGCCACTTGTTAGTGTTACTAATGCTAGTGCTGGAACTCCAGGTAATGCGAATACTATTGAGATGTATGCTGGAGCAAATTCACATACGGCACTTATTTTAAATGATGCACTAACATCTACAACCCTCGGCGGTCCTGCTGGATTTACTATTTGGAATCCAAGCGGAGGAATTAATATGATATCTGGAACATCAACTGGGAAAATCACATTAAATAACGCAGGACGTGTTGGTATTAATACGATTGATCCTGGTTATAACTTAGATGTTGTAGCTGATGGAGGCTTACCAGGAAGTATAAATACAGATTCTTACTTCATAGGAAATACAAAAGGGAGAATTTTCGGTAATGGAATTGATGTGATTATTTCAACAATGAATTTAGCTGGAAAAGTAGGAATAGGGACAGTGAATCCTACAAGTAAATTACATGTAGCGGGTAATTTACTAGTAGATACGAATATAAATGCAGGGGGGGGGGCTTTTTTTAATTCACAGACTTTAACAGGTCCTCAAACAGTTGGTGGAAATTTAACAGCTAATGCAAATTTAAATGTTGATTCTGGAACTTTATTTGTCAATTCTTCAACTCATAGGGTCGGTGTTGGAAAAACTTCACCAGATTATTTACTTGATGTAAGCGGTGATCTACGAATAGGAGGTGATCTTAGATTACTTGGACAATATTTTTTTCTAAATAATGTAACAAGTATAACAGGTTTTGGTGGTTCAAGTTTAGGAATAATTCAAGTATCGGAAACAGCAACTAGTGGAACACGTCTGAGAGGAAGACAAGTTTCAGGATTTAATGATATTCTGGAATTAGGATATACTGAAACTGTTAGCGGGAGATTTTTTAATGGGATAACCGTTCGTTATAATGGCGCAGATGATGTTCGAGTTGGTATAAATAATCAATTATTTCCTACACAAGCTTTAGATGTAAGTGGAAATTGTCGAATTAGAGGAAGTATTACAAAAGGCTCTGGCTCCTTTTTAATTGATCATCCTGATCCTTCAAAGCCGAACTATAAATTACGTCATTGTTTTGTTGAATCACCAACTAGAGGTGATAATATATATAGGTGGAAAATAACAACTATAAATAAAACAGCAATACAAGCCCTTCCCTCGTATTTTAAATTTCTCAACGAGAATCCACAATTTTTTGTAAATCATACAAACGGATTTGGTCAAGGTTATTGTTTGATGTCAGATGATAATGACTCTTTTACTCTTCATACTTCACAGGATGGGGAATACAATATATTGTTAATAGCCACACGTAAAGATAAATCAGCTAGAGATTTTTTTGATGAAAAGGGGGTGGAATATATAGAATAAATTATGATGGATTTATAATCATCCACGCAATATTACCAATATCTGTTCCACTTGATGACTGAACATAAAATTCAACACCTGGATCTCTGTATGAAACATATAGAGATCCTTGAACAGATCCTGTATTTCCTGTTAAAAAAATCATGCTATCATTTCTTATAGCAGTTGTCGACACACTAGCTGTATTTCCAGCTGGAATAGCAACTATACCAAAAAAAGGACCAGTAGGTCCAGGCAATGAACATATTCCATTCACTTTAAGAATTCCCTGAATTCCTAATGTATATGGATTATTCCAGCTCAAATCCGCTGTAAAGGTTGGACCACGATTGTCCCCATTACCTAATAACAAGAAACCAGTAGGACCAGTGCAATTACAGACTCCTGTTGGACCAGTGAAGCCAGTAGGTCCTGTCAAACCTGTCGGACCTGTTAGACCAGTGAAGCCAGTAGGTCCTGTCGAACCCGTTGCCCCAGTAAAACCCGTTGCCCCAGTAAAACCCGTTTCCCCAGTAAAACCAGTAGGTCCTGTCAAACCTGTTGCCCCAGTAAAACCCGTTTCCCCAGTAAAACCAGTAGGTCCTGTCAAACCTGTTGCCCCAGTAAAACCTGAAGGTCCTGTCGAACCCGTTGCCCCAGTAAAACCAGTAGGTCCTGTCGAACCTGTTGCCCCAGTAAACCCTGTTGGGCCAGTAGGTCCTGTCGAACCTGTTGCCCCAGTAAAACCCGTTGCCCCAGTAAAACCCGTTGCCCCAGTAAAACCCGTTGCCCCAGTAAAACCCGTTGCCCCAGTAAAACCCGTTGCCCCAGTAAAACCCGTTTCCCCAGTAAACCCTGTTGGGCCAGTGGGTCCAGTTTCACCTGTAGGACCAATAGGCCCTATTGGACCCTGTGATCCGGTCGGACCTTGTGGCCCAACTGGTCCCTGTAATCCTATCGGTCCGGTTGAACCAGTAAAACCTGTTCGTCCAGTTGGCCCAGTTGGCCCACGTTGTCCTACAGGCCCCGTCGGGCCTGTAACTCCTCGCCCCCCTCTTTGGCTATAATATGTTGGAACTACCAAATAAGGGTTATAATTATACGATTGACTCATTCTATTGAGTTCCTTGTATAGAAAAAATATTAATAATTTAGGTTCTATATTTGATTTGTTTGGGTCAAAAATACATCAATCCAAGAATCTAAAAAGTTTCCAAGACGAATAGGGAATGCAATATAACCCGCCGCAGTTTTATCGACCATACGCCGATAAAGAAGATGAAGCGACGAGTCGTGCCAGGTCTAACAGTTCAATGACAAATGAAACAACATCAACTACGGATACCGATGATACTCAAGTAACTGCCACAACAGGCACAACAAAAACCTCGGGGAAGTCCTCTATAGTCGGAATGGACACTGGCGACACTTTTGACCCCAGATATGAACTCATTCGCGCAGCGGGACCATCTATGAACACAGTTGAGCGCCAATATGAATATAATTTCGGCAAATCTCTCAGCTATTCTCAATATCCACCTGCTCCTCCACCGCCTTTCCCAAATAAAGATTCTCTGTCTCTATTGCAAAAAAATCCAACTACTCGCTCAGTAGCTACTCTTTACAGTATAAATAGCCAAAATCGTAATACTACTCTTTATCCATATGCATCATATTTTTCATTACAATTACCTCGTTCATTTAAAAATGTATCAGCTTTTAATATTGTTCAAATTAGTTTTCCTACTCTATCTGGTGTAATTCCAGACAATACAAATGCTATTAATCTAGAAATTTTACGTCAAATTATACCTGGTTTTTTCGATATTTCACAGAATACATCGCCAAATTTGTGCGAGCCACAAACTAATACAGTTGACCAAATTTCTCAAATTATAGATGGGGAAATTAATCCAACAAGTCTGAAAAAAAACCCATATAATCTATGCACTGCAGAAACAACTGCTGCGTGTGCATTGGGCGTTGGTTCATGTCTAGATTCCATGTTTATTTCCGAAGAAGGTAGAACAAATCCTGTTTCTACCAATGAAATCTTGAAACTAATTTATCCAATTGAACCTGGCCGATATATATCAGATACTCTAGTTGATGCCTTGAACTCTTCTATGAATTCCACGATGTATTTTGAAATAATAAATTTCGCAGACTACAAAGCAAAGATTTTAGCAGGAGAAGGGGCCATTGTAGGATTTCCCTATCCACTACAATATTTCTACAATAATTTAACTGGTCGTTATTCTACACTTGATGATCCAGTTACAGGGCGCGATACTCTTGCAGCATTTTATTATCCATCCATAGACACTATTTTCTCACTCCCACCTACAAATCAGGAAATATTTGTAAGTTATTACTACCCTGTTCTAAAAGAGGCATGTATAAATCCTAACTTACGCTACATGTTAGACTATAGTGGATATGATGTTAACCAGGTGTATTCACAAGTTGTTACAGGTTTTTTAGGACTCAATAATTCAACATATGTTGGAATGTGCGGACAAAATGCAGAATTTCTGGATCGCGTTCGTAAATACTATACACAAGAATATTATGCAGTAAATCAATATACATGGTATTATAATCCTATTAAAAATCGTATAGGCGTAACTTTTAATACACTTAATAGAAGTATCCGCACAACAGTTTCTATAAATTATAGTAATTATTTCAATGAGGCGCTGTCTTTCTATAGTATTGACTTAGATACATATAATGCTGCCAAAGCCAACCTTGCAAGTCAACTAACAGGGCTACCTGTTGTCGAACAAATGGCCGCATTATTTGCACAAAATATGGGTATCTTAGGAGTTCAAGTTCAGGACTATACATTCAATGATATTTCAAGTAATCTCACACTGTTTAACACAGAAAATATTACAGAATTAGTGCCAGGTTTTAATATTTTTCAAGAAAAAGCAGGTTCGACGAACCAGAGTTCCTATTCAACCTCACCGAATCCCTATTATGCTCAATGGCCAAATATGAAGAATCTCGCCACACCTAATTTTGAATTTTTCCAGGATTTGAGCGCAGTTTTGACAGTAGATACAAATTATCCATATTCAGTCGACGCCCAGAAGTTCCTCAACTCCGCCACGTCAAGATATTATGCTGTTGACCCTAGTGATGATTTTGTCTATGTTACAAATGGACTTTATACAGATTTATTTGTAAATGTTGGAAGATACCAGTATGTAATCGTGCCTTTCCGTACACCCAACAAACAAAATGTCCAGGTCGCAACCCTTTCAAGGCCATTCTCATATCGCTATCCAGCATTCAATTTATCCCAGGGCGGAGGTTCCTCTGGTTATTACCAAATAGATGGCATAGGTCAATATGGACCTCTAGTAAATTCTGTCACATTTGGAGGAGAGGTGGGCAGTTCTTATGGTCCATATGATTATTTCAATTATTTCGATTCAACCACTGAACCGAAGTTTGACACAATTCCTATGAGTAATTATAATTTACTTTACAATATTGCTTTTCATTCCACCCTACAAAGTGCCCTTGCATCTGTTCCTTTTAATTCTACTTTCCAAGTAAATTTCCTACAGCCATTTAATTATTTCCGTATTGAACCTCCTATTCAGGCCAGTTTCGACACTACAACAAATCCACAGCCGGCAGTCTATTGGGATCTGCCATACAGTTCATATTATCCAAGTTCAGCACCTACTCTTCCTCAAGTAAGCTCGCGCTACATAGCGCGACTCACCATAGTTCCTGTGGGCTCAACTACATTTTCCGCTGGAATGATTATAACAATATATAATAATTACACCCTTTTCACGGCCGACTTGAATAAAGGTATCAATAATTCCTCCGTGAATTATAAGTATTCCTTTGAAGTATCAGCAGGTGATACAAGTGGAAATATTGATTTTCCAATATATTCACACTGTATGAATGTAAATAATTTACCTATCAATAAATACTATTACATTAAAATCAGTCAAAAAGAAGAAGTTCAGACTGCTCAATCCTATCAATTGGCATTATGGAACGAAAAAGAAAATATTAAACTATATCAAGGACTCATTGTTCCCAATAATAATATTGTTTTACCAAAGGCCTTTAATGAATATACCTGGGAAGAAGTATATGCTGGCTCTAAACAAAGCGGATTGATGAGTTATTGGCACGCGTGCGTGCTTGACCCTGATTTCAATGCCGCAGGATTTGCGAATGGTGTGAATCCTCTTTCGTATCCATTTAATCGAAAAATACCCATGTTTCAGCCTTTTATAGGACATGATACAAATGGTATTAGCACAGATTTGACAGATTACCGCGGATTTTATACTGATTCCTCAGGGTATAATCCAGATGCCGAATACTATGCGGATCCTGTAAGTGGATATTATTTCAAACAACTATCGGATTATAGTGACACAACACATACATATTTCTATTCAGGCTCTGAAAATGCAGTGTATAATCCCTCGTTTTCTCTCTATTCATTTTCTGGAACTTTACCGTCAACACTAAAAAGAGAGTTCAAATTCGTCCATTGGTGGGATACGCATTTTATTGGACCTCAGAATTACCAATATTATTCGAGTTTGCTGGGAACTTCTGTCGTGCCGAATCTATCTTTTTTACAATATAGTAATTTAATATCCTACAATCAAGCCCAAGTTAGTGGCAGTCCAATTTTATATGGATATTCATATTTTGACTGGGCTACATTTGATCCTGTGAATTTTCCTACCTTGACAGGAAATACAACTCTATTTGATTTTGCCTATTCAACAATACCTCTGGCACTTACACCGCCTACACCGCCCACATATGATGATACGCGTAATGTTCTCGGTTTTACTTTTTCTCTACCTGATGGAATTTACAATCTTAAACAATTTACTTTTAAATCAGCATATTTTGGAAGTGCAGCAAATGATCCCAATGAAGAAATAGAGAAATTATTTATTTTCAATGCTGGTTCAATTAATCAACAGACAGCCCTAACTACTTTTGGAGGTGATCTGAAAATAATAGTAGGCACACAAACTGGAACAACTTTTAGCAAAGACTTTACAGGGCAAAATAATATAAGTAATTTTTGCGCAGATGGAGACTTTGCACTTGGAACGACTCGATACGAAATTAATCTCTCGAATCCGTTTAATGGTCAGAACTTTCTAATTCGAAATAATTGTAGTGTGCTACCAATTACAATAAAATTTATTACAGATGTCACCACGGCACCTCTAATTTTACCTGGCGGTGCGGAAAAATTCTTTTCATATCGCTTTGGACGCTGGAATTATTATGATACCATTCCTGGATTTGGGCAAATAAATTCATTCGATTACAATAATATACCCTATGTAACCATGTCGAGAAAAAGCCGTGTGTCATATGGTCCTGGAGGAAATGCTGCGAACCCTAATGCCGATAAAAACTATGGCACATATTACACATTTGAAATCGATACAAATTACAGCAATCCTGAATTTTTTGGAACACAATTACCCAGTGCCCAATTTCAGGCAAATGCCTATTCTTCCTATGTATGTGTTGCAATAACTACTGTAGATATACCGACATTTCAAGGGGGCATTCGCTTTTATGGAAATAAAGGCATCTGGCTTCTTGCAGGAAGTCTGGTCCCGCATCCTGAAGCAATGATTGCAACAGGAAGTAGTTCGACGCCAGTCGCACCATGGCCATCAACGAATGGTGATATTCCATCTCCCTATGAAGGACAGGCAAACGAACAGTCAATGATTATACCGTCGCCCACTGGAAGTCCACCTTATATTACAGGAAATATATTCGAATCTCAGTTTGGGCAGTCTATGCCAATAAGCACATGTGGAATTTTGACAGGAACATCTACGCCTTCACCAAGTATAGCCTTTGCTGCAGGTTTCAATCCTACGTATAATATTTCGTATCAGTCATTCTGGCCAGTTCAAAATATAATATTTGAACGTGTTGCTACTACCTATAAACCCATGACCGAGCTCAATACAATAGTTAATCCGAGCCTACTAAATAGCAATGGGGAACCAATAACAGACAGCTCGGGTTCATTTGAATACCCTCGTTCTCAGTTGTTCTACTATGACAATTTGGCAGATTTATACGCAGATATTTCAGATGCTACTGATGGATATCGATGGGGATTTGAGACACGCTATAAAGCGTCGAGTGTGAATTTCAACGGCTATAAGAACAATGCTTACATTTACGACATAACACCGAATACGGACAGTGTGGGTTATTTACTATTGCGCGCATATAGTCCTTCAGAGCAATATCAAACAATGTTGAGATTTGCCATCAAGGAAACTAGCAATCAAATAGTTCCCAGGGGTCTATATTCTTTTGGCCTTAAAACCACAGACATGATTACTTCCGAATATCTGGACTTAATAGCAGGGGCCAAGAATTTCGCCCCTGACTATGCAGCTGCACTGACAGAATTTTGGCAAAGTTTTATTGGTAGCTTTGTATTTGGAATAAATAATCTCACATTTGATGGTTTCAATATTCTAACATTTGACATAAATTATTTCCTCGATTCCTTTCGAACTTTCTGGAAAAATCTTCAAGATGATATTGCAATAATAAATAAAATCGATAATTATACATTAGAAAAAATTAATACATTCATTGATAATCAATATAGCACAGTATTGCCCCCCAATCTTTTGACATATTCAGCACTCAATGGAGATACAAGTCTCCCTGTTACATTTTATGGAAATGTGCTAAACATCCAGAATTCGACGCCATTTAGCGATTTAAGTAATTGCTCTGGAGAAGGTTTGTGTAATGGTATAACAAGCGCTGTGAAAAATTCGTTTTCCTGTTTTCCAGCTGGGGCTACTATACCTACATTAGAAGTTCAAGTAGGTTTTCCATTTGCAACGGTTACTGCCGTCGGAACTCTAGAGGGTGATACGAACAATATTATTAACCAAAATTTATACATGCAAATGAATGTTGAACAGACATTTAATAATATGGATGTGGCTCTGAATGAAGAAACCATAACGACTCCTTTGAATCTTTGTGCTCCAAAAACACTATCAGGAATTCCGTCCAGTGTTAGAACACAAAATAGTGTTATTTCTACATTACGCAATCAGGGTTATTCAAGTAAAGAATTCAGTGGCTCTTCAAAAATAGCAAATGGAAAAATTATTCTTAACAATGCAACGGATAATGTAACACAGACATACGTTCAATCTCCGACGTCTTTCAGTCCTCCTCTCGGGAAATTGGAAACCCTATATTTCAAAGTCTTAACGAAAGATTTGTATCCTGTCTATCAAGTCTATCCTTATGTAACTCCTGAATTAGAGTGGAATGGTATTATAAGTATAACAGAAGAAGTCAGCAATGTAGTTCCTGAAGAAATAACGCAGGTTGCAAGGATCAATGTGGATCCCAAGAATCTCCCTTTTTAGTTTCCCAACTAAATAGGATAGTCCTTGACTAGGTCTTCAGAATGACCACGCTTAACCAACACCCACCACTGCCAGAAAAATTTCTGGGAGATTACCCTATTCAATCCGCAGGAGATGCCCAGAAACTCTTTCCGCCAGTTGAATATAAATCTCATTGGGACCCCACGCAAATAATTCGCTGGACTCTACCTGATGGAGGTGGTGCACAGAAAGAATCCCAGCCTCTTCCCATGGATTTCCGTCCTTGGACCAAGGTCTGTAAAGTATATCGCACGTCCGGTCCCGCCGCAGTAGCACCAATGCCTCCTGCGAGCACTGTATATGGAATGGGTGGAGAATTTTACCCTCCAGGCAGATATTATGCGGCAATTGACCAGGAATCAAAACTTCGTTATTTGGACCGCCGCCTCGATAGATGGTGCCAAGTGCACGAATACGTTCCACCATTTGAAGGCGACATGTTTCAACAGCGCGTGCTTGTTCCAGAGTCCTCTGCGCCAAAAACATGTGTGGCTGACCGAACAAAGTGGAATGGGTGTTTACCAAGAGTAGAAACGGGCTGTGAAAACACGATTGACAATGGATTACTCGATAGAACAAAAATAACCCCAGGCTCTCTGAGTCAAATGAATCCTCCTGGCGAAATGCTTACGGACATGGCTATGCCTGCCGCAGTCTTGCGTGAAGGACCATATCCCTGTCGCGAGGAGGCCGATGGAGCCAACTGGCAACGTTCTCCCAGACTATTCAACAATCCAACGAAAAATGATAAATTTTGGGATGTTCGACGCAGCGGAACAGTCAATGAACGTCTGCCAGGCTCAGGAACACCTGCTGCGAAACCTGGCGGAATTCGTCCGGCTCTTGGACGTGCTGGTGCGAATATTCTAAATGAAACCCCATATACCGAGGCACAGGCGCCAGCCTAATAGGACCACTTAGCAGTCCATCCTTTATTTACGGCATGCTCCAATATATTTATGAAATTTATCAAAATATCATAAATATCTTTGAACATAACTTTTTCTTCAATCTCTGAAGATTTCATGAAAAGACCGGCCTCAAGTACCTCCTGAAATTCCCAGAAATTAATTATAACATCGTCGGCAAATCCTGGATGTATTCTGTCCTCCTCGACTAAAATATCGAATAAATCATTTAGTTCCTCATACAATTCTGATAGGCCGCAGTGATTACACGCTTTTAGGTAAATATTCTCAATAAGTTTATTAAAATTGCTTTGAGTCTTCGAATCAGATAATTCGGCTTTACGAAGTTTCTCAATAGGAAATTCGGGGTATTGGAGCTCAAGGTCTGCGATATACTGACGAAGAATCACAGCATAATTGGCAATTTCGCGCGTATCCAATGTTTCCTTGAGAAAATATGGCGAATGAAGCCCAATTTCCCTGGGAGCATCATTTCTTAGCCATTTTGTCTCAACTATCTTCATCACTTCCCTATTATCCGTGTAAAATACTATACTATGCCCCATAGTGTTATATTTCTCCCTTCTATTGAGTTACAAATATCAATTTTTTGAGTAGTCATTCGAGAAGACCACATGTATGTTGAAGTTCATACACTATATTTCTCCCAATTTCCTCAGAAGATATGGGCAAGTAAGGAGTTATTATTGTTGAAAAGAACATATATTCATATAAAGCTAATATAATCACAAGCCCTATATTTTCCAAAATCAATGAACCCCACTTTATAGAATTAGGATTGTATGCGGCTACTATTATAGAAAAAAGTCCTAACAATGTTCCAAGACTTCCAACATATACCCACGCACGGTTGAATAAATTATTATTATATTCAAGGCGGTTTTGCTGAACTTCATTACCTTTTTGAATAATTTGGCTACTATTTAAAAAAAGTTCTAATATGTCATTAACTATAATTCTTTCTGAATTATTCAGTATAGAGCATGATAAAACAGTATTCCCTATTAATCCATTGATAGTTTGAATAATACCACTATTTTCAAGTGTGCTTACATAGAAGAAAAAGAAGAGAGTTTCAAAAATACTAACAAGAGTAACATGAAAGAGAAAACGGAATATGTTATTTAAAATACTACTTTGTAGGGAATAATGAATGAAAGACTTCGCGGTGTCCTTTCGTATATTTGTATTTTTATCAGAGCCTGTCCCTAGAAAATTCGATGATTGAGCCCTTTCTATATTTTCAGGTTCCCAGGCAAAACTATCTGAAAGAGATAAGGGTCGGGCATATCTATGTTGATTACTCACCAAAATATTTATTGAACTAGCCATTGAAGATACATCTTTCAATTCAATATATTGACTAAACATTCGCCTAAAATATATAGAGACAGGGTTTTATTACCGAAGATTGTTCAGTGTCAAAATTATACTCGTCTACACCAACTCGTATTTATGCCAATCATTATCCCAAAAAATTCCAAAAAAGTTTCATAGATAATTTAAGTGTCTCGGTCCAAGGAATCTCGGTTAAAATTCCTGAAATTACATTGAAAAAATTCATTGATTTTACTGGCCCAACTTTTACTTCATAGAGAAATGTGGCCAGTGATGTCACTAGGAATTCTTCCTGACTTGGAGATGTATTTTCTGATCGTGAAATAATTCGAATAATTCGACTGGGAGAATTATCTCCGTCGTTTAAAATACAATCAAATGAGAACGGTATATACGAACCATATTCCTCAGGTTCAATGACCTGATTCAATGTTGCCTGAGACTGAATAAGAAGTCGCCCAACCGACTGGCGAATTGCCTGGCAAAAAGTATAGCTCTCCTGGGACACCAAATTTTCTCGTATTTCATTTAATTGATATAGGGGAATATTACGACCTTCGCGCACCTGGGAAAGTGCCGCCAGATTCCATAAATCGGGTAGAATTTCCTGTGTAGGTTGGGAGGCATCCGTCACTCGTTTCCAAGAAGCCAGCACCTGTGGACGATATTCTGTTGGAACACTGTTGCGAACATAGCCAAATTGAAAATCCTGAAGATCATAGCCAGCTGACCGCAACGGGCGGAGTTGGCCACGGACTTTTGCCAGGATAACTGTGGCCTCTGCGATATCTCGTGTCGTCCAAGAGCTCTTTTCAAAAAGATGAGGGGATTCATTTTTTATGAAATGTTCGAGTGCATAGAATTCCACGGCAGGTATATTTGGCTCTCCGCGATATCCAAGAAACGTTTTGATAAGATAAATGAGTTCTGTTTCATGTGTTTCCCAGAATGCCATGTCCTCGCGATATATACGAATAGTCAGGAGTGTTTCCATGACGTCTGCGGTGAGAAGTTGTGGAAGGTTATCTGTCTGTAGAGCTATTTCACGCTTTATTGACCACTTCACCATTTCGTTCCAGGTCTCCCTACAATCTGCCAGCTTGACCCATTCAGGAGTATCGTAGAATTGGGAGAAATTATATAGGGAATGTGTGTGGAAAAACTGGTGAGTTACTATAGGAACCGCCCCCCCTTCACGAAGAAGTTGCCACTCAGCACCATCCAATGAACCTACTCGGTCAGATAAACTTAATAGGGATTGGCCCTGCTCTTGATTGGAGAGTTTGTAGAGACTTATTCCATGATAGATTAAAAAGGGTCTGGGAATTTCCCGAATAAAACGACTAATTGACGGTTCATGACGACTATATGTAAAAGTCAAAAAATCCCTGGCGCGAGTTACTGCTACATAAAAAAGTCGGCGCTCTGCTATCAAGTCCTCGTCGCCCTTTCTGGAAGGCAGACAATCGTCATGGCAATTCATGATAAAGACGTGGTCCCACTCTAGTCCTTTCGATGCGTGAATAGTAGCCAATGTAATTCTGCGAAAATGCGTGCGACTGCGGTCGGGATTGTATTTGGTGTAAAGATTATATAGAAGACCGAGTTTATGAAGTTGCTCTTCCACTTTAAAGAGAGATGAATTGTTTCGCGCGAGCACTGCTATGGTTGCCCGAGTAGATTCTTTGTATATTCTGGCGACCTGTTCTGCCGTCCAACGGGTTTCATCCGAAGCTCGGTAGAAAAAATGGACGTGGGGGCGTTGTGGCAATGAGGCGATTCTACCTGCCACCATTCGCTCCTTGAAAGGCAGAGTCGGTATAAATCTCATTACACTATTAGCTACGCGAACGATTGATTCTGAGGAACGATAATTCATTCGTAACTGATAGTCTCGACAATTCGCCACATGTTTATGAAAATTAAATAGAAAATCTATCGATGAACCACGCCAAGTGTAAATATTCTGCGCGTCATCGCCTACAATTGAAAGACAGCATGATTCATTATCTTTATAAAAAGTATGTATTATATTCCACTGGATTTCATTGATGTCCTGGACTTCATCAACAATCACAATTCGAAATTTAGAGGCCCATTTTTGGCCTCTTGGCGTTTTCATCCACGTAAGAAGTCGCGTAGGAAATTCATCTACGAATGGTTGGTCTCGAACGGACTCGGGTTCAAAGTCTTTTAAAACTCTGGCCGCTATCGCGTGAAATGTTCCAGCCACAATATTGGTTGTGCCGCAAAGTCTGGCTACACGCAACTGCATTTCTTCCGCAGCTGCGCGACTAAACGTGGCAAGAAGAATATTTTTTGCGGGTATGTGATAATATTCAATGAGATACGCTATTCTCGCTGTAATTGTTGTTGTTTTACCAGAGCCAGCTCCTGCTAAAATTCGCTGATTTTGATTAGGACTCGATGTAACCACGGAATATTGTTCCGAATTAAGACGTGTCTTCCCATGGCTAAAAATCAGCTCCTTATCTGGAGGAGCAGAAGTTGCCATTCTTTCCTATTCAGTTTAAGTAATGTATGTTTATATTATACAAGATTCTACTAAATAAAAGGCTTCTACAGTTTGCCAGGAAATTGACGAGGAAAAAATTGAATCTTCCGCGAGTGTGTATGAAATTAGTTAATACACTTAATATTCATTTAAATTATCTATCGCACTACATACAAGAAATGGCAGTTGTTCCTTCTTTCTTGCCCGTTTTGGAAAAATTTGGTCTGAATCCATCATCTCTCAACAATTTCCTACAAATTACACAGGGATTTATTGCGGGGGGGGCGGCTTCATCGGCTTTCTTCGGAAAGCCATTGGAAGATGACCAGGATTTGAATATCTGGATTCCTCTTCCAATTTCACCCTGCCTACAATATATCTACACGGCATCAGGCAATTGTATCGCTGTATCATACTCTTACCTTGTGCGAGAGTTTGTGACGAACTTCTTCACTAAAAATCAAAATGACCCTAGCGCCAAAAATTTACTATCAATGAGTCTACAAACAATTATTAACAGATACAAGGGAGTATATCGACTAACAACAAATAATGATAAAAATCCATATGATAATTTTAGTGCGTCTGGAGTAAATGAGAGTATTGCTAATTTTGAGAATCCCTGGACTGGCAGACGCATCAAGATTGTTTACACACAGATGTGTAATGTCTTGGATAACTTTGACTTAGATATCTGCCAATTCTATGTAGATGGCACGAGCAATTTCATGGTAAAAATTTACAATAAAAATATTGACAATCTAACAAATCTTCGTCACGGCCAAGCTCGTATTCTTAATAATCATAAGTATAACCAAAGTAGATATGAATCTCTAGATAAACTAATTATTAAATATGAAAAACGTGGTTATACTTTCACATATGCATCATCTGGCATCCCCTATCGAGTGCCCAAGCTCTGCACTGTGCCAACCGAATCTTTCTGGCAAGATATTGAAATTTCAACCAACGATTTCATTCAATTATTTGGTGAAAATTTCAGTAAAAATCTTTCCCAGAAACCTCTCCACGATTTGTTCCTCGATATTCTCAATGAGACTGGTTGTAACTTTGATGGGTGCGACACAGAAGGTAATATTGATGTCCTAGTAAATTATTATATGGAGCAACTAAAGGAAGACTCTAGTAATGGAGATATTTGGCTTTATACGTGGCGTTTTACATGGGATGATGACGGCGACAACATCTATTTGCGAAGTATGGTTCTTCAGAATCTGTATTAGAACTTTACATATTTCACCTTGCTTAATAGTAGAGGGGGCA